>Ga0210057_1005071_pt1 | contig 17116 bp, 19 predicted proteins | sample CryGeyCG2114_010_2_FD_183968 | JGI IMG/M metagenome (GOLD analysis project Ga0210057, IMG submission 183968) | Groundwater microbial communities from aquifer - Crystal Geyser CG10_big_fil_rev_8/21/14_0.10 (SPAdes) (version 2) | ecosystem: Environmental > Aquatic > Deep subsurface > Groundwater ...
AATATTAAATTGGTAGAAGACAAGTTAAATAATAGACCAAGAAAGCGTCTAAATTATTTAACTCCTTACGAAGTTTTTGTTTTAAAAATGAAACCAGAAAACTTCCAGGTTCAGGCTTTAATCTAAGACCCTACCCCACTTGAAACACCAGGGCACTCAGTGCCCAACTGGGGGTTACATTTTTTTAATTAATTAAATTGACCTTCAAAATATCTAGGTCTGTTTTCCAATAACCACTCAATAGCTTGCCTGGCAATATACAGACCTCCTATAGTGTTGTCCCTGTCACCCTTTTCCATCACAACCGCAAAGGCTATTTTAGGGTTATCGTAAGGAGCGAAACCAATAACCCACGAATTTACGTACTTAGAACCGATCTCCGCTGTGCCTGTCTTTGCCGCAATCTTAATGTTAGAAAAATTTAAACCTTTTGCCGAGCCGTCTGTTACAGCCATTCTCATCCCCTCTTTTACAATTTTAAAATATTCCGGTGGAATCTTAAGCTTCTCTATGCCGGTAAATTTATCCATATCAATGTCCCCGCAACGCCCCTCGCATTTTTTTATCAAATGAGGAGTTAAAAGTACTCCGTCGGTGGCTATAGCCGAAACCATTTTTACCATCTGAGCTACCGTCACCTGAAAATCACCTTGCCCGATTGAAGCATTATAAGTATCTCCTATCCTCCAGATATTATCCCCTTCCGGTGAATTGGCCTTTTTCTCTTCAGGACTTGGGATTAAACCTACACCTTCATTATCAAGGTCAATCCCCGTTTTCTCACCTAATCCAAACATCTTTGAATATTCTCCTATCTTATCAATACCCAAACCTTTTATTTCCTCAAAACCTCCTCCCACTTCATAGAAATAAACATTAGAAGAAACCGCTAAGGCTCTCCTCATATCAACAAGACCGTGAGCCTTCCAGTCGGGAAATACTGATATCTTATCGGGAAAAAACGGATTAGGTATTGAAATTGAGCCGGTGCTAAGAATTTCTTTATTGGGGTCTATAATTTTTTCATTTAAAGTGGCGATTGCCAAAACAAGCTTCATTATAGAACCAGGGGTATAAATACCGGAAACAGCCCTATCAACAAAAGGATTTCTTTGATCAGTCAAGTAGGAATTGATTTTCTCTCTGGGCTCACCACTTGATAAAACTTGAGAATCATATTCCGGAAAATTTGCAATAGATAATACTTCCCCCGAACTTAAATCCATGAATATACCCGCCCCGCCGGTAAAATCCTTTTCCAAAGACAAACTCTCTATATATCTATACAATTCACTCTGAAAATCAGCATCTACCGAAAGATAAATATTACCGCCATCAACCGGTAATTTCTGAACACTCTCTGACTTTATGTTATTATGCGCGTCTGTTTCAATCAATTTTATTCCGGCATCACCACTTAAAATATTATTATAAACTTTTTCAATACCGGCCTTACCTATCATCTCTTTAGAATAAAGCATCTCTATATCCTCAGTATCCCTTTTACTAGGATACCCTATATACCCCAACATATTAGAAAGGCCTTCGCTAGAATACCTCCTTGAATCTACATCATTCCAAGAAAGTTTATTCCCAAACCGGTCGTAGATAACACCCCTATTTGAGAAGAGTCTGACTGACCTTAGTCTATTATTTTCGCTTAGTATGGTAAACGCTTCACCTTTAGAAATTTCAATCGACCAAACCCTAGAGATAAACATGAGCTCTATAATTACAAAAAATATAAACAAAAAAGAAAATACTTTTTTATTTATAGGCTTTTCTATTCGCCCTTCAAGTTGATCAAGCTCAAACCGGGGAATGTTCTTTGAGTCTAAGAATATCTCATCCGGTTCTATTTCAAACTTTTTCCTTGATAAGATGTGTGAACGAAATTTACTTGATGTTCTTTTTTGACGAATATCTTTATAATTTTTATTACTTAACATTTAAATTATTTATAAAAAGATAAATATTTCTTAAACTTATTTATCACTAAAATAATAATTAAAAAAGATAAGGTAAAGATCCAATGACTCAAACCACCTAAATAAGTCAAACTTGATACGCCTATCAATGAATCTATCAGTATACCAAAGACGACTGCTTCCCAAAAATGGGGGAAAATAAAAATAGAAAAAACAATTAAAATAACCGGTAGCCACCACCAAGGAGACAAAAACACACTTAACAATAAAACTATATCAAAAATTATCCGCTTCAACATCCTCTTATCTTAACAGATTATCTCTTAAAAAAGAAAAATGCCAAAAAAGGAGCGATAATCCACCAGAAAAACAAGTCATTGGATGAAAATAAATATTTTGAGAAATCCGAGAACTCATATATAAAATCCACCTTAAAAAAATGGAGGAAAAAGCTCATTACAAGCCCCGTCCCTAGGACAGAAAATAAAACAGACTCATACCACCTGGACTTAGAAAGGCTACTTTCAGGAATTCCTATCTTTATAAATAGCACGTAAAAGACAACCACAAATACGATAAATATAGCGACATTATAAGAAAGATATTCAAAAGAATTGAAAGTATCTATGAAAGAAAATTTTAAATAAGGAAAATTTATAAAAGAAAAAATAGCCACGTATAAAGAAAGAAATAAAGCAATAATTTTCCCTTTCTTAAAATACATAGTATAAAAAAGCAAAGAAACAAAAAGAAAAAGATACAATAAAACCTCCCAAGAAGGATTTACCAGTATAGAATCTAATTGAGCAAGTATTGGCATTTCTTTATTTATATTCCTTCTTTTTGCAAATCCTCTATAAGGGATTTCGCCTTCTTAGAGAGATCCTTAGGAGTTTTGACGATTACTTTAATCAAAAGGTCACCCCTCTTTTTGCCATCATAAAAAACTCCATACCCTCTAGCCCTTAAAACTTCTCCGGAATCAATTCCTTTTGGAATATTCACTTTGATGAGTCCGTCTAGCGTCCTTATATCTCGCTTAGCACCGATAGTTGCTTCTGAGAACTTAACATCAAGATTCATCAACAAGTTATTGCCCTCTCTTATAAATACCTTATGTGGCAATACATGAATTTTGACATAAAGATCTCCCGACACTCCATGGGAAACAGCCTCACCTGCGCCTGTGAGTTTTATCATTTCCCCGTTCTGAATACCCCTAGGGACGGTTACGATTATTTCTTCACTTTTTTTCAATACACCGGACCCGCGACAAACGGAGCATTTTTTCTCCGGGACTTTCCCCTTACCAAGGCACTCATCACATTCTTTCACACTTGTAAAAGTTCCAAACACCGAACGCTTAGTCTCCCTTACTTTACCTTCTCCGCGACAAGTGGGGCACTCCTTCATACTTGAACCTGATTCACCGCCCTCACCATGACATTTTTCACAAGTAGCAAGTTTGCTTATAAGCACCCTCCTTTCTACCCCAAAAATAGACTCTTCAAAAGTAAGCTCTAAGTCCATTGAAATATCACGACCTCGCCTTACTCTCCTGCCTCCTCCGGCACCAAACCCTCCAAAGATATCTTCAAAAATATCACCAAAATCAAAACCGGCATTACCCCCTTGAGCAGAAAAACCGCTAAAATCAAACCCCTCAAATCCACTTGCCCTTCCACCACTTTCAGCACCATCAAAAACCCTTCCATACCTGTCGTATTCGGAACGCTTCTTGTCATCTGTAAGAACTTGATAAGCCTCATTAATCTCTTTAAAAGCAGATTCATCGCCACCCTTCTTGTCAGGATGATGCTTATGAGCAAGTTTTCTAAACGCTTTTTTTACCTCTTCTTTAGAGGCATTTTTAGATATACCGAGGACATCGTAGTAGTTTTTCATACCAAATAAAAGGATTTAACCTTATTTGTATATTATAGATTTTATTCCTTTTTGTCACCTTCTTTCTGGTCTTCGTCCGAAGCGGACTTACCATCATTTACTTCAGCATCGCGAATATTTTCTTCTCCAGACGAGGCACCACCTCCTTGCTCTTGAGTTTTTCCACCTTCAGCTGACTTATACATACTTTCTCCTATTTTTTGAATCTCTACTGATAATTCTTCAACAGCCTTCTTGATCTCTTCAAGATTATCAGAATCTTTAACCTTATTAAGATTAGAAATTTTTTCTTCTATCGCCTTCTTAACATCTTCCGGTACTTTATCACCGGCATCTTTGATTGATTTTTCTGCTGTATATACCAAAGCATTAGCATTATTTCTAGTATCTATTAACTCTTTTTTCTTTTCATCCTCCTCTCTGTGGAGGTCAGCATCTTTCTTCATCTTCTCTATCTCCTCGTTGGAAAGACCGCCTGAAGCCTCAATCCTGACAGATTGCTCTTTGCCACTAGCTTTATCACGTGCCTTCACATTAAGGATACCATTTGCATCTATGTCAAAAGAGACTTCAACTTGAGGAATACCCCTTGGAGATGGCGGAATCCCGTCTAATATAAATCGTCCTAACGACTTATTGTCTTGCGACATTTGTCTATCACCTTGAAGAATATGGATCTCAACAGAGGTCTGATTATCAGCCGCCGTTGAAAATGTCTGAGACTTTGAAACTGGAATTGTAGTATTCTTTTCAATAAGTTTTGTTGATACACCACCAAGAGTCTCTATCCCAAGAGAAAGTGGAATAACATCAAGCAAAAGAACATCTTTTACATCCCCCTGAAGAATACCGGCCTGAATAGCTGCACCGGCAGCCACAACCTCGTCTGGGTTAATTGACCTATTTGGCTCTTTACCAAACAATTTTTTAACTGATTCTATGATAATCGGCATTCTGGTCTGTCCTCCGACCAAGACAACTTCATTTATATCCTCAATCTTGAAACCAGAAGCCTCTAGTGCTCTCTTGGTTATAGTCATAGCTCTGTCTATATATTCAGAAGTCAACTCTTCAAGCTTAGACCTGCTAAGCTTTATCAATAGATGTTTAGGTCCGCTTGCATCAGAAGTTATAAAAGGTATATTTATTTCTGACTCAACGGTAGAAGATAATTCATGTTTTGCTTTCTCAGAAGCCTCTTTAAGACGCTGGAGAGCCAAAACATCATTTCTTATATCTATACCTGACTCCTTTTTAAATTCCTCCGCTATCCAATTTACAATCTTAAAGTCAATATCTTCTCCACCCATATGACTATCACCGTCAGTTGATTTAACCTCTATCACATCGTCACCAACTTCAAGTATTGATATATCAAATGTTCCTCCTCCAAAATCAAATACAGCAATCTTCTCATCCTTTTTTTTATTAAAACCGTAAGCTAAAGCTGCGGCGGTGGGCTCATTTATAATTCTCCTAACTTTGAATCCGGCAATTTCACCAGCATCTTTAGTCGCCTTTCTTTGTGAATCGTTAAAATAAGCCGGAACGGTAATTACAACCTCTTCCACTTTTTTTCCTAATCTGGTCTGAGCGTCCTGTTTCAACTTCTGAAGAATCATTGCTGATATTTCTTCTGGTCGCGAACTCTTATCAGACATTTTTATCTTTATACTGCCATCGGGAGACTCTTCTATCTTATACGGTATTAAATTTCTGTCTTTTTGTATCTCCGGATCAGAGAATTTATGTCCTATCAATCTTTTTACTCCAAAGATTGTATTCTCCGGATTAGTGACGGCCTGACGCTTGGCAAGAAGACCAACTAAGCGGTCCCCTGTCTTACTTATAGCCACTATTGAAGGAGTGGTTCTATTCCCCTCGCTATTTTCAAGGATTTTCGGCTCACCTCCTTCCATAACAGCCATAGCTGAATTAGTTGTTCCTAAATCTATACCTAAAATTTTTGTCATAATGATTTTAATAAAGAAAAATTTAATAGTTATTTTCTGTAAGATTTCCTTTTCCGCTAGCTAGTGGAGACCGTCCCTGCCTGCCGATAGGAAGGCTTGAAGAAAATGAACTTTTAAATTTTTCTGCTTCAATTATCCCTTATAAATCCCTATTTTTACCTGGGAAGGCCTTACAACTTTTCCGTTTAACCTATATCCTCGTTGTAACTCCTCTAAAATAATATGATCTTTTTCTTCGCTGTCAACCTCAATACTTCCTATAGCTCTATGCTCTTCGGGATTAAACTTCTCACCCTCTGATTTTATGATACTCAAACCATGAGACTCAAGGACACTTATTAGCTGAGCGTATATATGTTCAATCCCTTGTCGCCAGCCTTTCGGGAGCCCCTCCCAAGCATCTTTATTAGCAAAAGCCATTTCAAAATTATCAGTAACTGTCAGAAAGTCAGGTATAATATTCTCCTTAAACATTGTTTCTGCGTTTTTTCTGCTTGCAACTTCATCTCTTTTAAAATTTACAAAATCCGCCTTAGACCTCTGCCATCCTTCCAGATATTCCCGCTTTTCTTTCTCACATTTCTCCAACTTAATACGGAGATCTTTAATAATCCCGGGGGTATCAATATCGTCATTATCCTCCCCCTCAAGAACATCTTCCTCTATATTTTCTTTTTTTTCATTTTCTTCCATATTTATTATTTCATCATTATATCAATAGTAAAAGGAAAAACAAACATCGCAAAAATACAAATTATATAATTACACTAAAATAAATTTTACTATAAACGATAATCTTTATTATCGTTTACTCCACTGAGGTGACTTTCTCGCTTTCTTAAGTCCGAATTTACGTCTTTCTTTTGCTCGAGGGTCACGCTTTAGAAATGTAGCTTTCTTTAGTCTTTTTCTAAATTCAAGATTGAATTCAACTAAAGCTCTTGCCAATGCGTGTCTTAACGCCTCCGCTTGTCCTTGTATACCGCCTCCGGTAATTTTTGCCGTGACTTTAAACCTGTCATCAGCTTTCATAATCTCAAGTGAGCTAATAGCCGTTTTCTGAAGTTTGTCTGTGGGAAAATATTCTTTCAAGCTCTTACCATTTATAATAACCTCTGATTTATCTTTTCCTTTATTAAAAAGACGGACTCTTGCCACAGCCGTTTTCCTTCTTCCGACAGCCTCATAATATACTCCCTTAGGAATCTCCTTAACCTTAGTCTCTGTCGTATTATTTTTTTTTTCTATTATTTTATCTGTAGGCATATTAATCTTTTATACTTAAATTTTTCATCATCAATTTATTCAACTTATTTTTAGGAAGCATATTTTTGACAGCCCTTTTTAAGGCTTCATTCATTCCCAACCTACCGGAAAGTTTTTCTAAAGTTTCAAACTTTTGAGACCCGGGGTAACCGGAGTGGCTAACATATTTTTTCTGCTTCATTTTGTCTAAAGATACATTCAATGAAGACACATTTAATACCGTCACTTTTACAGGGGCGACCTCATTGGCTTTATAGTCGGGACTTGTTTTCCCATTAAGAATCTTTGCTACTTCTGAAGCAACCCTCCCTAAAGCTCTGCCTTTTGCATCAATTGTATATTCTTTTTCCATAATTAAATAAAATTAAACAAACTCTATAACCGCCATAGGGCTCGCGTCCCCTTTACGATTTCCTAATTTTATAATACGCGTATATCCGCCATTCCTATCTTTATATTTTGGCGCTATTTCATCAAAAAGTTTTTTTGTATTTTTCTCACCTATTTCAGCGATAATCAGTCTACGAGAAGCAAGTTTGCCACTTATTGCTTTAGTCACCATCTTCTCAACGACAGGTCTTAATTCCTTAGCTTTAGCTTCCGTGGTCTTCATCTTTTCATGTTCAATAAAATTTTTAGCCAAAAGACGAACAAGAGCTTTTCTCTGGTTTCTGACTCTACCGAATTTTCTCCCTTTTTTTAAATGGTTCATAATTCTATTATTCTTTCAATGTAAGCCCCAAGTTACCTAAAGCGCGTCTTATCTCTTGAACGCCTTTTTTTCCCAAATTATCTATAGCCAAAAGATCATCCTCCTTCTTCCTAGTTAGACCTCCGACAGTCCTGATACTCGCCTCTGAAAGAGACTTTGATGTCCTAGAGGACAGGTTAAGATCTTCTATTCTAGTCTTCAAATAATCTTCTTCTGTAGTGCCGGAAACTTCCTCCTGTTCTTCTTTAACAGGCATCTCTTTCAATATATCTTCAGTAGAATGCTCTTCTTCAAAACCAATTACCGCCTTAAGTTGTTTAATAAGTATTTCTATTGATTTTTCAAGCGCCTCACGTGGCGATGTTGTTCCATCTGTCTCTATTACAAAACGAAGTCTATTGTAATCAGTCCTGTCGCCGACACGCATATTTTCTACTTCATAGTTAACTCTTCTTATAGGAGTAAAAGCTGCGTCAAGGACGATAGTTCCTACCTCCACCTTATCCTTTCTTAATACTTCTCTCGGTATATAACCAAGTCCTTTCTCAACAGTCAACTCTACTTCAAACTTTGAACTCTTATCTGTTAATGTGGCAATATGAACATCTTTACTCACAACTTCAAGCTGGCCGGATGTTTTAATATCATCGGCTGTTACAACTTTTGCCCCATTTATAGAGATGGTGGCCTTCTGAGGTTCATCAGTAAGCATTTTAAACTTCACCTGCCTTAAATTCAGTAAGATCATTATCACATCCTCTTTTACTCCAGAGAGAACTGAGAATTCATGAGGAGCACCCTCAATCCTGACGGTAGTAATAGCACTACCCGGCAAAGAAGAAAGGATTGCCCTCCTTAGAGAGTTCCCCAATGTATGACCATAACCGGCATAAAGGCCGTCTATCTCATATACGCCTTTTGTCTCTTCCTCAGAAACGATTCTCGGCTTTGATGGTAAAATTATTGAATAGTCCATATTGTTATTATTATTTATAAAAAATTAACGTGAATAAAGTTCAATAATGGAATTAAAATTAAATCTAGTATCATCTGATACGGCATCTCCGGTAACAATCGCTTCCTTCTTTTCCTTATCAAGAGTAAGCCATGTAGGCGATTCAAATTTCTGCCATCTGTCAGCCAATCCTTCAAATGGTCCCTTACCAACACTTCCTCCTCTGATACCTATCAAGTCTCCAGTCTTTACCCTATAAGAAGGGATATTATTTCGTCTGCCATTTATAGTTATATGTCCATGGGAAACAAGTTGTCTTGAGCTAGCTCTATTTGAAGTAAATCCAAGTCTATAGACGACATTATCAAGTCTGGACTCAAGGAGCTTTACCAACTCCAATGAAGCGACGCCTTTCTTCTTTGAAGCCTCTTTCACGTAATTAACAAACTGACGCTCTCTTAAGCCATAAGAAAATTTTACCACCTGCTTATCTCTTAATTGAGTACCGTACTCGGAAGAACCTCTTCTTCCTTTTCTTTTTCCTCCACTCTTACCAAGAGCACCCGGAGTATAAGGCTTAGTCACCATAGCACACTTAGGTGTAATACACCTCTCTCCTTTAAGAAAAAGTTTTGCCCCTGCTCTTCTACAAATTTTACATTGTGAATTTTCCATAAATAAAAATTATACTCTTCTTGGTTTCTTAGCCTTAGGTCCATTATGAGGGACGGGTGTTGTGTCTAGAATAGAGGTTATCTCAACCCCCCTGGCGGCAAAAGTCCTTATGGCAGAATCCCTGCCAGCGCCAACTCCCCTTATTATAACATCAGCTTCTTTCATGCCGATCATTGACGCCTTATCAGCGACAACTTCAGCCACTTTGGAAGCGGCAAAGGGTGTGCCCTTCTTTGCCCCCTTAAATCCCAAAGAACCACTCGAAGACCATATCAATACACCTCCTTTATCATCTGAAACTGACACTAATGTATTGTTATAAGTTGATAAAATATTAATTATCCCTTTTGTTATTTTCTTTTTAGGGATACGAGACATAGCCCTGGCCTTAAGTCCATGGTCCATAGCTCCCCCTTTCTTTTTAATTATCCGTTTTTTTCCCATAAATTCAGTTAATTGTTATTTCTTGTCAACTTTTGTTCTTCCGGAACCCATAGTCTTTCTTACATTTCCTCTTTTCGTTCTTGAATTGGTCTTCGTCCTCTGACCTCTGGCTGGCAATGACTTGGCGTGCCTTGTGCCTCTATAGCACTTTATATCTTTAAGTCTTTTTATATTTTCGGCAATTTCCTTCTTTAAATCTCCTTCTGAAGTATAATTTTCAGCGATTCCCCTAACTGCCTTCTCCTCGTCCGGAGTAAGATCACTGGCTAACTTATCCTTAGAAACACCTGCTTCTTTCAATATCTTCTTAGCTCTAAAATGACCGATACCATAAATAGCAGTAAGAGCTATCTCTAAGTGTTTCTTCTCTGGAATATTTATGCCTTTTATTCTCATGTGATTATTTATCCTTGTCGTTGTTTATGCTTAGGATTTTTCTTGCAAATAATATAGACCAAACCTTTTCGCCTTGTCATCTTACAATCTTTACATATTTTTTTAGTTGCGGCGCGAATTTTCATAATAAAAAATAATATATTTACTGATATATGTCAACTTATTTTAAAATCTTTTTTTAATTCTCCCTTTTGTGTCCGTAGAAGGTGAATTCATCTCAATACCGACACTATCACCAACCAAAACCTTAATACGATGTATGCGCATTTTACCCGACAGGTAGGCTATTATTTCCCTGTCGTTTTCGAGACGAATACGAAATGTAGCATTTGGCAAAGCCTCTATTGCTATCCCTCGGACCAATTGATCTTGTTCTTTATTCTCTGTCATTTAATTACAATAGCTTATAATATATCAGATATTATATAGATTAGTCAAGCTTTTTCTAATAGCAATACAAAAATCCGCCATTTTTTGAGCTATTTTCTTAGGCTGATAACAATTATCAGCTATCAATCATAAAAATATGGCTTATCTAAATCTTATAATCCTGCCTTGAGAATCTCTTTATATTCTATCTTAGAATCATCTTTTGGGGCAAAACGCCACCAAGAAGGGTGATGGGTTACTTTAATATTCTCTACGGGGTATTTTTTTAAAAATATCTCAAGCCCGTTATTCCCTTCTCTTAAGAAGTCCTTCTTTAGATTGTCTGCATTTATAGTCCAGACGAAGTGCCCCATACCACTCACACTAAATACTATTTTTTCATTATTTTTATCTCTTTCAGTGAGATTTATTGATAATTCTCTAAGATTTGAGACTCTTAAAGGCGCGTTTTCTGCATGTCTAGAGACAAGGGCGTCTGATAAATCCGTCTCCCTTATCAAGAATGCCCTAAGGATACCTTTCTCTTTAAAAGTAAATTCTTCCACCTCGTCTCCCGCGTTTGGATTACTGTCATCATTAACAAAATCTAACATTACCAAGTCGGTATAATATAGAAATCCATTAGGAATACTTGACTCGGCTTTTTTTATAAGAGTATTTTTTATATCATTTTTCAAATCTTCTTTTACCGAGAAGATATCGTCCTCAGAAATGATGCTCAACCCCCCCACAAAACCACCAGCCATGTCTGTCTTTGACCTTGCATAAAACTTCTCATACCTCGCGTCACTCTTATTAAACCCAGGGATGTTAAAATCAGTAAGACCTATATTATATTCTTCACCTGCCTCGTCAGCATATACCGTGGCTTCAATAGAGCTGGGGACAATATTTCCATCTACAATCTTGGCACCTGGCACAATCACCTGACCATCTATCCTATAAATCTTCCCTTCAGGGGTTGAGAAGCGAGTCCTCCTGACAAGTGTTTGTGGCGCGGAACTGTATGCATTATAGATAATAATCTGTCCGCTCGCTTTCCTCTCTAAATCTTTCACACCGGTTGACTTGGCCACCCTCTCCCTATCTTCTACTATCTCCATAAGTTCAAAGTAGATATTTTGATTTTCTGACGAACTTGATGACCCTTGGGCTTTATCCATATAAGCCCATAAGGAAGTATCTAAGTTTATAAATTCTTGGTTCGGTGTAACGGCGATAGTAACCCAAGAAAAATTTTTCAATACGAAGACGAAGACGAAGACGAAAAACAAGGCTATCGCCAGTCTATAAGCTAATTTAAACTTAGAGAAGGAGGGTTTCCTTATCCTCTCTCCAGTGGTGGTATTATCTTTAACAGGATTCTCCTTTTTAATATAAAATGGTCTCTGTGTGTCAGTATTAGTATCAGTGTTGGTGTTAGTGTTAGTGTTGGTGTTTATATCTTTTTTCTCTTCTATTCTAACCTTGTGTCTTTTTTTTCTCACCACCATATCTTGCATTATTTTTCTTGCCATATTGTTTAATTATTATTTAAATTTTTTATAAAAATTTACCAGCAAAAAGCGTCTCTAATATAAGGAATATGTCTTTCTCTTCTTTAAGACTCGGAGAAAGCTTAAGTGATGGATCCAAAGACTCAGGAGAAATCCTCTTTATATTAAAAGGTTTTCCAAGGATAGTAAATTGAGAGAAAAAATCTCCCTCCATACATATAGAAAACTCCTCAACTATCTTATCGCTACCTACTACAAATAGATTTTGAGGTAATGGCGAAACTTCAGAAACTTCTCCAACAGCTTTTTTAAAAATGTCACACCATTCATCTTTTGCATCACTCATTGCTTTTGAAATTTTCTTGGTGGCGCCCTCTTCCGAGTGACCCCTCTCAAGGCGTGACAACACTGACGATGTCTCCTTGATAAGCGTATTTAGCGCCTTACCGATCTTCCTTAAGACGAAATTCCTTCCCATGGGGAAAGAGATAATTTCTTCAAGCACTTCCCTTCTAACCAAAGAAATATCGGTAACTTCACCGGCAATATCAACAAATACGAAACCTTCTCTCGTGTCAGTTGAAAGCTTCAATGTGTTAAAAACCACAAAAGGAAATGTGCGAAATATCACTGGCGAACCGGCAAAACTCTCGCCCAATACATCTTCTATCTTTTCTTTTACTTTTGCTTTACCCATACTCATATAGACATACAGATCAAGCTGGCGAGCCCTTTTACCTAAAGGCTTCACTGTATCGTAACCATTTAAGACAAACTTCATAACATTATGCTCAAATAACTCTATCTCACTACTCGGCAATGATGATCCCTTTTCTTCTACATATGTTTTCTTAAATATTTCCGTTTCTTCCAATATCAGGTCGTCTAATAACTTTTTGTTTATATCAAAAGGTTTTTCTTTATTCACTTTTATTATCCTGGTCTGAGATACAGATAAAAGAGAGTTTAGAACACAAAAGACAAAGTCTGGCGCTTCGTGAGCTTTACTCCTTAATGATTGAGTTGTCTTTTTAAACGCTTCCTCAAGTGACCGATGAAATAGATGAGAGTCAATATCTTCTTTAAACCTTATATCGGTTCTGGCACTTGCCAATACTTCCAATCCTTTCTTATGGCTATCACGAACTAAAAGACCACCGACAGAGCCACTGCCTATATCAAAAACAACGAATACTTTTTCCTTTTTACCAAACAGAAACATTTGCTTTAATTTTAACACAAACATCATCAGAAGTTCAATTAATAACAGTGGTTAAGTAAAAAAATACCCCCATCTTATAGACTGGGGGTTTTGGTTGTCCTCTCTTCGCTTCGCTTTATGTTTCGCTATGTTTTAATTTTTTCCCTTTCAGAGAAAGGGCGGATCTTTTCGGAGGTGCATGCGTTCTCCTTTTATTTTAACGATTGGGGACCCCCTATATTATTTCATCATATAGGGCACCGGTAGGAGGTGGTTACGTGCGGGTCGCGCCGTTGGCCGTGTGGTCGATGCCGGAGTTTATCATCAATAACGTTTTTGCATAACCGTCTATGGCTCCCATACTCTTCACTCCTTTCTGGCTCTTTTGAGCCTTATTTTGGGCCATTATTGGCCTTTTTCTCTCAAGCGGTGGCCGATGAAATGGCGACCAACTCAAGAATACTATCTTCTATCATTATATACTTCTAATCATTTTTGTCAATCTTTTCACTAGGCACCTGTGGAAAACTCGCGTTAGTCAAATCCGGATAAACTTCCACCCATTTAAGCTCTTGAATATTTACAGGTATTCTAAAAAGCACTCTTTGGAAAGCATCCGCCATGTCAGCTTTGATGAATTCCACTATCCCTAAGACGAAAGCCTCAGTCCCCAGTGTCGTTACCAAACTACCAACTTCCACTTCGTCTACTCTGGGTATGGTTATCTCAAAGTTTCCGCCACCACTACCCACTGCGGTAGTGAAAATATTTGTATTGTTTATAAAGACATTAACCTTTTCCCCGGATCGAGAATAAAGTCTCACTCTTGATGTATCATTAAATACTTCTTCCACAAATCCGAGTAAAATATCTCCATACACCCCAACAAGCATTCCTTCTTTTACCCCGTCATCTTCACCGATATCTATAATGATAATATCATACGGGACCTGTGGCGGACGAAGTAGCACCGAAGCAACTATACCCCTCCTCTCTTCCGTCCTTATCCCCAGTAGACTTTTAAGCTCACTATTTTCATTTTCTAGAACACCAAGGGTGATCAACTTCATCTCTGACTCTATTAATCTCTCTTTCAACTTCAAATTCTCATTAACTAATGATTCTTTATCTTTTATAACGTAACTTTTAAACTGATACCAATTATTAAAAGAATCCCGAACACTAAAAATAGGTGAGGCAACAAAAAGAGTTGAACTTGAGAAGATACCGCTAAATCCGAATAATATAATAGCGAGTAATATCACCGCCAATATTATCAAAGGAAAGAATTTTCTATTCTTTTTTTTATTGTGGGGGGAGGTCATCTTCATTCTGTATAAGAACATCTTGAAGTTCATCAAGGTTATCAAGGATAATACCCGTACCTCTCACTACGGCGGTCAAAGGCTCATCCGCTACGTAAACCGGAATCTTCACTTCAGAAGACAAATGTTCGGCAAGACCCTTAAGATACGAACCGCCACCAACAAGCATTATCCCTCTATGCATAATATCAGACACCAACTCCGGCGGAGTCTCCTCCAATACTTCTTTCACAGAATCAACTAAAGACCGAGTAGTTTTTGCTATCGCTTGCCTTACATCAGAAGCAGTTAGTATGACTTCCCTCGGTAAACCGGTTATAAGGTCCCTTCCTCTCACAGCAGATTCAACATCATCACCTCCTTCAATGACAGACCCTATGGCTATCTTCACATCTTCAGCAGTCTGCTCCCCCAAGAGAATCTTAAACTCGTCTCGCGCATAATGGATAATATCTTGGTTTAGACGGTCGCCAGCCATCTTAAGGCTCTTTGACAGGACAATACCACCAAGTGAGATAATAGCCACATCAGAAGTTCCTCCACCAATATCAATTACCATATTCCCCACAGGCTCTCCCACAGGCAGACGCATGCCGATAGCCGCCGCCATTGGTTCTTCCACTATATGCACTTCTCTGGCTCCGGCGTTTCTGGCGGCATCACGGACGGCTCTTGCTTCAACATTGGTGACACCCGAAGGGACACCTATCACCACTCTTGGCCGAGACAATATGTTCTTCCTGTTTTTCTGAGCTCTTTTTATAAAATAAGCGATCATCTCTTCAGCCACTTCAAAGTCTGATATAACACCGTCCACAAGGGGTCTTACGGCGCTAATATGAGCCGGGGTCCTGCCGACCATCTTCTTGGCTTCCGTGCCTATCGCCACCACCTGACCCGTCTTCTGATTGACAGCCACGACAGATGGTTCGTTTATGATAATCCCTTCTCCACTCACATAAACGAGAGTGTTAGCTGTGCCAAGGTCAATCCCTATATTATTGGAGAAAAAATTATTGAACTTTTTTAACATAATTTAAAATATCTTCTTTTTTTATAATACTGCTTTCTTCTTCACTGCGTTTCTTGAACTCCACTCCACCCTTCTCCATACTTTTCTCACTTACGACAATTCTATATGGTATACCCATAAGATCACTATCAGCAAATTTTTCCCCCACACTCTTTCCCATTCGCTCATCATATAATACTTCTACTCCCGCTTTTTGCAAACTTTCGTATATCTCACCAGAAGTACTCCGAAGAGATTCATTAAGGAGGATAAGGTGAACATCAAAAGGAGCGACACTTTCCGGCCAGATAATTCCCCTGTCGTCATTATATATTTCAACAATAGTCCCCATAAGTCTGCCTAGACCTATACCATAACAGCCCATCAAAACAGGCATATCCATCCCGCCCTCATCCTTATATTTCAAATCAAAGGCCTCGGTAAATTTAGTCTTTAGTTCAAAAATATTCCCCACTTCAATCGCCTTCTCTGTCTTGAAATTAGCTTTACCACACTTCGGACATTCCTTCTGCTCGTTTATAATCTCATCATTTATCGCCACTCCACAATCATTACAGACATAGATAGTGTCCTCACCAGCAGGCGTGATAGTCTGAAATTCATGAGAATACTTGGAGAAGCTTCCACCGGAAGCAAAAGTAAGGTGAGTCTCATTCCCAATACCGGCCCTTTCAAAGATGTTTTTATAAACCTGCTTCATCACTTCATAATACTTCTTCAGATCCTCTTCGTCTTTATGGAAGGAATATAAGTCCTTCATCATGAATTCTCTTCCACGCAAGATACCGGACTTCGCACGAAGCTCCATCCTAAATTTATTTTGGATCTGATAAACATAAAGGGGTAAGTCTTTATAAGATGATACAAATTTTTTAACAAGAGGCACTACGACCTCTTCATGAGTGGCCCCAAGCGCAGACTCTCTCCCGCTTGAATCAGAGATTTTATAAAGGTCGTCCATCGTCTCCCACCTGCCGGTCTTTTCCCAATTCTCTTTTGGTTGCATTGAAGGCATAAGGATTTCTACTCCACCGGCTTTGTTCACTTCATCTCTTATTATCTTTTCAATATTTTTTAAGACACGTAAGCCCAGAGGAAGGTAGGTATACACACCAGCCATAGTCTTGTCTATAAAGCCAGCCCTTATAAGAAGAGAGGCATTCTTGGCCACTTCATCTTTTGGGGCGTCTTTGACGGTTTTAGTAAAGAGTTTAGACTGTAACATTAGAGATAATAATATCCGAAAAACACTCTTTAGTCAAAAATATTAAAACCGAGTTCAACAATCAATTGCAACGCTTGATAAAATACTAATTTCACGACATTTTCATCCTTTGGAGGATTAATTATAAATAAACGAGTGATTGAGTGGAAAAATTATGGGTTCCCCGCGAAGCAAGGGAGAATTTTTCACGAA
>Ga0210057_1005072_pt1 | contig 17116 bp, 13 predicted proteins | sample CryGeyCG2114_010_2_FD_183968 | JGI IMG/M metagenome (GOLD analysis project Ga0210057, IMG submission 183968) | Groundwater microbial communities from aquifer - Crystal Geyser CG10_big_fil_rev_8/21/14_0.10 (SPAdes) (version 2) | ecosystem: Environmental > Aquatic > Deep subsurface > Groundwater ...
CCGCCATAATTTTCATAGACGAAATAGACGCGGTAGGCAGACACAGAGGTAGCGGCGTAGGCGGCGGGCATGATGAGCGAGAACAGACTCTTAATCAAATATTGGTGGAAATGGATGGTTTTGAGCCCCACGAGAAAGTGATTGTCTTGGCGGCCACTAACCGTCCGGATGTGCTTGATCCGGCTCTTTTGAGGCCGGGTCGTTTTGACAGGCGAGTAACGCTTGATTTGCCTGATGTAAAAGAAAGAGAGCAAATACTTGATATTCACTCAAAAGGCAAACCTTTCGCCGAAGATGTAAAACTCAAAGTGATAGCCGAGAGAACTCCTGGCTTCTCCGGAGCGGATTTGCAAAACCTTATGAACGAGGGAGCGATTCTCGCCGCTAGAGACGGCAGGAAGAAAATAAGCCAGTATGACCTCATAATATCAATAGAGAAAGTGATGCTTGGTCCGGAGAGGAAGAGCCACTTGCTTACCAAAGAAGAAAAAAAAGTAACGGCATATCACGAGGCCGGTCATGCGCTGGTGTCTTCCGTTTTGCCTCACGCCGATCCGGTGCATAAGGTGTCGGTAGTGTCTCGCGGCCGAGCCGCCGGTTATACGCTTAAGCTGCCGGTGGAAGAAAGACATCTATACACCAAAGCGCATTTCTTGGATGAGATAGCGGTGGCGATGGGAGGATATACGGCGGAGAAAATAATTTTCGGCGATATCACTACTGGTGCTTCAAATGATCTTAAGTATGCTACGGGAGTGGCTAGAAGTTTGGTGGTTCGCTACGGCATGTCGGATAAGATAGGACCGGTTGCTTGGGGTGGCAGATATGAACCGATATTTTTGGGGAAAGATTTTTCTTCGGAAAAAGATTACTCCGAGTCGGTGGCTAAAGAGATAGACGCTGAGATCACCAGGATTATAGGAGAAGGTCAGAAAAAAGCCGAAGAAAATATTATAAAATATAAACAAGTTTTAGATGAGATAGCCAACGTGCTTATAGAAAAAGAAACGATTGAAAATGAAGAATTTGATGCTATAATTTCAAAACATGGCATAAGGCCGAAAAAGGGAGAGAAAGAAGCGGTTCAATTGTAAATTGATTTAGCGCGCGGAGCTTTAAAAACAAGTGAAGAATTGAGAGACAATGTGAGCGCGCATAGCTCAGTTGGTAGAGCGCGGAGCTTATACCTCCGTGGTCCTAGGTTCGAGTCCTAGTGCGCGCATTTTAAATAAAGAAAAAAACCCTATTTATTAAACGAATGTGGAAAGTGCGGAAATAAAATTCGTTTATATAAATAGGGCTATATGGTCGTGGGCGCTTGCAAGTGGGAATGTCTTTCTAAAAAAGCAAAGACAAACATAAGGCAAGGCGCCCACGGTAGTTTATAGGCGAAACGAGCGGGAAGGAAAAAGGAGATAATCCTTCATATATATAATAATAAACTCGTTTCGCCATACCAAGAAAGGGGGCACTTATCTTGGTGAATGTTAAAAGAACTAATTTCCTAAAGGTTAGCTTTATTGTTTATCTTTGTCAAGCGATATCTTTTTCTGTTTTGAATTACGAAATAATATCATTTGCTCGGCTCGCATAATTTTCTACGAAAATTTGCTCTACTCATCCGCTTTTATTTTAAATATATTAAAGTAGCGGGTTCCGTAAGGCGTCGCAAACGATACTATTCCGTAATTCAAAGGCTATTACTCAAAATGGATTTTTTTGCCTTGTTCGTTAATTTTGGCAAGAAGCAACGGGTGGTTGGCTAATTTCGGGTCATTTTTAATAATCTCTTGAGATTCTTCTCTGGCCGCTTCCACCATTTTTATGTTTTTAAGCGCGTCCATACCCACATCGGATATGCCCCATTGCTTGCCACCACCCAGCTCGCCGGCGCCACGGAGTTTGAGATCGTACTCAGAGAGCTCAAACCCGCTTTCAGCCTCCTTGAAGGCTTTTAATCTTTCAAAAGTTTTCAAAGAAGGATTATCGGTAAACACGAAACAATATGGCTGGCGCGAACTTCTCATTACTCTGCCTCTCAGTTGATGCAATTGAGCCAGACCGAATCTTTCCGCTCCTTCTATTATTATAATTGTGGCGTTTGGCACGTTGATACCCACTTCCACCACTGAAGTGGCAACCAAGATATGCGTTTTACCGTTTTTGAAATTTTCCAAAGCTTCATCCTTCTCTTTAGGTGTCATCTTGCCATGCAGTATGTCTATGTTGAATTCGCTGAAAACTTCTTTATCCAATCTCTTAGCTTCTTCTTTTACCGCTTTTACGTTTAATTGATTTAATTTTTCCGGATCCGGTTCGTCTATGCGCGGGCAGATTACGTAAGCTTGCCGGCCGTTTTTTATTTCCTCTCTTGTTTTTTCATAAGCGTCAGGCCTATCTTCCGGAGAAAATATTTTGGTAATAATCTTTTTTCTGCCTTCCGGCAATTCGTCCAAAAGGGAAAGATCCAAATCGCCGTAAATAGTAAGCGCCAAAGTGCGGGGAATAGGCGTGGCCGTCATGGAAAGGAGATGGGGAATGCTTTCCGACTTGTCGTTTATGATGGAGGCTCTTTGTTTGGTGCCGAAACGATGCTGTTCGTCTATCACCGCCAGCGCGAGATTTTTGAACCAGACTCCTTTTTGGATAAGTGAGTGGGTGCCTATCAGGATGGGGATTTCGCCGCTTTCCACCCATTTAAGAAGTTGGGCTTTGGATACATGAGTAGATTCCGTTGGCGATATCTTGGATGGGAATTTCCGGCATTCGGAAGACGTGAGAAGACCTATTTGAGTAGTAAGACGCAATTTGGAAAAGTAATCTATAAAAGAATCAAAATGCTGGCGCGCCAAGATCTCGGTTGGCGCCATGTAAGCCACTTGATAGCCATTGGCAGTCGCTATGTAAGCAGCCGCCACGGCCACGGCCGTTTTGCCGCTGCCCACGTCGCCTTCAAGCAGACGACTCATGGGCTTACCTTTGCCCAAGTCGCTCGCCACATCTCCAATAGCCTTTCTCTGGGCCATTGTGAGTTTAAACGGAAAGGTGGCCAGAAAATTATTTAAATCATCTTCATCCGTATCTATATCCGGAGAAGGCTTGCCGTCTCTCTCCTTGCGGTCTTTCAGTCTGGACAATTGGATGAGAAAAATTTCTTCAAAAGAAAATCTTTTGCGTGCCGCTTGGGCGTCGCTTAATTTTTGGGGTTTATGTATATATATTAGAGAAGATGCGAGAGAGGGGAGTTTATATTTTTTCAAAATATTTTCCGGCAGAGAGTCTTTGAGACCGGCTTCCGTTTTTTTAAGCGTTTTTTGAATGGCATAGCGGAGCCATTTGGAACTTATGCCGGTTGATTCCGGATAGATGGGCAGAATTTCTCCGCCCGCGCCGAGCGCTTCGTAAGAATTTATTTTCTCATAATCCGGATTTGATAAATATAAACCGTATTTGTCTTTGGAAATTTTCCCCGAGAGAGCCAGCTTTTCTCCTTCTTTTATCATTTTGGCGATATACGGCTGATTAAACCATACCGCTCGCATGGTGCCGGTAAGATCACTTATCTCCGCTTCGGAAATATTTAATCTTTTGCGAAAAGTTTTTTCCGTTTTCACTTTTATCACTTCGCCGAAGACAGTGGTTTTGTCTCCTTCTTCCAATTCGGAAATATTTTTTCTTTCAGACAAAGATTCGTAACGAGAAGGGAAGTGTTTAAGCAGGTCTTCCAAAGTAATAAGACCCAGTTTTTTAAGGGCTGATTTTTGTCTCGGTGACAGGCGGAAATTTTCTTCTATGAGCGAATTTAATTTCATTGTATATCAATTACATAACAGGCAGGTAAATGTGTTCTTACGCCCGCGCCTTTATTTTTAAAAAATATTGATCCCACTGCCAACCCGAGGGCTTCAGAACACATTTACCTGCCTGTCGTTACCTTCTTACTATTTTTAAAATATAAATACCTATCGCCAGCCACGCGCCGCCAAGAAGCAAGCCGGCCACCACATCGCTTAGATAATGCGCGCCAAGATACAAGCGGCTTACGGCAATAAGCGTTATGCCCACGGGGCCAAGATAGGCGATAATTTTTCTAAGCCATTCTCTTCTAACATTTTTTAAGACTAAGTATATGATAAAGCCGTAGCAAGCCATAGCCAGAGTGGCATGCGCGCTAGGGAAGGAGAAAGTGCCGTTTTCCACAAGTGAATCAATGGGTCTTTCGCGATGGAATAAGACTTTGAGTATATAAGAATCTATAGCCGAGCCGATGGTGAGAAGCCAAAGGATGAGCACTGGCATCATTTTAAACTTTCTAAAAAAAAGAAAGGAAATGATGGCGACTATTATAAGAATAAACCACCATTCGCCTAGAGTGGTAACGGCTTTAAAAAAATACGTTAAAAAAGGTGAGCGGATAGACTCAAAAAAGTTTACGGCGGCTGTGTCTAAAAGACTTATAAAACTCATACGTATATTATACATAAAAAATAAAACCCCGTCCTCCGGCCGGGGTTTAGATTAAAAATTTGTTGTTATGTGTAGCACAACAACTCACTCATTTGATCTGACTGGATCATTTTTTTCTCCATAGAGCATTCCTGATCTACGGGGATTTTTCTGGAACATTTCTGTTTCTTGCAAAAAAGTCCTTTTGTTTTGCAATAAAACATTTTTGCCTTTGCCTTAGTCATTTTTTAACCTCCTTTCAACAAAAAAATTTTAAGATACGATACTATAAAAAATCCACAGCCGCCGCTTGGGGCTGAAAGTCATTAAGAGAGAATACTTTCTCAAAGAACAAAGAACTATGAAAAAAACAAATGAACAAATTTAATTAAATGTATCATTGTTCTTGTTCTTTGTCTATGGTCTGTTGGATTAGACTTTTAAATTCCTCATAGTTTCTTGGATTTACAATCTTTTCTCCGTTTAGGAAAAAAGTGGGAGTGGAGTTGAGACCGATTTTTACGCCATTGATGTAGGTGTTGTTAATTTTCTTTTGTAACTCGGCGGAGCCGATATCTTGGCTGAATTTATCCATATCCAAACCAAGTTGGCTTATGTAGCCGAGAAAAATCTCATTGGCTTTATCGCTCTCTGACCATTCTCGTTGATTTTCAAATATCATATCGTGCATTTCCCAGAATTTGCCTTGCGTGCCGGCGGCTTCCGCCACTATAGCCGCCAATTTGGCGTTTTTATGCTGAGGGAGGGGAAAGTGACGATAAACGATTTGGAGTTCTCCGCCGAGTTCTTCGCCAAGTTTTTTTACGACAGGAGCGTAAGAACCGCAAGCCGGACATTGGAAATCGCTGTATTCTATAAGAACGGCCTTCGCATCCCCGCCACCTTTTACTTGGTCGCTTGGTAAAATGGTTGAGATGGACGAAACGCTGATCTTTTCATCATTGTCTTGTTTGGAAGAGAGCTTTACGATGCCGAAAAGCGCCGCGCCCACTACCGCGAATACCGCTACCCAGATGACGGCCTTGCCGCCGATATATTTTGATTTATTGAAATTTTTCATAATATATGTATTATACACATTGGAGTTTAGACGTAAAGACTATGTATCCGTCCATAACATATGAGACTCCACGGCTGGTAATTGACTACAAATATACTGCTGCTTCTTCAGATCAGTAATCATCACAGATAGCTTGTCTTTGGACAACTGGGGGCTGTAATCTCGTTCCTTGATAATGAAGGGCTCTACCGCCTCAGGTATCTGTCGTCTTCTCCGACCCTTGGGAGTTGTGCTCTTAGGATTAAGAGCTTCCAGCTTCCCCATACCCCAGCATGAGAGAATCTACTGGGTTATGTGGTGGGCTATCTATTTCTTAATGTAGACAAATAGTGTTTCAAAATCAGGAGTTTTGGAAACTTTAGGATGTGTTACAACTTTTTCCGTTGGTTGCCAATCTTGAAAATGCGATGTATTCGTGATAACCACAGCGCCGTGTTCTAATTCTTTCTGTAATTTCTTTTCAAGTATTGGCATCAAGTCATACCACAAATAGGTATATACTACATCGGCATTACTCAAATCGGTTTTGAAAATATCTTGTTTTTGAAAATTAACTTTACGCATTAAAATTTTGTTTTTTAGATTTGCAAAGAAAATCCGCACAGCGCCGTTGTCTATGCCGTAAATATCAATGTGCGGCAAAATATTTTTCAATCTTAATGACAAGGTGCCGTGAGCGCAACCTAAATCGTAAAAATTTTTTGCGTCCGGTTTATATTTTTGTAATGTTGCCGCTAACGCTCTTGTTGCTCGTCTGCTTGTAGGCAAATCATGCCCTCCAATCAAAGAATCTAATACAAAGACAAGAAATAGAAGCAACGCTACTACAAAAAATCCTAAAATCAGAAAAAGCAAAATGTAAGTTAGAAAAATCATAGATAGTATTTGAAAAATAAATTAACAAGAGCATTAGCGATATTTTGCGGAGCACCGGACGATGGGAAATGGTGCATTTCAATACACGGAACGCTGTTTAATTCTAATACGGCACAAGTCTGATTTTTCCAAGAACGAGAAATGTCTGGGACAAGAAAATCTATACCGACCAAGCGAATATCAAAAAATTTTGCGATGTCTTTGAATAATTTTATATTATCTGAATGAACTTCTGGCGTAACCTCAACAAGATCACCACCTAATTTGAGAAATGGATTTTTCTGCAAATAAACAATCTCATCCATTTTAGGAATTGTTTGCAAATTGTAATTCTTTTTCGCGAATAACTCTGTTGTCGTGTAGTCTATGATAATTTTATACAAAGTAAATTCTTTTTGGTGCGACTCTCCCCTTCGTTTATCGTTATTTTTCTTTTCCACTAATTCTTGAATCGTTGAATTGCCGTCGCCAACGACGTTTGCTGGTACTTGCTTGACCACGGCAACATAATTAAAATCAACAACAGTAGCTCTATAGACAAAAGAATTTTCAACAAACCTTTCAATAATAAACGCTGGCGAATAGACAACCGCTTTATCAATTCCATTTTTTAATTCTCCTTTACTCTTTATGTTTGTCGTAACATGTCTTGCCACCGAGCCACCCCGCGGTTTTACAACCAACGGAAAACCAAGCTCATTAACACCATATTTTAATGCTCGGCTTCTTTGCCAAAACCAAAAAGATTTTCCTTCTGCAATCGGAAAGCCACCTTTTTTGAGATGTTTTTTTGTTCTTTCTTTACAGTCTACAAAGAAGACATCATAGTTACTAACATGGTTAGCGATAGGTAAACTTTCAAAACGAATTTTCTTGTCGCCTATTTCAGCGCAAAAATGATTAGTGTATCCAACTGACCCTTTCGCAGCTTGAAATTTCACTCCTTGTTTTTTTGCCTCCTTAATAAAACAAGCCGAACGCATTTGAATTTCAGAGAACAAAAAATCGTCTTTCATTTTTATCAAGCCAACGAGTGAAAAAGTTTTTTCAAGCAAAACATCAGAGAAGGATTCCAACTTCTTTGACAATCTCAATCGCGGCACAAGAGTACTTGTTATTTCATTAAGCCATGTTTGGATATGGTGGGCGGTTGGCAAGCCACAATCTTTACAATATTTTTTGAACATAACTATTTGATTAGCTTTTGTTTTATCCACATACATTTGTCACTCACTTAGTGCCGGGGAGAGGACTTGAACCTCCACGGGATTGCTCCCACCAGCTTCTAAGGCTGGCGCGTCTGCCATTTCGCCACCCCGGCTTATTCTGCTAGATGTGTCTATATTGTACCAAGTTAGAACCTATTTTCAAAATCGGTAATGTATCGCACGCGCGGAGCGCGTGGCGGCTCTAAACTAAATCGTACGCTCCACGAAAGCCCCGCCACCGCCTCGCTTCGCTCGGCAACCCCGAAAGAAAAACACTCCTTGCTTTTTCTGATTTTCGCGGGGGTGATTTTTTCTAAAATGGAAAGGACATTTTTCTTTTTGGGGTTGCTGGCGTACTCGCCAGTGCGTGGGGCTTCGGTTTATTCGTTCAATTTCCGCTCGAAAAAAGTTCGCGCAACGTGTATAATTACCGCACCAAAATCCACTTAGAGACCGAGTCTCTAAGTGGATTTTGGTGCGTTCCGAACAGATGCCTCGTGAGGGGCTCGAACCCCCGACCGTCTCCTTAAGAGGGAGCTGCTCTACCAGCTGAGCTAACGAGGCATAAAAAACCGCTGCCTATCACTATCAGTGATTTCTGCTTTGCAAAATCGGGCATATTGCAAAGCAGTTTGCAATATGCGGGTAGGGAGAATCGGTCACAAGTCCTCAAAAATTATAGTCGCTAGCGCTTCCGTAATTTTTGGGCTCGCGACCCCGTCTCCTTCGCTTCGCTCAGTCCGGCTTTCGATTATCTCTACCCACTAAAAATATAGTCGACCAAAGCTTCGCTTCGTTCTCCTTATTTTTATGCGGGTAGGGAGAATCGAACTCCCGTCTCATCCTTGGCAAGGACGTGTTCTACCACTTAACTATACCCGCTTTAATATTCAGTCAACAATAACAATATTAGCAAAAGATGACTGTTTTGGCAAAGTATTTTTTCTCTAATTTCCTATTACGGTAATAATGTCTCCTTTTACGATCTCTATCTTATTTTCCGTCATAACGCCTAACTCTTTGCCTTCTTCCACTGTTTTTGTTTCTGTTTTGTTTTGCTGAAGACCGGTGATTCTTCCTTCGCCTATTTCAAAATCATTTCTTATAATTTTAAATCTTTTTCCTGAAACTATTTTTCCTGATTCCACTTTGCCGCCGATTACTTGTTTATTTTTCGTCCGGCTGAATGTTTTAAGCACGATTATTTTACCCAATATTTCGTCTCTTGGCATCTCCAATATTCTTTTATCTGTTTCTTTGGCGAGTTTTTCGCTAAGCTCATAAATTATTCCAGACAGGAAAACGACCGCTCCGCTCCTTTCCATTATATCTCTGGCGGAAGGATCCGTTTCCACGTTGAAGCCAAGCACGATGGGCGAATTAAGAGCCGAGGCGAATTTAGCATCAGCTTCGTTTATGTTGCCCGCGCTCTTGCGCGCGATGTTGATAATCGCTTCTTCTCTTTTAATTTTTGACAGCTCTTTTTCTATGGCTTCCACTGAGCCGGTTGTATCGGCTTTTATTATGACGGGTACTAAAATTTTTCCTTTCAATGCTTCGTTTGTTGGTTTGGTTTCGGTTGTTTCCTTTTCAATCACAGTGATTATGGCTTTTTCCGCTTCTTTTTTGTTTGCGTATGCGTTGAATTTCGCGCCGATTTCGGGCAGAGAGTTAAAGCCGGTTATTCTTACGGGGGAAGAGAAAGAGGCTTCGTCCAAACGCTCGCCTTTGAAGTTTTCAAAAATTCTTACCGGGGCGATTGAGTTGCCGCAGATTACGTACATGCCTTTTTTAAGAGTACCTTCCAATATGAGAAGGGTGGAAGAGATGCCTCTTTTAGAATCTATGTTTGATTCAATCACAATACCGCTGGCGTTTTTCAGCGGATCCGCTTCAAGATTTTCCATCTCGGCAAGAAGCAGAATTATATCCAGAAGCTCGCTTATGCCGGCGCCGCTTTTGGCAGAGATTTCTACGGAAGGAATTTTCCCGCCATAACTTTCCACAAAAATATTGTTTTCCGCGAGTTGCGCTTTTACTCTTTCGGGTTCAGCCTCCGGTTTGTCTATTTTGCTTATGGCCACTAGGAAGGGTACACTAGACGCTTCTATAGCTTTATAGGCTTCTATTGTTTGCGGCTTGATGCCGTCATCGGCCGCTACTACCAGCACGGCCACGTCCGCGATTTTGGCGCCGCGTTCTCTCATTTGAGAAAAGGCTTCATGTCCGGGAGTATCCAGAAATGTAATTTTCATCTTCTTGCCGGCGTGTTCGGTTTCCACTTCGTAAGCGCCTATATGCTGGGTAATACCGCCTTGCTCTTTTTCCGCGATGTTGCTTTTTCTGATATAATCCAAAAGCGTTGATTTACCGTGATCAACATGTCCCATTACAGCCACTACCGGCGGCCTGTTTATAGTTTCAGCTTTGTTTTGTTTAAAATTTTTGATAGGCATAGTTTTTAACAAAGGTCTTTTTTTGACCTTTAATATATTTAACTAAAGAGACTCTAAGATTTGTAGGCTATTTAGATTTAGTCATTATAACCTCTTTTGGCGTTTTTGCCAATCTTGTGTATCCGTCCATAACATATGAGACTCCACGGCTGGTAATTGACTACAAATATACTGCTGCTTCTTCAATCATAGGATTTTAAGCTCTTGGCGGAGCTTTATAAAGTTGCGAGAAGTCTTATTTCAAAAATGATAGTCTTAGGCGATCGCAAAGGAAGGATGGTGAGGATCCAATTTTCCGGAAAGATAAAGTACAATAAAATTTATCTTATGTCTAATACAGGTAGAATGAGAACAGTAGGATTTGATCACCTGATGCTTCAAGAGGAGAAGCAGGGGAAGATTCATTTCCACGTTTTTATTGCCGGAGGAGTCGGCGCGAGAAGCGATAAAATAAAATCTTCTCCCGTGGATTTTTTATTGGACAACAAGGGTGATGTTTTGCTTGCGAACAAAGACGGGGAATATACCGTCCGTGAGACGACGAGCCTAAGAGACGCCAAGCGTTTTCTTTTTGGCTTTGTAAAAGCCAGAGAAATATGCTAAATTTGTTTTAGTTTAAGAATATTTTGGAGAGGTGGCAGAGATTTAAGCAATGTTATTGCTTAAATCCGAAGGAGTGTCCGCGAAGCCACTTTACAATTAAATATACAAATGGAGAGGTGGCAGAGCGGTCGAATGCAGCAACCTGCTAAGTTGTTGGCCCTCAAAAGGGGCCCGAGGGTTCGAATCCCTCCCTCTCCGAACGTAACGAAGTGAAGTGAGGAGAGGAGAAAGCAATCTTAAATTGCTTTCGTGAGGGATTCGAAGCCTCGATGAGCATTTTTTGGAGTGCTCCGCACGAACAAAAAATCCATCGGGGATACTGTTCTCGTAGAGAAAGAATCCCTCCCTCTCCGAACGTAACGAAGTGAAGTGAGGAGAGGAGAAAGCAATCTTAAATTGCTTTCGTGAGGGATTCGAAGCCTCGATGAGCATTTTTTGGAGTGCTCCGCACGAACAAAAAATCCATCGGGGATACTGTTCTCGTAGAGAAAGAATCCCTCCCTCTCCGAACGTAACGAAGTGAAGTGAGGAGAGGAGAAAGCAATCTTAAATTGCTTTCGTGAGGGATTCGAAGCCTCGATGAGCATTTTTTGGAGTGCTCCGCACGAACAAAAAATCCATCGGGGATACTGTTCTCGTAGAGAAAGAATCCCTCCCTCTCCGCCAATTTTCACATTCAGCGAAATTGAAAGATGTTGCCGAGGCGCAACGCGCCTCGGCTTCCAACCTTGATTTTTCGAAATGTGATTCTTGGCGGTGTATTTTGATTGATGTTCGAACATTTTTTGAGCAAAACCCCCCAATAAGGAAGCCAGCCACACCACTGCCCGCCTGCTTGGGCTTCGCCCTCAAAACTTTTCGGCGGACGGACGGCGGGACGGATAATACAAAAGAAGATAAAAGAGGAATAACGCTTGCCCCACCCACCCGTGCGCGCGTTATGCCGAATGAACTCCCTAATTTTGTTTGACTAAATGATAAAAATTCCATATACTAACTATTGATAAGTGATGATTTTAATACTATACAACTATAATAGTAAAACTATACGAATATGTCAAACGAAAAATCTACAATTGGGGGCAATATAAGAAAATACCGAAACAAGCTCGGTATTTCTCAAGATGTGCTTTCAAAAAAAGCAGATTTGGCTTTTCACACAATCGCCAAGATTGAAGCTGGCTCTACTCCCAACCCTACTATTGATACAGTCAAAAAAATAGCGGACGCTCTCGGCGTTTCGCTTGATGATTTAATGAAATAAAAATATGGCAAATAAGGAATCAAATTTAAATACAACCAAAGAACAAGAGCGTTCAGAATTGCATCGTGCTATTTGGCAGATCGCCAATGATTTGCGCGGAAGTGTAGACGGCTGGGACTTTAAGCAGTATGTGCTTGGCATACTCTTTTATCGCTTTATCAGCGAAAACCTCACCAACTATATCAATGCCGATGAACGCCGTGCTGGTAAAAAAGATTTTGACTACGCTACACTTTCCAACAAAGAAGCCGAATTCGGTCGAGCCGATACCGTTAAAGAAAAAGGGTTCTATATTTTACCAAGTGAGCTTTTTGTAAATGTTCGTAAGAATGCCCGCAATGACGCCAACCTTAACGAAACTCTTACTACTGTTTTTCGTAACATTGAAAATTCGGCAAAGGGCGCAAACAGCGAAGATGACATCAAGGGCTTGTTTGATGACCTTGACGTGAACTCTAATAAACTTGGTGGCACGGTAGAAAAACGAAATCAGAAACTTGCCAAACTTTTTGAATCTATCGGTGACCTTCGTCTGGGTAACTACTCCGACAACACTATTGACGCCTTCGGTGATGCCTATGAATTTTTGATGACCATGTATGCCTCTAACGCTGGTAAGTCCGGAGGCGAGTTTTATACTCCCCAAGAAGTCAGCGAACTTCTGGCGGAAATCACGACGGTTGGTAAAACAGAAGTAAATAAAGTTTACGATCCAGCCTGCGGTTCCGGCTCTTTGCTTCTCAAATTCGCCAAAGTTCTCGGCAAAGAAAATGTTAGGCAAGGCTTTTTTGGTCAGGAAATCAATCTCACTACCTACAACCTCTGCCGTATCAACATGTTCTTGCATGATATCAATTACAACAATTTTGATATTGCTCACGGCGATACGCTTATAGATCCAAAACACTGGGATGATGAGCCATTTGATGCTATCGTTTCCAATCCGCCGTATTCTATTCATTGGGAGGGTGACGCCAATTCGCTTCTTATCAATGATCCGCGGTTTTCACCGGCGGGAGTACTGGCGCCAAAGAGTAAGGCTGACCTCGCTTTTACCATGCATATGCTTTCGTGGCTTTCTACCAGCGGTACGGCGGCGATTGTTGAATTTCCCGGTGTTCTCTATCGTGGTGGCGCGGAGGGTAAAATAAGAAAGTATTTGGTAGACAACAACTATGTCGATGCAGTTATCCAGCTCCCACCTGACCTCTTTTTTGGTACCACCATCGCCACCTGTATCATCGTGTTCAAAAAAAGTAAAAAAGATAACAAAACACTTTTTATTGATGCCTCCGCCGAGTTTGTTCGTGGCGGTAATAAAAATAAGCTGAGTGAAGTAAATCGCAAAAAGATTTTGAACGCCTTTACTGCTCGCCAAGATGCAGCCTATTTTGCCAAGCTCGTTGATAATAAAACCATTGCCGAGAACGACTACAATATCGCCGTATCAAGCTATGTGGTGGGCGAGGATACTCGCGAAGTAGTGGACATTACCACACTCAACAAAAAAATTGCCAAGATTGTTGCAAAACAAAATGAACTCCGCACGGCGATTGATGATATCGTGGCGGATATTGAGGGAAATAAATAAAAACTATGAATAAATTAAAGATCGAATTACAACATTGCTATGGAATAAAAAAACTTAATCATGAGTTTGATTTTTCAGATTGCAAAACTTTTGTGATTTATGCCCCAAATGGAGTGATGAAAACTTCGTTTGCGAAAACTCTTAAAAATATTGCGAAGGGCGAAAAACCATGTGATCGGATAGATGACACATTGACTTCAGTTTATAATTTGTTTATTGATGATTCTGAGAATCAAATCCAACCGGAAGAAATATGCGTTATAGAGCCCTACAATAAAAAAGCATTTGATTCTGAAGATAAAGTCCTTACCCTTTTGGCAGACGATGAAACCAGAAAGGAATATTTGGCAATATTTAACGAAATTGAATCTCTTAAAAAATCTTCTCTTTCTGGATTAAAAAAAATATCAGGTAGTAGCAACTACGAATCTGAGATTATAGAAGCATTTTCTAACCTTGATAAGAAAAACATTTTTGAAATTTTTGAGGCTATTTTAAACGACATTGGAACCTCAAAAGATTCATTTGAATTTAAATATAACGATGTTTTTGACAAAGGCGGTAAGGTTAAAATATTTTTGGCAGACAATTTCGCATTGTTAAAAGAATACATTGAAAAATACAATGATCTGATCAGTAAATCTACTTTTTTTTCAAAAAATGCCGACCATGTTTTTGGCACAACAGAAGCAAAGATTCTTGGCAAGTCGCTTGAAGGAGATGAATATTTTACTGCTGGACATAAACTAGTATTAAAATCTCATGGAGATGTATCTGCTAAAAATAAATTAGCAGAAATTATTGATGAAGAAATTGCTAAAGTGTTTGATGATAAAGATCTAAAGGATCTTTTTAAAAAAATTGACACTTTACTTGACGCCAACAAAGAACTACAAGCTTTTAAAAAGGTTATAGAAAGAGACAACTCAATTTTATTGAGATTAAATGATTATGATGTATTTAGAAGAGAGGTATGGTTTAGTTTCTTAAAACAAATTGAAACGGGCATAAAATCATTAGTTGAATTATATAATCAGAAAAAGGTTGATTTAGAAAAAATTATACAAAAAGCAAAGGACAGCCAGTCGCAATGGGAAAGTACTATTAAGGAATTTGAGAACAGATTTGTTAATAACCCATTTACTCTTGGGATCCAAAATAAAGCAGATGCAGTATTAAACGAGGAAACACCGGCAATTGATTTTAAATTTCAAGGGAAAGATATCGAAAGAAATAATTTAATAGAAAATATATTGAGCCAAGGAGAAAAACGAGCTTTTTATATTTTGAACGTTATTTTTGAAATTAAATCTAGACAATTACAAAATAAAAAAACATTATTTATTATTGATGATATAGCAGATTCTTTTGATTACAAAAATAAATATGCAATTGTTGAATATCTGAATGACCTCTCCAAGGAGGATAATTTTTGTTCAATAATTTTAACTCACAATTTCGATTTTTTTAGAACGCTTCAATCAAGAATTTTGCAAGATAATAAATGGGAATATTCTTTTGTTGCGGAAAAACTGAAAGATGAAATTAAACTGATTAAAGCAGGCAGTAGAAATGTTACTGACCCTTTTACTAGCTGGAAAGCAGGTATTAATAATAATGAAAAACATCTGATCGCATGTGTTCCTTTCGTGCGTAATTTAATTGATTTTAAAGATGGGCGAGATAATGAATGCTATAAACTTTTAACACACACCCTTCATAGAAAAACCCTTGATGGAACTATTAAAGCAACAGCAGATATCGCCATTGCTGATTTGCAGGTACCGTTTTCGAGTGTTTTATCTAGTATTGCATTTACTTTTACGGACACAAATAAAAAGATTGTTGATGTTATTGAGGAACAGATTGTGGCAATAAAGGGGGCGGAAAATTCTGACTCGATTGTTCTCGAAGATAAAATTGTTCTTGCTGTTGGAATCAGATTAAAGGCGGAGGAATATATGTGGTCAAAAATATCGGATCAAACAGCAATTTCTGGAAGCCAAACGGGTAAACTTTTTCAGAGATACAAAGACGAATTTAAACAAGATCAGGCGCATGGCGAAATAATAAAAACCTTAGAAAGTGTAAACATAATGACGCCTGAAAATATACATTTGAATTCTTTTATGTATGAGCCGATTTTAGATATGGGTATAGACGAATTGAAAAATTTGCATGATAAGGTTTGTGGTTTAACGAGTAACTAATATGACAAACAACCAATCAAAAATTGAAAAACTGATTTCCGAACTCTGCCCGAATGGAGTGGAGTTTAAGAAATTGGGAGAAGTTTGTGAAATTGCCGACAATAAAAGAAAGCCGGTGGCTTCAAGTTTACGTATAACTGGGAAAATTCCTTACTATGGTGCAAACAACATACAAAGCTATGTTGAGGGGTTCACTCACGAAGGTGATTTTGTACTAATTGCTGAGGATGGATCGGCAAGCTTAGAAAATTATTCGATTCAGTTTGCATCTGGAAAGTTTTGGGCAAACAACCATGTTCATGTTGTTAGGGGGCGCGATGGATTGAATAACTGGTTTTTGTTTCATTATCTAAGGAGCATGAATTTCACCCCATTTCTGTCGGGTGGAACCCGCGCAAAGCTCACCAAAAGCAAAATGGTGGAAATAAAAATCCCTCTCCCACCCCTTGCAATCCAAGAAGAAATTGTCAAAATTCTTAATAGTTTTGCAGAGCTGGAAGCAGAGCTGGAAGCAGAGCTGGAAGCAAGAAAAAAACAATATGAGCATTATCGTTCTGGACTATTCGTTTTTAATTCAAATGTTAAGCATGAAGCGTTGGGCAATATTATTTTATCACTTAAAACAGGATTAAATCCGCGTAAAAACTTTGTTTTAAATATCCTAGACGCTAAAAACTTTTATGTTACCGTTCGTGAAATCAATGGCTTAAATGTAACTTTTTTTGAAAAGACTGACAGAGTAAATAACGAAGCGTTAAGATTGATAAATAATAGATCCAATCTGGAAGTTGGCGATGTTTTGTTTTCTGGAACAGGAACAATTGGCAGAACGGCATTAGTAAAAGAAAAACCAGAAAATTGGAATATAAAAGAGGGTGTGTATGTGATTAAACCAAATCAGAAAGTTGTGAATTCAAAATTTTTGTTATTTTTCCTTAATTCTGTAATTGCGAAAAAACAAATTGAAAACAAAATTGTCGGTTCACCCGTCATGAGTATCCCTATGGCAGAATTAAAAAAAATAAAAATCCCTTTGCCAGAAATTACAGAACAAGAACGAATCGTTTCAATTCTTGATAAATTTGATGCTCTCGTGAACGACATTTCAATAGGCTTACCGGCGGAACTCAAAGCTCGCCGACAGCAATATGAATATTACAGAGGGAAGCTTTTAACTTTTAGTGAATATGCCAAATAATAAAAAATACAATTTAGTTGCAGAAAGCACGCAAAGCACTGTTGTGGGCGAGTATGTGGCGGACGGTGTGCGTGTTGCTCATTATCAAAGTGAAGCCGATTTGGAGTGGGCTTTTATCAAGCAACTTGAGACGCAGGCGTACGAATATCTACCTATTACATCCGAAGCTGATTTGGTATTGAA
>Ga0210057_1005073_pt1 | contig 17114 bp, 14 predicted proteins | sample CryGeyCG2114_010_2_FD_183968 | JGI IMG/M metagenome (GOLD analysis project Ga0210057, IMG submission 183968) | Groundwater microbial communities from aquifer - Crystal Geyser CG10_big_fil_rev_8/21/14_0.10 (SPAdes) (version 2) | ecosystem: Environmental > Aquatic > Deep subsurface > Groundwater ...
ACGCACTGGTCGCGCGGGCGATTCAGGGAAAGCGATTTCGTTTGTGACCCCATCAGAAAAAGCAGATATCAGAAATATTGAACGATTGATTCGCAAATCGCTTCCTGTGCTATCACTTCCCGCGTTGCCTCCGGAGCGATCAAAACCCGCTATCGCCATTTCAGAGACGCCAGTGAAGACCGCGCATTCTTCATTCCACCGACGTTCAGGAAATGGGTATCAAAAACAGCAATTTGGTTCGCGTCCTCCCCGACGACAAGGATATCATCATTCTTCTTCTCAACACGCAAGACAGACCCGAGTGTCTTGACAGCGCATTGTTTTTCGTGTACATTCTAGACTCCAAGGCGTTCCAAAAAGTGGGGCGTCTTGTGCTCAATAGAGCGAAAAGGTCGATCTTTATTCACCCCAATAACCCGTCATGCCTATGTTTTTGTTTTTCATTGGCCTTGTGGAGATGGTCGTTGCGACTGTTTGGACAAGGGTGGTATCACGGGGAGAGATGGTGGCGAGCGGTCTTGTGACTTTCGTCAACATTCTTATCTGGTATTATGTGCTTCAACAAATTGTTGAAGACATAACAAATTGGCGTCTTGTTTTTTTGTATGCTGTGGGTTGCGCGTTTGGTACAGTGATCGGAACGCAATTCTTTCGCAACAAAGACAATGCGAAACGCCGAGAAGAAACCGTTCAACGTGTTTCTCAAATCGGTTCATCCATGCTATGACACCAGAATCTCCTTCGCCCGACCCATTGAGTATGGTCGGATAAAAACCGCCGTTCTGTGATATACAGAAGGCGGTTTTTGTATTGTCAGAGTTGTCGCGGAAGTGTATCATATTTATGATACCATCATGTTGTATGAAACTTACTGATTATATCATCCATAGGTTTGAAGAGAAATATAAAGAAGGGAATACGCCGTGGGCGCGTGGTATTGTTGATGCGAGCGTGAAGCGATTGGTTCACTTGGCTCAAAAACACAATAATCATCCTCGTGTGTTAGATATCGGCTGTGGAGATGGGTGGCTCTCATTTTTTCTTGCTGACCATGGGTGTATTGTTGAAGGGATTGATAGCTCACCGACCGCGATTCTCAAAGCAAAAAAGTACGCAAAAAAAGCGCATGCAAAAAATGTTCATTTTCGTGTCGGCGATGGGTTGACATTTCCGTATATAGATCATCAGTTTGATGTGGTGTTTGATAGTGGATTTCTCCATCACTTGCCGGAAAATACATGGTCAACATACAAAAGAGGGGTTGATCGTGTGTTAGCATACGGAGGGTTATTGTATCTCGGCGTGTTTAGTGACGATTCAGTAAAAAAAGGATTTGATCCAAAGAAAGCAAAAAGGATGTGGCATAAAGTGAAAGATGTAAGTGGATTTTGGACGTATGATCATTTTTTTACTCGGAAGATGCTTGAGAAGTTTTTTGGGGGAAAATATGCGCTTCTTTTTATAGAAAAAGAAAAAAAGCCTTCAGACAACGGGAGCGTATTGTGGCATTGCATTTTTCAAAAAAAATAAACCGTATGAGCGAACGCTACTGGTTCAAAAATAAATCATTCGGGTATGGCTGGACACCGGCAACATAGAAGATTGTCGATCGGTTACGCCTCGCTCAATACAATTTTACTACTTCGCAACAATCAGCAATCGGCAACACATATTATTTCACGTCCGAAATTTTGTACGTTCGTGTTGACCCGTTGACCAATATTTCAACCGAGTCCCCAACCTTCTTCCCCAACAACGCTGATCCAATCGGCGAACTGTGAGAGATGATGCCTTTTGCCGGATCTGTTTCCGATGAGCCGAGGATGGTCATTTTTTTCTCTTTGCCATTGATTTCTACCAAAACAGTATTTCCGATCTCCACTTTTCCTGTTTGTTTCAATGTGATAAGAGTGGAATGGTTGAGCTGGTATTCAGTGCGAAGGATTCGTTCATTGATACCACGCAGTCGTCCTTTGGCTTGCTGGTATTCCACATTTTCCGAGAAATCACCGAGTTCAGCAAGGCGCGATACTTCTTCCGCGGCCTTTGGTCGTTTTTGTTTGAGTCGCGCGAGATCTTTTGTCAACGCGTCAAATTTCTCCGATGTGATGAGCGGATCAGTGGTCTGGTTTTGGTATTTGCCGGGTTTTCGGTAGGGGAGTTGCATAGTGAGAGATATTGAACATGAAACATGAAACACGGAGCATTGATTTGATGTCCGAGGTTATCATATCATGGAGTCAGGAATTTTGGTATTGCAGTAGGTAGTTGTTGGGAAGGTGGTATGTTTTTGATACCCTATCTTTACTTTGTCGTATTTTTGCGATACGCTACATGGCGATGTTTCCGCGCCACAAGCCTTTGCCATACAGTCTGAACTGCTTACTGATGCGTTGGGACGAAAAAGAGCATCAATATAATTTCTTCAATGAAACATCCTCCCCTTGACATCACTCCGCAATTTACCGAAGCGATTCGCCTCATGGAAGACACATACGAAAATGTGCTTATCACGGGTCGCGCGGGTACAGGCAAGTCCACATTGCTGAATTATTTTCGTGATATCACAAAAAAGAATATTGTGGTACTGGCGCCAACCGGTGTCGCGGCAGTCAATGTGCGTGGTCAGACCATCCATTCTTTTTTTGGATTTTTGCCGAGTATCACCCTTGCGGAAGCAAAAAAATTGAATCCACACAAAAAAGATATATACAAAAAACTTGATGCTATCGTCATAGACGAAATTTCCATGGTGCGTGCGGATTTGCTGGATTGCGTGGATGTATTTTTGCGCAAATGGGGAAAGGTAAAAGGCATGGCGTTTGGCGGTATTCAGATGATTTTTATCGGTGATTTGTATCAATTGCCACCCGTCGTTGTGAGTCATGAAAAAAAAGTATTCTCAACGCTCTATGACAGTCCGTATTTTTTTTCAAGCAATGTCATGCTTCAGCGTCAGCAGGCGATGTTGACCGAGCCGATTTCCTTTTCTTTTGTGGAATTGGAAAAAATCTATCGTCAAAAAGAAGATCATTTTATTTCTCTCCTCAATGCTGTCCGCAACAATACCATTACCGACGAGCAGGTGGATGCTCTCAATACCCGCGTGATCACGTCGTTTGTTCCACAAAAAAACGAACCGTATATTACGCTCACCACGACCAATGCCATGGCCGAGATTGAGAACGCGGATAATTTGGCGCGTCTTCGTGGCAAAGTGTTTCAATCGCGAGCGCGTGTATCTGGCAATGTGGACAAACAAATGTTTCCGGCAGATGAATTGCTCTCTCTCAAAAAAGGCGCGCAGGTGATGATGCTCAATAATGACAGCGCGGGCAGGTGGATAAACGGCACGATAGGAATCGTGCGCGAGATTATTCCTCAAGATGATGACGAACCCGCGCGTGTGGTGGTAAAGTTGGAGCATGGTGAAGAAGTTACTGTCGGCACGCATCATTGGGATATCTATAAATTTTCTTTTGACACGCACGCCAAGCAGATTGTGTCTGACACCGTTGGCTCGTTTGAGCAGTATCCTATGCGTCTGGCATGGGCAGTTACGATTCACAAGGCGCAAGGTAAGACATTTGATCGCGTGATCGTGGATATGGGTCGTGGCGCGTTTACCACAGGCCAGACCTATGTCGCGCTGTCTCGGTGTGTGAGTTTTGATGGTCTCGTGCTTCGCTGTCCGGTCAGAAAATCAGATGTGCGAATTGATTATCATATTGTTCGTTTTGTTACTGGATTGCATTACAAAAAAGCAGATATGGATGTACCGGTTTTGGACAAACGTGAAATACTGGAACACGCGCGCAAACACAAACAAAAAGTGAAAATTATGTATCTCAAAGGGTCTGATGTAAAATCCACGCGTATTATTTCGCCAAAAAAAGTCGGTGAGATGGAATATATGGGCAAAATATATCTGGGCGTGGAGGCATATTGTCATACTCGCCAAGATACGCGTGTGTTTCGGGTAGATAGGATATTGGAAATTGAGGTGATTTGATTTAGTGTATTCTTTATAATTTTTTTGTATGAAATCCACTACCATAGCGCAAGTAGAGAAAAAACTTCAGTCAATGATCAAGAAATATGGTCTTGAAAAAAAGATTACCGTGGAAAAAATAAAAAAATGGATATATTCCTCTGGGACAAACGCGCGCGATGCGTCAAATACATTTCTTGCGAAATGCCTTCAGGTATTTCCAGAGTTTGATGATATAGATAAGATGAATGGTATGCTTCAAGTTTTGTCAGACGCGTGGAATTATTTTCCCCATAAGTCTCTTGGTGGAAAGTCGCCGAAAGACATGGTGGGAAGCAAGATGAAAGCGACGGATAAAAATAATATGAATCAAGGATCAATGCCAAAAATGGTTGTTGGTGATGTGGAAATGGAGTGGGATGCGTATTTGGAAATGATAAAACAGATGGAAAAAGAGCAAGAACCGTTCAAGCATTGGGTCAAAAATGATGTTTTGCCAAAATATAAAAAATATCTTGGGCAGACAATAAAAGGAAAAAAGAAACAGGAAGATGCATATCGTGTCGCTGATATTTTTTTTGACCGTGTTTTTCTTGTTGGATTTGTTCATCTGGATAGTATTCGTCCAGAATTTGTCCAAAAGGAATTTCCATCATGGTGGCCGACACATGTAATGGGTGATAATCTAAAACCTGTTCAAGTGAAAGCATCATTAAAAGTACTTTTTTCATTTTTGACACTCGTTTTTGGAGTGGACAGTAAGGAGTTTGGTTTTTGAATAAAGGAAATGAGAGAAAAAAGTTGCAGGTTGATGAAAGAGTATCGCACTTGACAAAGTATCTGAGTGTGATAGTATGTGTATATATGCAATCTCAACCATTGATTTTACAATTATGCCGTCGTGCAAACAAAGCTTTCCGTTTTAGGTTATATTTGCGTTGCATATGATGAGGTAATTTCCATTGCCACAAAATAACGACCTGAAACGGGTCGTTATTTTTTTTATCTTTTTTATATGAGGTGCATCATCAAAAAAGTTCCACTCCATAATTTTGTACAATTATCACTTGGCGAGAAAGTGGCGATTCCCGATGTATCAATAGGAGAATTGTTTTTTCGGGCTGTAGAAAAGTTTGGCAATAAAACAGCGGTCATCCACGACTCGAGGCAGTATGATTATTGTGAGATAGATAAAAAATCAAACAGTTTGGCATGCGAGATTTCACTGGGCGGGGTGGAGAAAGGGGATATAGTTTTTTGTTGCATTCCGGCCTCCGTTGATTTAATTATATCACTATTGGCGATTATGAAGTCAGGAGCGGTTTATGTGCCGGTTGATTGTTCATGGCCAATTTCATACTTGAAATCGATGATTGATTCAGTGAACCCCAAATTGATCTTGATACACAGCATTTCTGAGGAAATATCCAATATTTTTGATAATTGTTTGAAAGTTGATTATTACGAACTTGGAAATGTCGCTCACTTTTCCATGGCAAGAGTTGAAAAAAACGAACCTGTTTACGGAATTTTTACATCAGGTTCCACTGGAAAATCGAAGTGCTGTTTAAATACCAGTGTTGGTTTATTGAATCGCCTGCAGTATATGTCCAAAAGATATGGAGTGAGATCCTCGGATGTTATTTTATTGAATAGTAAGCCGATGTTTGATGCTTCGTTGTGGCAGATACTGTGGCCATTGTTGAATGGAGCGATGGTCGTTGTTCCAAAAGATAATGAAAATTTTTTTCCACCACTTTTGTGTGATTTGATTGAAACATATCATATTACTATGACAGATTTTATTCCTTCAGTTTTTCAATTATTTACTGATCATTTAAAAATGAATCGATCAGATTATGACAAATTAAAATCACTGAGACAAATATTAATTGGTGGAGAAAAAATCTGTGTACAAGCCGTGAATTGGTTCAAGACGAACTTTTTACACGTGGGTATTACCAATACCTATGGTCCTGCCGAATGTTCCATTGGTACTATTTTTTATGAAGTGAATCAGGAAATGAATAAAAAAATTCCCATCGGAACCCCGATTGATAATGTGGTAGCACTGATCTTGGATGATTACTTGGTACCAGTAGCTTTTGGCGAACCAGGTGAAATATATTTGGGAGGAATTTGTGTTGGTTTGGGCTATTTGAACAACCCGAAAATTACCGTGCGGGCTTTTGTCAAAAATACTTTTTGTCATATTGAAGGTGCGTTCATTTATCGAACAGGTGATCGTGGTCGTTATATGCCTGATGGTACTATTGAATTTTTGGGACGCCTTGATAGTCAGATAAAAATAAATGGTCGACGACTGGAGATTGATGGTATTGAAAACGCTATTTTGAGCTTGGATCATGTGAGAAATGTGTATGTTTTTGTAAACAATCTGCCGAATCACCAAATGGAGTTGTGTGCTTGCGTGCGTTTAAAAGAAAATATTGATCAAGATGTGTGTATGAGAAAATTATCAGATATGTTGCCGAGTGAATGGATTCCTGCGCGCGTATTTTTTGTGGAAAATTGGCCACTAAACACAAATGGCAAAACCGATTGTCTGCAATTAAAAAAATTATTTGATTGAATATGTCTCACAGTATGGTTGACAGTTTACATCAGATATGGTCAGAAGTATTGAAAGTACCTATCTTTTCCAATTGCGATGATTTTTATGCGATAGGTGGTAATTCTTTGTTGGCCATTCAGCTATATTATAAAATAAAAAAAAGTCTCAATACTGATATTAGTTTCAATTATTTGCTTGTACGACCACTTACAATTGAAGGGTTGGCTCACGCTATTGTTTTTCCACATGTAGGTAAGGATGCGGTTGATAGCCATCAGCAGGTTAAGTATGATATAGAAGCATTTCGAAAAATGAATATAAATTTTCAAAAAGCCGGACGAGCCAACGTTGTGTTCTTGACCGGGGCTACAGGATTTATTGGATCTCATATCTTGTCTGAGTTATTATGTATCCAATCAATTAGTAGCATATATTGTTTGGTGCGAGCGAACAATTCATTTGATGGATTTGATAGGGTTGTCAATGCTCTCAATCAATTTAATTTGAAAAGTAATCACCTTGGTAAAATAAAAATAGTGATTGGTAATTTGTCTGAAGAGAAGTTTGGTTTGGGACATAACGATTGGGTCAATATGTCAAAAGTGGTGGATACTATAGTCAGTTGTGGGGCATTAGTAAATTTTGAATTGTCATATCTCAGTTTGCGCAACGTCAACACACTCAGCACACAGACACTTATGGAGTTGGCATCATTGGGCACGAAAAAATCTTTTCACTTTGTGTCTTCCTTGGCAGTGTTTGGTATTGACCATTCGGTAATTTGTGATCTGAAAAAATTTGATGAATCGCTGAACAATAAGCTTGTGCCGGCAAGCGGTTATGCACAGTCAAAATTTGCGAGTGAAAAAATGATCGGCTTCGCCATAGATAAAGGGCTGTCTGCCAATATTTATAGGCTGGGAGAAGTGATGCCATCATCCGTTTTTGGGATTCCCAATCCGCGTAGCCTGTATCATTTGTTTATCAAAGATATTATCAGGTTGGGGTTTTTTCCTCGTGTCAGAAATTATTATGATTATTTACCGATTGACTTTGTCGCCAAGTTTGTTGTGAGATTGATAATTGGGAAAATAGATCATAATAAAAATATTTTTAACATCTGCCACCCCATTGGATTGGCATTTGGGATTCTGACAGATTTATTGTGTGATCGTTTTTTATTGGTAGGGCCGATAGAGTCAAAAAAATTATTTTGTTTGATGAATGATAATCCATCCGTCAATACCGGCATCGGCGCTGTAATAAATTTTTATTTCAATAAAAATTTTGTTAGATATTCAAATGGCGAGTTTGATATGTTTGAACTATTTTTTTTGAAGGAAATGAATCAGATAATTCAGTCAAATACCAGCTCAAAATTATTGGAATTGGGTATGGTGTATCCGACATTGGACCAACATACGATAATTCCTTATGTAGATTATTTAGTCGCTGATACATAATGTATGTTGAGTTTAAAAAAAGTTATTCATGTGTGGTTAGTTCCGAATGAATTATTTGTGAGGCATAATAAAAAGTATTCATTGACGACATCGGAGGTGATTTTTAGACGTTTGCTGTCACAGTATATTGGTCAAATCGCAAAAAAAATTCCAATACTCCATAACAAATATGGAAAACCGTTTATTGATCATCAAATAAAATTCAATATTTCTCATAGGGGCGACTGGCACGTTTTTTCATTTGTCAGAGACGCTGAGATTGGCGTGGACGTTGAATGTGTTCAACCAATAGATGATCTATTTGCGTTTGCGAAGTTTGTTTTGCCTGCTGATCATGCAAATTTAATAATGAAAGGTCGATCCGATGTTGGTTTGTGGAGGTTTTATAAGTATTGGACGCAATGTGAAGCTTATTCAAAATTGGTCGGACGAGGACTATTTGATTTTTTTGATTTGCACAGAATAATATCATTCAATGTTTATAGTAAAACAATAATTTTTTCGTTGAACTATATTCTGACTGTAGTTTGTACAAAAAAAATGTCAGTAAAGGTTTTATTATTTGAAGATAACAATCAGATTTTACTCTAAAATTTTTTCAAAATCACTTCTGTCCGCCAATAGGTATTTACTTGGAGATCAGAAATTGCCTCCGATCTGTATGAATTCCTTAATTTGTGCGATTGAGGCTTATGTTGTACTGCACAAGACTTTATAGCGTCAAGAGTTATCCACCTGAGCAATACTATTTGCTCAAACTTACTCAAACATTTTATGCTATACTTTTTCCATTCATAATCATTTTCTTTATGTCAAGACAATCAGAACGCAATCCACAACAATCAAACAAAGGAACTCGCATCTCGTCCAGTCTTCGGAACTGGATTATTTTTTTATTGGTCGTTGTTTTGGTGGGAGGGTTTTTCTATTTGGAGATGAGGAAAGATGAGTTTGGTGGGGGTGGAAATGAGAATTTGGAAAGTGGGGAGTTGGGGTTGGAGAGTGGAGAAACGTTACCAGAGAATCCACCTGACAATGTAATGATAAAGGATTTGGGGGATGGAAAGAGATTGGTGACAGATCCTATTGCTGGGTATGATGTTGAAGTTGGCAAAGATTTGTATTTGTATAAGGATAAACTCGAGACGGAAGATCTTGTTATTCAAGATTTTAAGGAGCCAATAGAAGGTTATGGGGGTACCCCTGGTTGTAGAGTCATTACAGATTACAAAAATGGTAATTTGAACACAATTGAACAAGACACAAAGGCATATTGTGATGCGAGATCAGATTGTCAGTCATTCAATTTGAATGAGGTAAAACTAAATGATGTAAACTGGTTTGTTGTAAGGTATTCTGGAGAATTTGTTGGGGCAGGCAATCCAAGGTACATAACAGAAAAGAATGGTTCAGTATATAGTTTCTATTTTCAATGTGATGATAAATCATTTATTGAAGGTGTTTTAGGTAGCGTGAGTCTCAATTAGATTAGTATATGAACATTTTAAGGAGATCATTTTTTGTCATTTCATTATTTTTATTTTTTTGTTTATCTTTTGATACCGCACTCTCTAAAACTGTTGACGTTTCATTTAAATCTCAAGTTCCACCTGGAATTTGGAAAGAGACGCGAAATTGTGGACAAACATCTTACCTCATGCTTGACGCATACTATGGGGGCAAAGATGTTGGTGAACAAGATATTAAAGATTTGGATGATTGGATAGAGAAGAAATTTGGAGACAATAAAAGAAATTACAGTGGAAATTATACGAGCGTTGACAAGTTGAAAACCGTTGCTGTTGAATATGGCAATTACAAGCCGGAAAATGTAGTGATTGATCACTCTGGCAGTTTTGAGAAGATAAAAAAATTTATTGATGCAGGCACTCCTGTTATTGTTGGTGTATATACAAATATGTACTTGTATGGGAAAGATGATGTCCTCCATTTTATGCTCCTCACTGGTTATGACGACACCTCTGTCTATGTCAATGATCCGGGAAAGACGCAAGGGAAAGGAAATAAATATACGATTGAACAGTTTATGCTTGCATGGTCAAAAAATAACTATGCAACAGTTATTTTTGATATAGACAAACAAGAACCACTAGACCCACCACAAGACCCACTTCCTCCTCCCACCATATTCCAATCCATCACCTCATTCATCTCCAACATCTTTCAACCCTCCACACCAAACGAACAAGTAGAAGCAGAAGGGGGGACAACATTGGGAACAACCGACCAGACCACAATCGTGGAATTAAATGAACAAGAAATACCCAAACCTGTTCCAGATGTCTTTGACGCGGATATTATATCAAACAATGAATTGATCACTGTTCCATTTGAACAAAAAGACCTAGTCCTCCATCTGCAAGCGCAAAACACCGGCAACACCATTTGGCAACGAGGACAGGTATTTATCAATGTCGTTGGAGGAGCAGTAAGCAACGCAGAATGGCGAGACCCGTCGTGGCTCACTGCCTTGCGTCCGGGATCATTTGAAGAGCAGACCATTCCACCGGAAGGAATTGCAACATTTTCCGCGCGAATAACCATACCAAAAAAAGCAGGCACGCACACATTTACTCTCCAACTGGTACAACAAAGCGAATCAGGATTTGTGCAACTTGGCACAGACCTCTACACCGCAACCATCACGAGAGAAGAAAAAAAGGAAGAAGTGAAAGAAGTGGAAAAACCGGAAGAAACGATTGTCAAACCACCAATCATAGAAACTATCAAAGAAGTGATTGATAAGGTGATTGACACTATTGTGGATCATGCGCAGGAAACCGTGAAAACTATTGTGGATACGAGCAAAACATTCTTTGGTGGTGGCGGAGGGGGAAACAGTGTTCCTGCTCCAGAAGTGATTGAAGAAACGGAACAGGTGGAAGAGAGAGAACTTCCGGAGATGACCATAATCACACCAAGCACGACATACTACACATCCGTATCAAGCACGAGTATTTCAGGCACAAAAAACAGTGTGGCAACCATTGTGGTGAATGAGAATGAAACAGTCGCGACCTACCCAACAGATACATCGTGGCAAGTAAATATACCGTTGAATGAAGGAGAAAATGTTTTTGTGTTGTATGCAAAAACCGACAGAGACACAACCGCCACGAGTAGTGTGCATATTATTCTTGATACCACTATTCCTCTCGCGCCAACCATTGTTACCATTCAAACACCAGGAGAGCAGGCAACGGTCATCTCATCATGGAATACGAGTGAAGCGGATGTGGTGTATGACGTGGATATGAAAAAAAATAGTAGTGAATGGGAGACTGTCGCAACATCCACTGCCAGTACGACCGCACAATTTGATGCAACATTGTTGGATACCTATCTTGTTCGCGCGCGAGCAACTGATCTTGCGGGCAATGTCTCTGGCTGGGGATATTCAACCACGACCACTGTTGACTGGACAAAAGAAGTGGTGATCAATGAATTGGCATGGATGGGGTCAGAACAAGGACAAAATTGGAACACACGATGCCAAGATCACGAGTGGGTAGAATTGAAGAATACCAGCGTGCAAGATATTGATTTGACCGGATGGACTATAGATATTGACACCGAGATCGCGAGTTCCACGATTCTGCTTTCGGGAAATATTTCTTCCGGAGGGTTTTTTGTCATCGGTCGTCCTGTTGACGGACGCAATGTGTTTGCGGATATGGCATTGGATAGTGTTTATACAGATACCACAATCCCTGATTCTGGCGCGCGCATTCGTCTTAAAAACGGGGAAGGGATCATCATTGATGAATTGGATTTTATCAATGGCTGGCCTGCAGGTGATGTCAATCCACAGAAGAGACCAATGGCGCGAATAGCGTCATCACTTCCTGGAAGTCTTGCTGACAACTGGAAAACAGAACAAGGCATTTCATCATACGCAACGACAGACCGATGCGGGACATTGTATGGCACACCCAAAACAGAGAATGATCGCGTCTGGCTGTTGTATAACATTGCCAACACCTACCCTGACTTGATTGAAAACGGAAATATCATCCATTTGACCGCGGAACACAGTCCCTATGTGCTGTATCAATTTGGGACCACGATTCCGTCCAACTACACCCTGCTCATTGATCCGGGTGTGGTCTTGATTGGTCAAACCAAGAATGCGTATTTACATATTGATGGTAATCTCACTGTGGCGGGAACAGCAGAAGAACCGGTCGCATTTACCTCGGCTCGTGACACCACCTTTGGCAACTGGCATATTCCGTATTTTCGCAGTCTTGAAATATCGGAAACGCCATCATCCGGAGATTGGTCGCGCATTGAGATTGCGAGTGGCGCCGTGGCAGATATTGATCACGCGTCTTTTCTCTACGGCGGGCAAGGATTCAACATTTCCGCGGGAGCAATGTTTGGATCAAAGTATTATGCGAACGCCATTCGTAATTTTGGCACTCTTACGCTTTCCAATTCAATTGTTTCACAAACCTATGTTCGGGGCAATAGTGGTGATTACCCCGCGTCTTTATGGGTAGAGAATGCGACGACCACCATCACCAGTTCCACATTTGACACAGGCTACGCGGCAATTCGGGTCGCGCCGAACGCATCCGGCGGGTCATTGTCTGTGTCAGATTCCACATTTCAACATTTCACTGCGTCGTATGGCGTGATTGATGCAGGTAGCCTTGTTCCGAAACTCTCACACAATGTCTTTCAAGACAATGCAGGAGATAGTATATCCGTTGGTACGCTGAAGGTGACAGAAGATATGTTTTTGGATCACATTGTGTATCGTGTGAGCGAGGTCATCGTTGACGCGGGCGCAACACTCATGCTTGGTCCTGCCAGCAACATCATCCTGTGGTCAAGGGGTGATGTGGTGGTCAATGGAACATTGCGCGTGGAAGGTACAGCAGAAGAACCGGTACAGATTCATGGCTCATCATGGGGCGCTCTTCGACTGAATGGAGGAACACACACTCTTTCTCACGCCCGTATCTATGGTGGAGGACTTGGATATGAGAATCGTAAGATGACGGTGCAGATAAACGCATCCACCGCGACCTTTGATCATGTGTCCATAACAGATGGGAGAATACCGTCCACACTCATAGAAAGCAATGGATCCACGACCACATTTCGCAATAGTGTGGTCGGGTGGTCAAGTCCTCTGAATGTGCCATATTATAGCTGGTTATTTATCGGCATCAAACTCAATGGAGGATTTCTCCATCTTGACAATACCAATTTTGAAAACTTGACACATGGCATTGAAGCTTATGCCAATTACACGGTTACCACTGAAAACATGTCGCTCTCTCATTTTACCAATATTCGCGATATGAATTGGTGGCCAAAGAGTTTGATGAAGTTGGAGTGATATGATGGACATTCACCACGTGGCTGAACAATTTATCGCGTGGGCAAAGAGAAAGATACGTATTCACATATCTATCTTGGAAAAAAGGGTTTATTTTCATGAAAGACAAGTTTGGTGGGTCGCGTTGGGGAAAAATGTTGGGCCTGAAACCGATGGCAAAGATACTCAGTTTCATCGTCCTGTTTTAGTGTTGAAAAAATATAATGAACACATGTGCTTTGTGGTTCCTTTAACGACGCAGATAAAGAGTCCTTCAGTGTGGTATCAAATTCCAATTTCATTTGATCTTAAACCAAGTGTCGTTAATATCTCCCAAGGAAGAACAATCAGTAGCAAAAGATTTTTACGGAAAATTGCAGTATTGAACGTAGATGATTTTGATACAGTGGTTCTTGAGTGCACGAAGCAATTTTCAATCCCGACTGGGTCGGGACGGGATTCCCCGTAGCTCTGCCCCGAGTTGAAGCATTGTTCCGCTTCATACTCCGCCAGCTTGCTACGGAGAAGTTGATTAAAAAAAGACCCCACAGGGACTGTGGAGCGGAACCTCCCCGAAAAAGTCGAGGTGTCAAAAAGTATGTATAGTGTAGCGAACCCTCATCGTTTTGTCAAGTGGATATATGTTCTTCATATGCTTCACCCTTATACCCTCCGCAGAATCAAACGATCAAGACGAATGACATTGTCAGTCAAATCAAACGCGAGCATTGTTGTGACTGCGCCATTTCGTATTTCAAAGAGAGATATTGACGCGTTTGTGTTTGCGCAAAAACAATGGATTGACACCATGCTCATTCGTCAAAAAGAACGAGCAGAGCCATGGGAGGAGCGTGATGATGTTCGGCAAGAAACATTTCATTCATGCAAAGCGCGATCATTGAAATTTGTTCGCAATCGTTTAGCGCACTACGCGCCATATTATGATGTGGTGTATCAGCGGGTGAGTGTGAAGGAAATGAGCAGTCGGTGGGGAAGCTGTTCACATGAAGGGAATTTGAGCTTTCACTGGCGACTCATGTTTTTGCCGATTGATCTTGCGGATTATGTGATTGTCCACGAACTGTGCCACTTGAAAGAGCTCAATCATTCTCCTCGGTTTTGGCGATTGGTGGGGGAAACGGTTCCTGATTGGAAACAGGTAAGGAAATTGCTGAAGGCGTATGTGCCCTGAATATCCTATGCAAAAATCTCCAAATAGAGAATATGTCGCTCATCACTCTGATAAAATTTTACGACGTGAAATAGATGATGGTATGATGGAATACGAAGATAAAAAAAGAGAAAGACAGCTTTCTAGTCTTGTTGATCGTGTTCAAGCGGTTGACGCCCGGCACAAAGCACTCACAGGACGACGAAGAGAACAATATGTAGAGGAGTCAGGAGTGAGTGGGGGTGAATTGTTTCCAGAAAATGGTGGTGATGCATGGGCTGTAGATATGAGAGAGCAGAGTCATCCTGTAGTTACTGTTGACGATGACGATTTTATAGATGTCCTTGAAAAAGGAAATACGACACTGGTTATTTTTCCTCCTCGCGCCAGTGATGCAACAAAAAAACGCGTGTTTGAAAATATTTTGACATCGTCTGACGAAGAACAGAAACGAGCAAGCTAAAGGTTTCCCATTGACAATACTTCCTTCTTCTTGTATACTCGCGCTCATGAGATACCTCTCACTTGGGTATTTTTTTGATGAACATTGAACTCATGACAAATATGAAAATACGAAATATCGCCATCATCGCCCACGTTGACCATGGCAAGACCACGATTACGGACGCGCTCCTTCGGCAGACCGGCATGGTGAATGATGAAAAAAGTATGGATTCTAACGCGCTTGAGCAAGAGCGCGGTATTACGATTTACGCAAAAAACACCACATTGTTTTACAACGATACCAAGATTAACATTGTTGATACTCCTGGACACGCGGATTTCGGTTCTGAAGTGGAGCGCGTTCTTCGATCCATTGATGCTGTGATTCTTGTCGTGGACGCGCAAGAAGGGCCAATGCCACAGACCAAGTTTGTATTGAAAAAGAGTTTGGAACTGGGATTGAAACCATTGGTTGTGATTAACAAAATTGATAAACCAGCTGCTCGTCCAAAAGAAGTATACGATGAAATCCTTGAACTTTTTATTGATCTTGGTGCTGATGAACATCAGTTGGATTTTCCATATTGTTTTGCAATTGGCAAACAGGGTATTGCAAAAAAGAATCTTCTTGATGAATCCACCAATATGAATCCACTTTTGGATATGATTGTGGAACATGTTCCGCACGCCAAAGATGATGTGAACGCGCCGTTTCGTCTTCAACCATTCAATCTCGCGTATGATGATTTTGTCGGACGCATGGCAGTGGGACGGATTTATGAAGGAATGATTCACACAGGCGACAAAGTCGTGATCAAAACACCGAGTGGCGAGACTCGCACCGGATCTATCACCAAACTTCAACAGTTCAAAGGATTTGACAGGATTGAAGTCAAAGAGGCAGGTGCGGGAGATATTGTGATGCTTGCAGGCATCGCGGATATTGATATTGGTGAAACGATTTGCGCGGACGCGTCGCAAGAGTCATTGCCCGCGATTACCGTAGATGAACCAACGCTTGCCGTGGATATGTTTGTCAATAATTCTCCGTTTGCAGGACGCGAAGGGCAATTTGTCACCACGCGCCAGATTCGTGAACGATTGGAGCGTGAGTTGGAAGTGAATGTGGGGCTGAAAGTTTCATTTGATGAAGTAGACAGATTTCATATACTTGGTCGTGGAGAACTTCATCTCGCGATTTTGCTTGAACAGATGCGACGTGAAGGATTTGAAATGCAAGTCAGTCAACCACAAGTGATTTTGAAAGAAATTGATGGGACAAAACATGAGCCATTTGAGGAAGTTATCGTGGATGTGCCAGAAGCATTTTCTGGCGTGGTCATTGAACGCATGGGAAAACGAAGAGGCGTGATGATGAACATGACCACGCATTTGGGACAAGCACGATTGACCTTTGAAATTCCATCTCGTGGATTGCTTGGCTATCGTGGGCAGTTTATTATGGACACGCGCGGTGAAGGGATTATGGCAAGTCATGGTATTGGATTTCGTCCGCATGTTGGGGTGATTGAAAAGCGAAGTGTTGGCTCTATGATTAGTATGGAGACAGGGAAAGCGCTTGGTTATTCTATTGCAAATCTCCAAGATCGCGGAGTGATTTACATTGGACCAAATGTGGAAGTGTATGAAGGAATGGTTATTGGCAATGTATCCAAGGGGGAAGATATGACCGTGAACCCAATCAAAGGGAAACAATTGACCAACATGCGCGCGAGCGGAACTGATGACGCGTTGAATCTGACACCACCAATGGAAGTAACATTGGAGAGAGGACTTGAAATTATCGCGGATGATGAATTTCTTGAAATTACGCCAAAAAATATCCGTATCCGAAAGAAGTTGTTGACAGAAAATGAACGAAAGCGTGGATCGAGAAAATCTTCACAATGATTGAAACCCCCTCCTCGACTGTGGTCAGAGGCTCCCCCTGCGTAGGGGGAGTATTTTTTTGTTTTTTTATTTTAAAAAGTTAGGTAATTAGTGGGATTCGTAACCAAGCATATGGTATAATATTGCTAGGTTATGAACAAAAAGAACGTTTTCAATTGTGCGGCCAACTTTTTGAGGGGTAGAAAGTGTATTTTCTGCGGTTCGTTTAA
>Ga0210057_1005074_pt1 | contig 17114 bp, 16 predicted proteins | sample CryGeyCG2114_010_2_FD_183968 | JGI IMG/M metagenome (GOLD analysis project Ga0210057, IMG submission 183968) | Groundwater microbial communities from aquifer - Crystal Geyser CG10_big_fil_rev_8/21/14_0.10 (SPAdes) (version 2) | ecosystem: Environmental > Aquatic > Deep subsurface > Groundwater ...
CGCTCAATGTTGGATTTGTTCGTGGACGGCAAATTAGGGGTCGGCACTACCAATCCCGGCCAAGCGATTGAGGTGGTCAAAAATAATTCCGGCGAAGGACCGCGCGTTTCCTTAAGCTCGACCGATACCACGGCTAATCAATTTAGCGCTTTTCAGTTTGCTTCCGGCGGCACCTTCAAGGGCGGTTTATTGCGTCGAAAATCCAATGACAACATTGAACTTTTTGGCGCTGGCAACAATAATCCCAGCGTGGTGATTAAATCAACAAGCGGCAATGTTGGCATCAAAAACGCCAATCCCAACGTCGCTTTAGACGTCAGCGGTAGCATTTGTTATTTGGTTAACGGCGTTAGAACTTGCTTGGGTTCCGATAGCGACAATCCCCCGCCTCCGGGTGGCGATAACCCGCCTCCGGGTGATGGCATTGGTTCTGACATTCTCCATACCAATTTTAGCGGTTGTGCCGCCTCGGTGGGTTGTCCGGTTAGGAGCGGTAGCATTGGCCCGACCCAGAGCTCCACTCTGGTTGGCGATGTTGGCACATTGGTAATGACTTGCCCCAGTGGCTACAAGGTTATTTCGGGTGGTGCGGAGTGCGATACCAGTATCTCGGTTGGTTTTTATTCGTCAGTGACAGCCTTTTTAACCGACAGCCGGCCGATTAGTGACCAGAAATGGGAGGTCCAATGCACCAAGCGACTTTATACCAACTGGAACTTTCGGGATATAATAATCAGGACTGCCGGCGCCATTAAAAAGACTTCCATCACTTGTGCCAAATAAACTTATGACCAAAAAAATAGTTGAGTTCGCCAAAATTGCCGTCACCGTGGCGGTGCTGACTATTGGTACCGGTTATGCTTTGGCCGATTGGACGGCCTCGCGTTACTTCCCGCCCACTTGCCCGGCCGGCGACGCCGGTTGCGACGCGCCGATTAATGTCTCCAGGTCCAGCCAAGTGAAGGCCGGCGGTTTGGGGTTGGGCGGCGCTTTCTCAACGCGCGGCACGGCGGTCATCGGCCATGGCGCGTCAGTGCCCAGTCTCGCTGATTCGTTAAAATTAAGAATTTTCGGTAAAGTTGGCGCTGACGCTTATTGCGACGAGGAGGGCAATAATTGTATTGTCCCGGGCACGGTTAACCCCACTCAACCGGGGAGCTTCTCATTTGCTTGTGGCAAGGGCAAAGCGCTAAATTCACTCGCTTCCGATGGCTCATTTACTTGCGTCAAAACCGGCTTCAGTATCAGCTTCCCCGGTTTGCCGGGCGGTGGCGGTGGCGGCGGCGGTGGCGGTGGTGGCGGGGGTGGTTGTCGTTATACCACCGGCCCCGCCCGTGGCGGCAATGCTCCCTCATGCAAAAGCAGTGAAGTGGGCACTTGTGTGTTAAACGTAGAAGGGGCGGCTCCCAACCCCCAGCACCTTACTTATTGCACCAAACGAATGTGTTGTCCCAAATAAAACTAAAATCCATTAACTAAGGTCCGACCTTAAGAATTCCCCAAGGTCGGACCTTGAACCCAAGGTCTCACCTTAAAGATTATCCAAGGTGAGACCTTTTTGCTATAATTTAACTAATGGCTTTAAAAAGCGATGATTTCAAAAAATTTATTTTAAGCGAAGGACTGGCGCCGGTCAAGGCGGTGGCCGCGGCCGCCGCCAAGGCGGACGGCGACAATAACTTGCTGGCTCAAGCGCTGGTTGACGGGGGTCATATTACCGATGAGGAATACCGCCGGATTAAATCTTATTTGTTGGGCATCCCCTTCATTGATTTGTCTAAGGTAACCGTTGACCAAGAGGTGCTCCGGATGATTCCCGAGCCGGTGGCCAAAAAACATAATATTGTCGCCTTCAACCGCTCGGCTCGGGGTCTTGAAGTGGCGATGCTTAACCCTGAAGATATTACCGCCATTGATTTTATCAGGAAAAGCGCCGGTCTCAAAGTCTTGCCGCGCCTGACCGATGTGCCATCCATTAAACACGTTTTGGTCCAGTATCAGCAAAGTTTGAAAGATGAATTTAGCGATATTATCACTCGCGAGTCGTCGGTTCTCCACGATCCCGGTACCGGTTCGGAGGATGAGCTTAAGCGCTTGGCCGATGATTTGCCGGTGGTGCGGATTGTTGAGTCGCTCCTTTCCCACGCTTATTCGCAAAAAGCTTCCGATATCCACATTGAGCCCTATGAGGGAGAGTTGATTATTCGTTATCGGATTGACGGCATTTTGCATGACACGATGAATTTGCCACGCCAAGCGGCGGCGGGGATTGTGGCCCGGATTAAGGTCTTGGCCAGCTTGCGTTTGGATGAGAAGCGCTTGCCGCAAGATGGCCGGTTTAAATTGCCGCTGGCTGGCGACCAAGTTTCCTTCCGAGTGTCTGTTTTGCCCACCAATTTTGGCGAGAAGGTGGTGATGCGCCTTTTGCCCGACACGGTTCAAGGATTGACCTTGGACGAACTTGGCTTCCACGGCGAGGGTTTGGAGCGCTTACATCGAGCGGTTAAGATGTCGACCGGGCTCATTTTGGCCACCGGCCCCACCGGCTCCGGCAAAACCACTACTCTCTACAGCTTGCTCAACATTCTCAACACGCCCGATGTTAACATTTCCACCATTGAGGACCCGATTGAATACCAAATTCCCCGGATTACCCAAACCCAAGTTAAACCCGATATCGGCTTCACCTTCGCGAGCGGTCTGCGCTCGCTGGTTCGCCAAGATCCCGACATTGTGATGGTGGGCGAGATTCGCGATAAAGAGACGGCCGACTTGGCGGTTAATGCCGCTTTAACCGGCCACTTGGTTTTATCCACTCTCCATACTAACTCGGCGGCCGGCGCCGTGCCTCGTCTTTTGGATATGAAGGTGGAGCCATTTCTCCTCACTTCAACCGTTCAGGCGATTATCGGCCAGCGTTTGGTGCGCCGTTTGAAAAATAATAAAGAGGCTTACCGCTTATCAGCTGAAGACAAAGAACAATTAAGCCAGCATGTTGATTTGGAGCGAATGCTTGAGATGTTGAGAAAAGAAAACTTGATTGCCGCCGGCGCCGATTGGGCAACAATTGATTTCTATCGGCCAATCGCCGCCGGCGAGGATGATGGCTACGAGGGACGGGTTGGTATTCATGAAGTTTTGGTAATGTCGCCAGCGATCAAAGACTTGGTGATTAAGAGCAATATTGACAGCGATGAAATTGAGCTAATCGCCAAAAAGGAGGGCATGCTCTCAATGATTGAGGACGGCATTTTTAAAGCGGTTCAGGGAGTGACCTCGCTGGAGGAGATTTTGCGAGTGATTACCGAATAATTAAATCAGGATGAAATTTGCCTATCAAGCGCAAAGACAAAACGGCGAGCGAACCGCCGGCAAAGAAGAGGCTATTGACCGCTTTGCGCTGGCTCGGGTCATGCGGGCTCGGGGGCTGGTCTTAATTTCGGCCACCGAAGTGGTCGAGGGCAAAAAGCGGGCTTGGTGGCAATTTAGCTGGCGGACCATCCGCGTGCCCAAACGCGATATTTTTTTATTTACCAGTAATCTCGGGGTGCTCATTAAAGCCGGTTTGTCGCTTGGCCGAGCGCTTGATGTTTTAAAGCGTCAAACCAAGCGTCGGGCGCTTGAGACTGTCATTGAAGATTTAAATTCGCGTATCTCTGCCGGCGCCTCTTTAGCTTCGGCTTTGGAGGAATATGGCGAGATTTTCCCGCCGGTGGTACCAGCTATGGTCCGAGCCGGCGAGGGCTCCGGCACCTTGCCTGACTCGCTGGCCTTGGTTTCTTCCCAATTAAAAAAGAGTTACGACCTGCGGCGCAAAGTGTTTGGCGCTCTTATTTACCCGGCCGTGGTAATGGCGGCGATTATCGTCATCGGTATCTTGATGATGATTTTCTTAATCCCCACTTTGGTGGCGACTTTTGAAGATTTGGCAGTCGAGTTGCCGTTAACGACTCAAATTATCGTTGCCGGGAGCAATTTCTTGGTCAGTTATTGGCCGTGGTTGTTATTGTCAGTCCTTTTGCTTGGGGTTGGAGTGGCGGCTTTGTACCGACTTGAGTCGGTCAAAATCGGTTGGCAAAAGTTGCTCCTTAAGTTACCGGTGTTTAAGAAATTTATTGAGGAGCTCAATGCCGCCATTTTAATGCGTACCGTCTCATCGCTTTTGGCGGCCGGGGTTGGTTTGACCGAGAGTTTGGAAATTACCAGTCAAGTAATCCAAAATCATATTTTCCGCGGGATTTTGAAGTCGGCTGCGGAATCGATTCAACAAGGTTTGCCGTTATCGGCCGCTTTTAAGTCTTATGGCGCGGTGATGCCGCTTTTGGTCGGCGAAATGGCCGAGGTAGGGGAGGAAACCGGCAACCTCTCCGGCATGCTCCTTAAAGGCGCCGAATTTTACGAGGAGGATGTTGATCAGCTGACCAAAAATCTCTCCACGATTATTGAGCCGGTTCTGATGATTATCGTCGGTCTGGCCGTCGGCATCTTCGCGGTTTCCATGATTGGCCCACTTTACTCGATTAGCGACGCCTTTTAAATGAAGATTAAAACCAAAGGCTTTACCTTGGTGGAGATGCTCATCGGCACCGCTTTGCTGTTGATGTTAGTGGTGGCGATTTACGGCGGTTTTGTCAGTGTGATTAATTTGCTTCAATTATCCGGCTATAAAACCGTCGCCTCGCAATTGACGACCGAGTATCTTGAATTGGCGCGCAATCTGGCTTATGCCGATGTGGGACTAATCGGCGGCGTGCCCGCCGGCCTCTTGGAGCGAGTCCAAACCGTTAGCCGCAACGACCAAGATTATACCGTCACTTACACCATCCGCAACATTGATGATCCGTTTGACGGCACGATTGGCGGCAGTCCCAACGATTTGACGCCGGCCGATTACAAATTAGTGGAAGTGACAGTGGAATGTCCGCTGTGCCAAGATTTTTTACCGGTAACGGTGACTGGCACGATCGCCCCTCAAGGACTTGAGTTAACCACCAATAACGGCGCTTTGTTTGTGAAGGTGTTTGATGCCAACGGCGATCCGGTCTCGGGGGCCGCGGTCAATATCGTTAATAACAGCGTGACGCCGACGATTGACATCAATGAGATAACCAATAATGACGGTATTTTCCAGTTGGTTGATACGCCGCCAAGCAATCTTAGTTATCACATTGACACCGCCAAAAGCGGCTATTCCAGTAGCCGCACTTATGAAGCCGATGAATTGGGCGGCGCCACGCCGGTTTTGCCGCCCGCCACCGTCGCGACCGGCACGGTCACTCAAATCAGTTTCGCCATTGACCTTTTGGGTATTCTCTCAATCGAGACCGTCACCCCGACTTGCGCCGCGATCGGCAACCTTTCTTTCTCCGGACGGGGCAATAAATTAATCGGTACCAATCCTGATGTTTACAAAACCGTCAAAACCGGCAGTACCGATGGCGCCGGCCAAAAAGTTTATTCCGATTTAGAATGGGATACTTACGATTTTACGATTGATTCCCTAACCTACGATTTGGCGGGCACCTTGCCGCTCTTGCCGCTTAGTCTATCGCCCGGCGCCAATCAGACGCTTAAATTCGTGCTGATGCCGTCCGCGCCAAACAGTTTAATGGTGGTGGTTAAAGATGCAATTAGCGGTTTGCCGTTACCGGACGCCGAAGTAACCTTGTCGCGAAATGGCTCTCTAGTAGACACTCAAACGACCAATCAAGGTTTTTTCACCCAGACTGATTGGTCGGGCGGGGCCGGTCAGGATTTGTGGTCCGTCGCTAATCGCTATTATTCGGACGATGGTAATGTGGACACCCTTTCTTCTCCCGGGGAAATAAAGTTAAAAAATGATTTGGGGGTGTATGTCTCGGCCGGTCAGCTGACTTCTTCAATTTTCGACACCGGCGCCACTTCCACGGTTTTTTATGATTTGAATTTCGAGCCTCACGATCAAGCCACTTCCACCGGCGCCTCACCGGTTAAGTTGCAATTGGCGGCCGGCAATGATCCGGCGACCACCACTTGGAATTTTGTCGGTCCGGACGGCACCGCCGGTACTTATTATGATGCCGCCAATTCGTCGGTGGCTGGCAGTTTAGACGACAATCGCTACATTCGTTATCGGGTTTATCTAACTACCGCCGATACCGCTCAAACACCCAATGTGGCCGGTGTTTCTCTGACCTACTCTTCGGCCTGCACGCCGTATGGCCAAGCCTTGTTTCAGGGTTTGAGCCTTGATAATTATGAGCTGGAAATTAGTAAAACCGGCTATCAAGTCGCCACTGAATCGATTAATTTAACCGATGATGATTCGGTGGTGAATATTACTTTGTCACCGCTTTAATCAAATTAACATGAAAAACTCCGGCTTTACTTTACTGGAAATGCTAATCACCCTTGGTATTTTAGGGTTGGTGATTGTTGGCGTTTACCGGTTAGCCGGCGATTTGTTGGTTGATAATTTTTATATTCAGCAGAAGGCGTTGGCCGAGAGCGAAGGCCGAAGCGCCTTAAAAACGATGATCGGCGAATTGCGCGGCGCCAGTCAATCCAATACCGGCGTCTTCCCGCTGGAGAGCGCTTCCTCCACCGGGGTGGTATTTTACGCCGACACCGACGGCGATAACTTGTTTGAACGGATCCGTTATACGGCGGTGGCGGCGGAGCTTAAACGCGGGGTAATTGTGCCAAGCGGATCGCCGCTTTCTTACGATCCAGCTGACGAAACGGAAAAAACTTTGACCAGCCGATTGGCGACCACGACCGTTTTCTCCTTCTTTGACAAAAATTATGCCGGCACCAGTTCGCCTTTGGTCGAGCCAGTCTCGTTAAACGATGTTCGCTTGGTCAATATCGACTTGTTGCTTGACATTGATGACCGACTGGCAACCAATCCGTTTGAACTCTCGGGTTGGGCAACCTTACGCAATCTCAAAGATAATTTATGAGGACCAACAATTTGCAACGAGGCAGTTTATTGCTCCAAGTGCTGGTGGTCGGATCAATCGGCATTATCTTGCTTTGGTCTTTGGTCGGATTGGTTCGAGTGGATATCCTCTCAGCCCGTCACTATTTGGCGCGCGAGCAGGCTTTCCACTTGGCCGAGGCAGGGATTGAATATTATCGCTGGCATTTGGCTCACGCGCCAACCGACTTTGAAGACGGCGTCGGCGAACCGGGGCCGTATGTCCACGATTATTACGACAAGGACGGCGATTTGCTGGGCGCTTTTTCCTTAGAAATTGAACCGCCGCTTTTGGGCTCAACGGTGGTGACGATTACCTCCACCGGTGTGGGGGCTGAAAGCAATTTAAGCCGGTCAATTGAGGCCAGGTTGGCCATTTCGTCGTTAGCCAAATACGCCTTCATTTCAAATAGTGCCGTCCGTTATGGCGCCGGGACGGAAGTGTTCGGGCCGATTCACTCCAATGACGGCATTAGATTTGACGGTTTGGCTCATAACTTGGTTACCAGCGCCAAGGACAAATATGACGATCCCGATCACAGTGGCGGCTTGGAATATGCCGTCCATACCCATGTCTCGCCAACCGATCCATTGCCGCCGACGGCCTTGCCGGCGCGACCGGATGTTTTCGCCGCCGGCCGAACCTTCCCGGTGCCGGCCATTGACTTTAACTGGTTTACGGCTGACATTTCGCAAATGAAGACCGACGCCCAGGCCGACGGACTATACTTTGCCGCGTCCGGCGCGCTCGGTTACAACTTGGTGTTGTCGACCAACGACACTTTCCAACTGTATCAAGTTGATTCGCTCGTTTCACCGCCGAGTGGTTGTTCCAGTGTCGGCAGCCAAAGTGGCTGGGGCACTTGGTCAGTCAACAATCAGACCTTGCTTGGTAATTACAACTTCCCCAATAACGGCTTAATTTTTTTGGAGGACAATGTGTGGGTTGAAGGCCAAATTAACACCGCTCGACTGTCAATTATCTCGGCCCGTTTCCCGGAGGATCCAGGCACTAATACCAGCATTACCATCAATAAAAATCTTCGTTATACCAATTACGACGGCCAAGATGTCTTGGCGTTGATTGCTCAGAAGAATATCAATGCCGGCTTGGTCAGCAATAATACTTTGACCGTTGACGCCGGCTTGGTGGCCAAAAACGGGCGGGCGGGCCGCTATTATTATGGGAATAATTGTTCGCCTTATCATCAGCGTGACACGATTACTTTGTTTGGGATGATTGCCAGCAATCAGCGCTACGGCTTTGCCTATACTAACGGCACCGGTTATGGAATCCGCAATATTATCTATGACGGCAATTTGCTCTATAGTCCGCCGCCCAGCTTCCCGTTGACCACCGATCAATACGAGGTTATCTCTTGGCGTGAGCTTTGAAGCTAATCTGCTATAATACGGCCATGACGAGAAAGCTTTTGGTAGCTAATTGGAAAATGCATCCCGAGACGCCGCGAGAGGCTAAAACGCTGGCGCAAAAGATTAAAGCCCTGGCGGTCCGGAATCGCCAGCTCTTAATCGTGGTTTGTCCGCCCGCCGTTTTTCTTGGCCCGTTGACTGCCGGCTCAAGCCAAACTCTTAAATGGGGCGTCCAAGATGTCTCGCTTAAGCGCGGCGCCGGCGCCTACACGGGCGAGATTTCGGCCAGCCAGGACCGTTACGCCGGCGCCGGCTTTGCCATCATTGGCCACTCCGAGCGGCGGACGCTTGGCGAGACGAATGAAATTGTCAATCAAAAAGTGAAAAACGCTCTGGTCGCCAGGCTTAAGCCGATTATTTGCGTCGGCGAGACCGAGCGCGATGACGGCGGCAAATATCTTGAGCCGCTTCATGGGCAGATTAAGGCGGCGCTAACCGGCTTAAAGAAAATTGATTTGAGGAATGTCATCATGGCCTACGAACCAGTCTGGGCGGTGGGTAAGGAGGCGAAGCAAGCCGACACGCCGGACGACTTTCTCCACCACGCCATCTTCATCCGCAAGGTGGTTAGTGACTTGTTTGACCAGAAAACGGCGATGAGCTTGCCAGTCCTCTACGGCGGTTCGGTGGACGGCAAAAATGCCGCCGGCTTCTTAACCATTGGCCAAGCCGACGGCTTGCTTGTTGGCCGGGCGAGTTTGAAGCCGGAAGAATTTAAGAAAATTATCCATGCCGCCAGTCATTAACGAATTGAAAAAAGGGCTAACCGGCAAACGCGTCTGGCTGCGAGTCGATTGGAATGCGCCCCTGGTTGACGGGAGGGCGGTTGAGTCTCTCCGTTTAGACCGCAGCCTGGCGACGATTAAGTTTTTGCAAAAAGCCGGCGCGCGGATTACTATTGCCAGTCATTTGTCTAATCCCAAAGCCAGTCTCCAACCAATGATTGATTATGTCGGTAAGAAAGTTGATTTGTCTGGCATCAATATTTTGCCTAATCTCCGCGCCAGCAAAGGCGAGATGAAGAATGACCCTAAGCTGGTCGCCGAGTGGGCCAAGGGCCATGATTTGTACGTTAACGACGCCTTCTCGGCCTCGCATCGCGAGCACGCTTCAATTATTGGCTTGCCCAAGCTCTTACCGAGTTATCTGGGGCTCTCGTTTGCCGGAGAATTAGAGGCATTAGCCGAAGTCGTCGTGCCTGCCGGCAGGCAGGGCCGGCCGACCAAACCCTTTTTGGTCATCATCGCCGGCGCCAAGTTTGAATCTAAATTGCCGGTGATTGAGAAGTTCCTACCCCAAGCCGACAAAATTTTTGTCGGCGGGGCATTGGCCAACTTATTTTTAAAACGCGAAGGTTATGAGATTGGCCAATCTTATGTTGACCCCAAGGCGCCCTCTATTACCACTTTGCTTAGGAATGGCAAAATTGAGATTCCGCGCGATGTGGTTATCACTCGCGAGGGGGAAAAATTAACCGTGATTCCCGATGAGGTCCGCGGGCAAGATAAGATTGTTGATGCCGGCTCGGCCACGCTCGAGCGCTTGGCTCAACTGATTAAAGATGCCAACTTCGTCCTCTGGGTGGGGCCGCTTGGTTTGTATGAAGAGGGATATGACGAGGGGACTAATGGCTTGGCCAAATTAATTGCCGAGTCGGGCAAACGCTCTATCTTAGGCGGTGGCGACACGGTCACTGCTGTTACGCATTTGAAATTGTTAGATCGGTTTACTTTCGTCTCGGCCGGTGGCGGGGCGATGCTCCAATATTTAGCCACCGGCACTTTGCCCGGCTTGGAGGCGCTTGAAACTACAAACTAAAGGTCTGACCTTGGGGAATTTTAAGGTCAGACCTTAAAGTTGTTGGCGAATTTCCTCGGCGATTTGTTTAAAATCTTCGTCGGTGTAATTCTCCTTGCCTTGCCAATGCTTGAAGCCGTCGTTAGTAAAGCGCGGCATGATGTGTGAGTGCTGATGGAAGATGAGCTGGCCGGCGGCCGGCTCATTGTTGATGCCGATGTTAATGCCGTCGGCGCCGGTGGCCAGCTTTACCGCCAGTGACAGCCTTTGCAAATGCGCGCCTAATTTATCTAAAATATTTTCCGGCAAATCCAGCAAATTGCGATAATGCTTTTTCGGCAGCAGTAAAATGTGCCCCAGATTGACCGGTTTGATATCAATAATGGCGATGAAGTCCTCATCCTCAAACACTTTATCCGCCGGTATCTCCCCAGCCACAATTTTGCAAAACAAGCAGTCTTTATCCATATAAGTATTATAGCAAAATCTCAATCTGTTATAATGCATAGCACTTATGAAATGGCAGATTAAGGCGGGGGAAAAGAGGCTGGCAGTGGCGCCTGAAATACCGGACTATGAGCGGGACATCCATGACCCATTCAAGCTTCGCGATATGGCTAAGGCGGTGGAGCGAATTCTCACGGCCGTCAAGAATAATGAGCGAATAACGATTTTCGGCGACTACGACGCCGATGGCGTGCCGGCCACTGCTCTCTTGGCGACAGTTTTTACTTGGATTGGTTTTGATAATTTTGATATTTATATTCCCGACCGGCATAACGAGGCGTTTGGCTTATCTAACGAGGCAATTAAGAAATTCAGCGACCGGGGAACAAAATTAATCATCACGGTTGATTGTGGCATCACTGATGTTGAAGAAGTGAAACTGGCCAATGACTTAGGACTTGAGATGATTATCACCGACCACCACCTCGTGCCAAAAGAATTGCCGCCGGCCTTGGCCGTGATAGATCCTAAGCGGGCCGATTGCAATTACCCGAACAAGAATCTCTGCGGCACGGGTGTGGCTTACAAACTCGCCCAAGCGCTCTTAGCGCACGTAAGGGACACCGAGTGTCCAAGTGGACACTCGGTGTCCAAGTGGCCCCCGGCCGGTCGGGAAAAATCCCTGCTTGATTTGGTCGCTTTGGCCACAGTGGCCGATATGGTGCCGATTGTGGGCGAGAATCGGGCCCTAACCCATTTCGGTTTGATTATTTTAGCCATGAATCGCCGGCCGGGCCTCGCCGCCCTCGCTCGCGTGCTCCGGCTTAACCCCCGGCATATCACCGAGGATGATATCGGCTTCTCGCTCGGACCAAGGATTAACTCGGCCAGCCGGATGAGCCATGCCTCGGAGGCGTATGAGCTCCTGATGAGCCAAGACACGACGCTGGCCGATAAGATTGCCAAAGATTTGGAGGCGCGCAACACCGCCCGGCGCCGCTCGGTGGATGAGATTTTGGCAACGGCCAACAATCTCATCAGTCAACAAGGTGAAGTGGAGGGGAGGGGCGTGCTGGTGGTGGGCGAGCCGGACTTCTCGCTGGGCGTTCTTGGCCTCACGGCCAGTCGGCTGGTGGAAAAATATAAAAAGCCGGTTTTCGTCTGGGGGGTCAATGGTTCGGGCGAGGTTAAGGGTTCATGTCGCTCCGATGGCTCGATTAACGTGGTCAACTTAATGGCCGAGGCGGGCGGGCGGGAGTACTTTAACGATTTTGGTGGTCATGTGATGGCCGGCGGCTTCTCTTTGCCCTTGGGTCGGGAAACGGAATTGGGCGAGCGACTCAATATCGCTTACGCTGATTTGGATAAAGACGAAGTGGAGCGAACGATTTTTTATGATCAAGCACTGGTTTTAGATGAGATTACCGACGAATTTTACAATCATCTTAGACAATACGGCCCGTTCGGTCCGGAAAATAAGAAGCCGCTCTTTTGGCTGACAGGTTTGCGGATTAGCGAGGTCAAAATGTTTGGCAACGGCGGTTTGCATTTGGAACTTAAGTTTAAAGATTTAACCGGCCGGGTAATCCCGGCGATTGGCTTCTTCTTCAACAAAGATTTAGTTTTCACACCCGGCGAGCGAGTGGACCTTCTCGCCAACCTGGAGAAGAGTCATTTCCGTTACCGACCCGAGCTCCGTTTGCGGATTGTTGATATTAGGAAAGTTGGGTAAACTGCTGTTATGACTAAATATATTTTAAACACCGATGGCGGGGCGCGGGGCAACCCTGGGCCGGCCGGGGCCGGGGCGGTGCTCGCGGATGAACAGGGTAATAAACTGGCAGAGGCGAATAAACCGCTTGGCGTGATGCCCAACAACGAGGCCGAGTATCATGCCCTCCTCCTTGGTTTGGACTTGGCCAAAAAAACTCTAGGCAAAGAGAAGGTTAAAAATTTAGCGATAGAAGCACGGTTGGATAGCGAGTTGGTGGTGAGGCAACTAAGCGGCCAATATCAGATTAAGGAAGAACGATTGCAAAAATTGTTTATGCAAATTTGGAACGCCCGGGTGGAAACGTTCAAACAGCTCACTTTCACCCACATCCCGCGCGAGCAAAATCGCCGCGCTGATGGACTAGCCAACCAAGCGATGGACGAGGGGAGCAAGAAGTCGCTGTTTTAAAAAATGGCCAACCAAATTTTAATTCTCACTGCTTCCGGTTTTGTGGCCGGGATGGGGTGGGGATTAATCTGGCCGGTCGATTGGAGTGTAATTGGTTTGATAGCAGTACTGGCGGTTGGATTACTGTTGTTGAATCGGCCCTTCGACCGTGCTTGGGGCAAGAAAAATTATTGGTTGGTGAGTGTGATTTTGCTTGGTGTGGCGCTCGGCTTGGGCCGAGTTTATTTTTTACCGGCCCCGAGTAGCGAGTTAATAGCTCAAGTGGGTCAAACGATAACGGTTGAAGGCAAGATTGCGACCGAGCCGGACGAGCGGCTCAACTTTGTCCAGTTGTTTGTCCGGCCGGACGGTTATCGGGATAAAATTTTAGTGAGAGCCCCGCTTTATCCGGAATTTAGTTACGGCGATATTGTTTTGGTAACTGGGAAGCTGGAATGGCCGGAGAATTTTACCACCGAAACCGGTCGGCAATTTGATTATCAAAAATATTTAAATAAAGACGGCGTCTTTTTTATCATCAACCGGCCGACAGTAGAGTTGACAACCCCCGCTGAGCTTTCACTCCGTGGCGGTTTGTTTGAAATTAAGCGCGCTTTCTCGGCGCGCCTTGGCCAAATGATTAGCGAGCCGGCCGTCTCGCTTTTAGACGGCCTCATTTTGGGGGAGAAGCAGGGTTTGGGGACGGAGTGGAATGAGCGCTTCCGAGTGGTTGGCCTTTCACACATTGTGGTTCTCTCTGGTTACAATCTCTCGGTGGTGGCCGAGAATCTGCTCCGGCTGGCCGGTTGGCTCTTGCCACGCGCCGGCGCGCTCGGAGCCGGCGCAACCGGCGTGATTTTGTTCACTTCACTCGCCGGCGCCGGTCCGGCGGCCACGCGGGCGGCAGTGATGGCCCTCCTCGCGCTTTTGGCCCGGGCGACCGGTCGGGTGTATGCCGCCACCAGGGCGCTCGCTATCGCCGGTCTCTTGATGATTGTTTGGAATCCGGCCGTTCTCCTCTATGATCTCGGCTTCCAACTTTCGTTCATTGCCACTTTGGGCGTAATCCACGGGCCGTCGCTCCTGGAGCCGTATTTTAAGAGGGTGCCGGTCTGGCTTGGCCTCCGCGAGATTGCGCTTGTCACCATCTCGGCGCAAATTGCCGTTTTGCCACTTATCCTTTATGCCACCGGCAATCTCTCGCTCTTTGGCTTACCGGCCAATCTCCTAGTTTTGCCGGTGATTCCACTCACCATGCTCTTCGGCTTTCTTGCCGGCTTGCTTGGGCTGATTTATCTGCCGTTTGGTCTACTTTTCGCCTACCTCGCTTACTTCTTGCTTTACTATATTTTGCTTATGACCAAACTCTTCGCGCTCCTGCCGGGCGCGAGTCTCGCTTTGCCCGAATTCCCACTAGTTGTTCTAATTTTGATGTATGCCGGTTTGGCTTGGTTGGTGTGGAAAATTAGACAGAAAAAAGTCCCCGCCCTGAGCTTGTCGAAGGGTGGGGACGAATTGATGAGTTGATTACGGCTTAAGGCCGATAATTTCGGCTTTGAGTTTGGCCACCCCTTGCTCCTTAAAGCCGAGATTTTTGGCCGCCGTGGCGGAAACGTCAATTTGTCGACCGGGTTCAAACGGTCCGCGATCCTTCACTTCCACCAGCTGGGCTTGGCCAGTTTGGGGGTTGGTAAGTTTAATTTTGGTGCCGAAGGGTAGCGTTTTGTGCGCCGCCACCGTTGGGTCTTGGGCATTGAAGCGTTCGCCGCTCGCCATTTGCCGGCCGTGGAAGCCGTCGCTGCCGCCATAATAACTGGCAGTCATTGTCACCATCTGATTGGGCGGCGTAGTCTCTTGCGGAGTGACAAATAGTGCCACTATCGCAAATGTAACACTCATCATGTGAAAGACCTCTCCTCTAGTTTGGTTTGGTAAAATAAACGGCTCGCATCCCTCTTGGAGGATTGTGAACTATTTACCTGACCCAACCTCGTTGCCGTGATTGCAATTTCTTCCCGGATCTTTCTTTAATTTATCACAATTTGCTATGATGTCAACATAATATGACTGTTAAGCGTCATTGGCGGGCGATAGTGTTAGCCGGCCTGGTCGCTGGCAACGGCCTGATTTGGTTTGTGGTGTGGCAATTTGCCCGGCCGCAACCGCTTGTCCTCGCCTTCCTTGATGTTGGTCAAGGTGACGCCATTTACATTGAGGCGCCGAGTGGCAATCAACTGTTGATTGATGCCGGCGGAGGCAAACAAATCTTACCGGCCTTGGCCGCGGTGATGCCGTTTTACGACCGTTCGCTTGATGTGGTGATAGCCACTCATCCTGATGCCGACCATATTGGCGGTTTGGCGTCGGTGCTTGAGAGTTACGAAGTGGTGGGGATAATGGATACCGGCTTATCGTCAGACACTGCCACTTACCGGGCTTTTATGGAGGCGGTAGATGATGAGGTGAGTGTCGGCAGCCAGAATTTGGCAGCGAGCGCCGGCGCGCGAATTAATTTGGACCGGCAAGTTTACTTGGATATCCTCTGGCCGCGGCAAGTGTTTGCCAATCAAGAGGCTAATGGCGCCTCGGTGGTGGCGCGCTTGGTCTATGGTGAGACGAGCGCGCTTTTAACCGGTGACGCGCCTATCGCTGTTGAGCGAGCGCTCCTCGCGACTTATCCTAATTTGCAAGCCGATATCTTGAAAGTGGGTCATCACGGCTCTAAAACTTCTTCCGATTCGGATTTTTTAGCCCAACTGGCATCACGCTATGCCATTATCTCCGCCGGCGCCGGTAATCGCTATGGCCATCCGACACAAGCGGTGCTTGATAAATTGGCCGCCGCCGGGGCCAAGATTCTCCGAACCGACCGGCTCGGCACGATTATCTGTCGCTCTGACGGTTCAGAATTCGCCTGCCTGCCTGCCAGCCGATGAGGCTGGTAACATTATCTGGTTTCAAACGTAATAGTAAGTAAGAGGGGTCGATAGTATAATAAGGTTAAGGCAGTCGGGAGCCCGCTCCGCCTCAAGCAGGCGAGGCGGGATGTCCCGGCCCTCCCCCTCAACTATCACCATGTCTGACGAAAAACTGATTGCCCTATCACTTAAACAACCGGAACTTTTTGCCGAGATTGTGGCTCGGTATCAGTTGCCGTTTATGAAGAAGGCTACCAGGATGCTCGGCTCGCGCGACTTGGCTGAAGATGTGGTCCAGGACACTTTCGTTAAAATTTACATTCAAGCTCGCCGGTTTGACCCGCGAGGCGAGGATTCTTTCCGCGCTTGGGCGCATACCGTCTTTATCAATACGGCGCTCTCGGCGGTGCGCAAGTTTAAGCGCGAACGCTTGACGACTGTCCATTTGGATAATGATTTGGTCGAGAACTTGGGCGCTTTCGACCGCGCTATCAGTTTAAATATTTTAAAAGATGAAGTGATGTCGATTCTCTCGCGTTTGCCGGCCACGGCCAAGCGGATTTTGACCTTGCGTTTCCTTGAGGGTTTGAGTTATGAAGAGATTGCCGAGAGTGAGGGGGTGAGCGAGGGCGCCGCTCGGACGCGAGTGGCCCGAGCGCGGCAAGAATTTGAGAAAGTTAAATACTCGCTTGAGCCTTAATTTTATTTTTAAATAAATATGGAAACAGCCGAAAATTGTTTGGAAATTAAAATTATGCGCCGGGTGCGGGCGATTTATTGGTGCCGGCAAATTACTAAACCGGGAATGCTTAAAGCCTGGGCTTTATTTGGCTTTGGTGGCTTTTTAATGTTCCAAGTGTCGTTTTTCAGTATTTGGGCCAACAGTCCGAGTATGACTCATCCGGGTGAATTCTCTCGCTTCCTCATGTTTGCCGTCCGCGAGACTGAATGGGTGGTCAAATTGGGTTTGGCCGGCCTCTCGTTGATTAGTCTCTCTTTTCTGATTCCGGCTCTGCAGAACATTTCCGTCCGACCGCTTTTGTCGCGCCACTTCCGCTTACCCTTCCTGCGCGCTTAAATTTTGACTCCTCCTTGCCCAAAGGACCGGTCTTTGCTTACCCAGAGACCGGTCCTTTGGGGTTTGCCTCACCGTGGCGAGGTTGATAACCCACTCGCTTCCGCTTCACTTTGGGTTTATAGTGGGGTTGTTGTTATTTGATATTTAATTAATTATCTATGACCCCAAGTAAAGGTTTTGTTAACTTAGCTATCGGCATTATTGTCGCTATCGCTCTCGCCCTTGGTGGTGGGTATTATGTTTATCAAAAAACCGGTGGTGACCTGAATTTTGACTTACCGCCAATTCTCTCACCCGAGGCGGATAAAACCCCAGAGGACT
>Ga0210057_1005075_pt1 | contig 17113 bp, 11 predicted proteins | sample CryGeyCG2114_010_2_FD_183968 | JGI IMG/M metagenome (GOLD analysis project Ga0210057, IMG submission 183968) | Groundwater microbial communities from aquifer - Crystal Geyser CG10_big_fil_rev_8/21/14_0.10 (SPAdes) (version 2) | ecosystem: Environmental > Aquatic > Deep subsurface > Groundwater ...
GTAATCTCCTCATCTCTTATTTATAAACAATATTTATAAACAATATTTATAAATAAGAGAAAACAAAAAGTTTTCTTATGTGTCCATTATCAGTACATTTCACACGATCGTGTGAAATGTACGGTATAGATGTGATATATGATAGATTTTATTCACATGGCTTTTCGATGGTTCGAAAAGTTTCATATGTTTCTGAACTTGTACATCTAAGTAATAGAAACTAATCACTTTAAATTAAAAGTGAGTCACAAATAGAAACTGAGTTTTCATTACTGGGAAAAAAATAAGGCATCCGATGATAATTAATATGGATGCCTTGTCTATAAAGGAAAAAACGAAAAGCGTTTTGTCAGTGCGTCGTTGCTAGACGCTTTTAGAAAATATTCAGTGGCCGAACCACAAGATTACAGTAGTGCTGTTTTTCATTCAGTATGCCTGTAAAAGAACCTACTATCAGTATACACCATTTTAAAAATAAGTGCTGTGGATAACTAAACAAGTGTTTCTGCATAGCATATTTTTGAGTTGAGTTCTGTAATTACTCACTTACCTTAGAGTGTTAGCTCAAATCTTACATAAAGTAAAAACACACCCATAATAAAGCAATGGTGAGAAGTGCTATAATAGACTCAAATGATGAAATCATCTGAAAAAAAAGAAGACAACGGATTTGAAACAATATTTGAAGCAACACCCCCCTTCGTTCTTTTATTTGACCCTTTTTAATCATAGATATCCAATCTAAAAATTTTCTTGAGGATTTGTTTTCTATTCTAGAATTTTCCGAAGAAAAAAAGAAGGGAGAAATATTACAGACCAGAATCATCCCATAGTCCAACCTATTCGTGAAGTTCTCAAAAAACTTCACACAGGCGATGAGTATAAGGCAATAGCACACGAAATACTGAAAAGGACTCCTTCCGGAATATATTAATAAAGTTTCAAAAATGAGTATCAGCGCAGATAAGATAACGCGTTTAGAGGAGAAAGTTAGAGACTTCTCATAAAGTATCAAAATAAGAAAATTACGTATTTAGATACGTAATTAAAACTGCGTAAATCTATAAAAACTAAAAAAATGTTCTGTTTTTTTATTACAAACCCTCATACCCCCATATTCCCTTGTGCCTTTGAGACACGGGGGAATTTTTTTTGCATAAGCGATATATATCCAGCAACGCCAATCATCACAGCATTGTCAGTATTAAACTTCATTGGAGAGGCAATAAAGTTTACCTTTAACTTTTTACTTGTTGCCTCAAATTTTTTACGAAGCAAGGCATTTGCAGCAACTCCACCAGAGAGAAAGATTGATTTTGCTCCAAATTCTTTTGTTGCTCGTTCTGTTTTTTTAACCAATACGTCAAGCGCGGCTTCTTGAAAGCTCGCTGCAACATCCGCTTTGTACCCATCATTTAAAGCTTTCTGTTTTAAGTCTTTTAAATGATATAAAACCGAAGTTTTAAGTCCTGAGTAACTAAAATTATAGTTTTTATTATGAATCATAGGACGAGGAAATTCTATTGCATTTGAATTTCCCCTTTTGGCTATTTTTTGAATTTCTGGTCCGCCCGGATAGGGAAGTTTAAGCATTTTTGCAATTTTATCAAAAGCTTCACCAACCGCATCGTCTTGTGTTTCTCCCAATTTTTTCCACTTTGTGAGCGAATCCATACGAAGTAATATCGTATGGCCACCACTTACAATGAGCGCGATGGCGGGGAAAAGTTCTCTGATTGATACTCTGTCATGAGCATTTTCTTTTTCTCTTTTTTTCCTACGTTTATTTAAAGATTTGGAATTTGAAATTTGAAATTCAGTTTTTTGCGTGAGCAAAAAACTGTAGAGGTGTCCCAGTAAGTGATTTACGCCAATGAGTTTCAATTTTGGATTTTCTTTTTTTAGTTCTTTATAGAGTTCTTTTGCAAACCCAATACCTGTCCAGAGAGCAGGTTCTAACCCGGGACCAGTCGTTACGCAAATTGCGTTAACTTTTAACCTTCTATTTTCAGTTTTTAATTTATCAAGAACTTTTTTGTAGGTTATTGGTAGGTTTTTTAAATGTTCTCTTTTAGCAAGATTTGGAACAACACCACCAAAAGGGCGATGTATTGGTATTTGTGAAGCAATGGCGGTTTCTAATATATTAAATTTTGGGGCGCGGAGACCGCCACTTGCTTCTATAAAAGCAATAGCAGTTTCATCACACGATGTTTCAATAGCAAGAATATACATTATTTAAAACCTTACTCTATTAAATATTCTTTCTCAAGGTATTGTATTTCTTCTCAAAATATCCATTCTCAAGAACTTGATATATTTTTATTCACACATTTATTCACACATTTATTCACACATTTATTCACACAAGATAAGTTTATTTTCTTCCTGTGGTGACGCGTCACCACAGGAAGAAATCTTTCCTTGGGTTGTTTCTTTTTAAGAAGCTGCTATACAATGAAAAAATGAAGCGCGCATTAGAAATCATGCCCGGAGCTCTTTCGTGGGCTACGCTCATCGGGCTGTTATTTCTGTCATGGAAATTTCCATTTGTGGTGGCTGTTTTTATTGTGCTCTATGATCTTTTTTGGCTTCTTAAAACAATATATCTTTTTATTCATCTACGTATTTCATTTGTAAAAATGAGAAAAAACCAGAAAATTAACTGGTTTCAAAAAATAAAGGAACATAGGAAAGAGTGGGAAGAGATATACCACCTTGTTGTTTTTCCCATGTATAAAGAATCGCATAATGTGGTTCGTAAAAGTGTTTTAAATATTTTAGAGACAAATTATCCAAAAGAAAAAATATTATTAGTTTTAGCTCTTGAAGAGCGAGGAGGAGAGGGAGATCAAGAAACAGCTCGTAAAATTCAGAATGAATTTGGGGGAAATTTTAGAAGATTGCTTATTACAACACATCCATCAAATATTCAGGGTGAAATGCCAGGAAAAGGATCAAATGAAACGTGGGCGGTGCGTCAGGCAATTAAAGAAATTATTGACCCATTACATATTCCATATGCAAAGGTAATGACGTCTGTGTTTGATATAGATACGCGTCCAGAAAAAGAATATTTTGGTATTCTTTCTTATAATTTTCTAACAGTAGAAGATCCTCAACACGCAAGCTATCAGCCCGTTCCTTTATTTACAAACAACGTGAGAGAAGTACCCGTGTTTGCCCGTCTTATTGGATTTTCCTCAAGCTTTTGGCAATTTATGCAACAAGGACGTCCAGAACAACTTGTAACCTTTTCATCTCACAGTATGCCACTGAAGGCACTTATTGAGGTTGGTTTTTGGAATACAGATATTGTTTCAGAGGATTCCAGAATATTTTTTCAATGTTATAACCACTACAACGGAAAATGGAAGACTGTACCACTCTTTTATCCGGTAGCAATGGATTCGGTAACGGGTGGTGGTGTTTTTGATGCCCTAAAAAATTTATATAAACAACAACGCAGGTGGGCGTGGGGTATTGAAAATGTTCCATTTGTTTTCTCTCGTTTTTGGAAAAATAAACAATTACCTTTAAAAGATAAATTATTTTGGAGTTACTCGCTTATTGATGGTTTTCATTCGTGGGCAACAAGTTCTTTTATTATCTTCTTTTTTGGATTTTTACCAAACGTATTGGGTGGTGCTGATTTTCACACGACCGTACTTTCGTATAATCTCCCACAGATTACGGGTATTATTATTAATTTGAGTACATTTGGAATTATAACGTCAGCATTTTTGAGTATAATTTTACTTGAACCACAATTACGAGAGGAAAAACGCAAGTGGTATTATATCATCTTATACTTTGTTCAATGGGCACTTATTCCCGTGACTTTTATATTTTTTAGTTCAATTCCCGCACTTGAATCACAGACAAGAATGATGCTTTCGGGAAAGTTTCGTCTAGGATTTTGGAGAACTCCTAAGGCAACCTCAAAAGAAAAATGAAAGAAATAGTAACAAAAGCAATAGTACTTTCTATTACCCCACTAAAAGAGAAAGATTCCATGACCTCTCTTTTCACAGACGAGCTTGGTGTAATTGATGCTCGAGTGGTTGGAGCGAAAAAACCTCTCTCAAAATTTGCTCAACATCTCGATCCTATAAATTTAGTTACCGTTCGCCTTGTAAAAAAGAATATATTTACCGTTACAGACGTATTAGAAGAAAATCGTTTTAATAAAATACGTAAAGATCAAAAAAAATTTAGTGAAGGAATAAAAATAATATGTTTATTACAAGCACTTCTTCCGCGAGAATTTCCAGAAGGGGAATTATGGCATCATGTTGTGAGATTATTTACGAATGGGGAAAGCGATGTGCATTCTGTTTTGAAAATATTAGGATATGATGTGCGTCACGCAACTTGTGGTATGTGTGGAAAGAGTTCTATAACATCATTTTCACAAGAATCACAGATGTTTTTATGTGGGGAGTGCGGTATGAAATTTCCTCCCAGTGATATATTATATATATGAGTAGGGAGTAACTTGTGATATAACTCATTAATATAATATATGTCTCTTGATGATTTAGAGCGGGAGCTCTATAAAAAACAACAAAAAAATAAAACTCTTCCAAAAGAAGAAAAAATTCCCGAAGAAAGTGATATTCCACATAATTGGGAAACAATTGATATAAAAAGCGGAAATGGCTTTCATGTTTCACGACGCTCTTTTACTATTGGAATTTCTATAGTTATTCTTGCAACGCTAGGAGCAGGAGCTCTCCTGTTTGCTAATTTTTTTGAGAGAAGTAATAAAAATGTGGATATTATGATCTCAGCACCTAAAGAGGTAACACGTGGAGTTCCGTTTCAGATAACAGTAAACGCAACAAACCAACTCAGTACATCGCTTTTAGATGCGGTTTTTGAATTAAACCTTCCTCAGGGGATAATTCCTTATTCTCAAGATGGAACGGATATAGGAAGAGCGATCATAACAAAAGAAGCGGGAGAAATCGTTGGGGGAAGTCTTGCAAAAAAAACATTTACCCTGGTTCCCGTTGATGAAGTTGGTTCTGTTAAAAAAATTACTGCCTCAATTTCATATACAGACAGCAGAGGAAGTGGGTTTAAAAACCAAGATACGGCAGATGTTACCATAAATAAAACACCTATTTCTTTGGATTTAAAAGGACCAGATCACGCACTTGGTGGATCAACTGTTGATTTTACTATCACCTATAAAAACGATTCTTCATTTGATTTTCCTGATGTCGCTTTACAAGTCCAATATCCACCGTCTTTTAGTTATATATCAGCTGACGAAACTCCATCAGCTCTTAATAACTATTGGAATATACCAAGTGGAATTAAATCAGGTGCGGAAAAAACAATAACTATCAAGGGGAGGTATGAAGGATCAAGCGATTCGCAGCTCGTATTTCCAGTTACACTTTCAACAACTTTTTCTGGAAACGAATATAGACTTATCACACAAAATTTGAGTATTGCAACAGCGCCCTCACCCATATCTCTTACTCTCAGCGTAAATAATAAGACTGATTATGTTGCACATATTGGTGATATTTTGCATTACTCAATTAAATATCAAAATTTGAGTGGTATAGCTCTCTCTAATGTTGTCATAAAAACATCTCTCATTGGGGCACTTTTTGACATAGGAACAGTTAATACAAAAGGAAGCTTGGATTCAATTTCAAATACAATTACGTGGAACGCGTCTCAGATTCCATCACTAAAATTATTAGATCCGGGAGCGTCGGGGGAATTAGAGGTAGATGTAAAATTAAAATCGACATTTCCAACTGATAGATATTCAGAAAAAAATTTTTATGTTCAATTTAAAACAGAATTTGACTCTCCGTCTGTGCCATATTATCTTTCTGCAAAAAGCACAAGCGTTTCTTCAACGCTTGAAACACGTATAGGTGGTGCTATATTTTTAGATGCATTGGCTTTTTATCACGATTCTTTTTCGGGTATTACAAACTCGGGTCCATTTCCTCCAAAGGTTAATACTTCTACCCAATATACAATTCATTGGCGTATAAAAAACTTTGCAACAGATGTGAGAGATGTTACCGTTACGGCCTCGCTTTCCCCGGGCGTTACCTGGACTGGTGTGGTTGGTGGAAATACTATGGCACCTACATATAATGAGAGAACTGGGGAGGTAACTTGGACAATAAACAAAGTCTCGGCAATGAAAGGTATCTTTACAGACCCTATTGAAGTTATTTTTCAGATAGAGGCGAGACCTAATGTAACGCAAACGAGAAATTATATGCCACTTCTTTCAGAAACAATAATAAAAGGAACCGATGATTTTACAGGAATTGAGCTTGTGGCTCGTGATAATCCACTCACAACAGAACTTTCGGATGATAAAACAATTGCTTCAGGAAGTGGTGTGGTGGTACCATAGGGAGACAATTTTTAATTTTTAAATAAATACCGATTTTTAAAAGTTAAAATTTAGAAACGTTTTATTTATAAAATTAAAAATTATAAAAATTTTAAAAAATCATGGATATTTTTGAAAAAATAGGTAGCTTAGCAAAAAGACGTGGATTTATATATCCGGGTTCCGAAATATATGGCGGACTTGCAGGTACGTGGGATTATGGGCCTCTCGGCGTTGAATTAAAACGCAATATTAAGGAGCAGTTTTGGAAAACGATAGTACAAAACCATGAGAATGTGGTTGGTCTGGATGCCGCCATTATGATGAACCCGAAAGCATGGGAAGCATCAGGACACCTAGAGGCGTTTTCTGATCCTCTTGTAGAGTGCAAGAAGTGTCATCATCGATTTCGTGAGGATGAGCTTAAGGGAGAAGGGTGTCCTGATTGTAAGGGAGGGCTTACTGAGCCGAAGCAGTTTAATTTAATGGTTGAAGCGCTTTTGGGTGTGATAGAAGGAGAAAAGCAGAAGGTATATTTACGAGGAGAAATTACACAAGGTGTGCATGTAAATTTTAAACAAGTGCTTAATTCCACACGTGTTAAAATTCCTTTTGGTATTGCACAAATTGGGAAAGCGTTTAGAAATGAAATAACCCCAGGAGGACTCACCTATCGTTCTCGTGAATTTGAACAAATGGAGCTCCAATTTTATGTTTCTCCGGAAGACGATGAAGCAAACAAGTGGATGGAGTACTGGAAAGGACAGAGAAGGGAGTGGTACCTATCTTTGGGCATGAAAGAAAATAACCTTCGCTTTAGGGAACACGCGCCAAATGAACGAGCTCATTATGCACGTGCTGCATTTGATATTGAATTTCGTATTCCAGAAACTGATGAGTGGAAAGAAATGGAAGGAATTCATCACAGAGGAGAGTGGGATCTCTCTCGCCACGAAAAATTTTCAAAAGAAGATCTCACATACTTTGATGAAGAAAAGAAAGAAAGATTTATTCCTTGGGTTATTGAAACTTCGGGAGGTGTTGATCGAGCTGCGCTTTTTTTCCTTATGAATGCATATACAGAAGAAAAAGTAACCGACAACACACAACCAACGACTGACAATAAAAAACAAGCAGCCAAAGAGGAAACGAGGGTTGTGTTAAAACTTCATCCAAAGCTTGCGCCATATAAAGTTGCAATTTTTCCACTTTTAGCAAATAAACCCGAACTTGTTGAGAAAGCACAATCAATACACGATATGCTTAAAAAATCATGGATGGTGGTATTTGATGCTCGTGGGAATATTGGGAAGCGATACAGAGCACAAGATGAGGCGGGTACGCCATTTTGTGTTACTATTGATTTTGACACCATGGAAGATGATTCAGTGACCATACGTGATAGAGATACTATGAAACAAGAGAGAATTGAAATAGAAAAACTTGAAGAATATTTGAAAAAGAAACTGGAATAAGTAATTTGTACCTCAAAGAAAGTAAATAAAAATAAAAGAAAGAGAGTGTGGTGACGTGTCACCACGCTCTCTTTTAGTATTCGTTTTTTTATTTCTTAAAATTGCCCTTTCTTATTTGCTGGGCTATTATTTGTACTATGAAACAAAAAGAATTTGAGCTTATAAAATTAAAAAATGGACTCCGTGTGCTTTTAGTTTCTAAAAAAGAGAGCCTTACCACAACTGCACTTGTGGTTGTTTCGGCCGGATCTGATTATGAAAATAAAAATATAAACGGTATATCTCATTTTTTGGAGCACATGTGTTTTAAAGGTACCAAGAAACGACCAAATTCAATGGTTATAGCAGAAGAACTTGATGGGCTTGGCGCTGAGTACAACGCATTTACAAGCAACGAATATACAAGTTATTATGCAAAAGCAAAAAATGAAATGGCGCCCCGTATTTTAGAAATTGTGTCAGATATGTATTTAAATCCAATATTTAACCCAGACGATATAGAACGTGAAAAAGGGGTTATTGTGGAAGAGATTAATATGTATGAAGATTTGCCACAAAGAAAGGTACAAGAATTGTTTATGGAAACAATATATGGAGACCAGCCTGCGGGGCGATCTATTGCGGGAGAAAAAAAAGTAGTCAGAAGTTTAAAACGTGAAGATTTTGTTCTCTATAGAAAAAATCACTATCTTCCACAATCAACTATCGTTGTGCTCTCGGGAGGATTTTCAAAAAAGGAAGTTTTGAAACAGATTAATGAATATTTTAAGTACATGCCCGAGGGAAAGAAAAATAAAAAGACAAAAACAAAAGATGTTCAAAAAAACCCTCAAGAGAAAATATTTTTCAAAAAATCAGACCAGACACATTTATGCTTGGGCTTTAGAGCGTTTGGTGTTTCTGATAAGAGACAATATGCGCTTGAGGTTTTAACAGATATTTTGGGAGGTGGTATGAGTTCTCGTCTTTTTAACACGGTTCGCGAAAAAATGGGTGCGGCATATTATATAAATGCATATACAGATCTCTATACAGATCATGGATATATTGCAATGTCTGCGGGTATAAATAATAAAAAATTATACGAAGTCTTAAGGGCGTCGCTTAAAGAATTTGCTCTTCTCAAGACAGAATTAGTAAGTAGTAAAGAATTAAAACGCGCAAAAGAGCATCTTGTGGGGAATATATTTCTCGGACTTGAGACATCTGAACGAATTGGATATTACTACGGGATACAAGAAATAATGAATAGAAAACCAATAACCCCTCACGAATTGGAGAAAAAAATTCGTGCTGTTACAGCAAAGGACATAAGAGATGTTGCTCGAGCATTGTTTAAAAATGAAAAACTTAACTTTTCAGCCGTTGGGCCAATTAAAGATAGGTCACTTAAAAAACATCTAACTATAAAGTAGAGATAAGTATGGAAAAAAATTTTTATATCACCACAACACTTCCGTATGTAAATGCTGCACCGCATATAGGTTTTGCGCTTGAAATTGTACAAGCGGATATCATTGCTCGATATAAACGTATGGATGGTTTTGATGTAGTTTTTAATACAGGAACAGACGAACATGGAATAAAAATTTACCGCAAAGCATTGGAAGAAAAAAAAGATGTACAAACATACGTTGATGAAAATGCTGTAAAGTTTGATGAACTCAAAAAAGCGCTTAATTTAAGTTATACAAATTTTATTCGTACTACGGACAATCATCATATTTTTGCCGCACAGGAATTTTGGAAACGATGTGAGGCGTCGGGTGATATAGAAAAAAAGATATACAAGGTAAAATATTGTGTTGGGTGTGAGCTTGAGAAAATGGAATCAGAACTTCAAGATGGGAAATGTCCTATTCACCCGCACCTTGAGTTGGAGGAAATAGAAGAAGAGAATTATTTTTTCAAATTTTCAAATTATGGAGAAAAACTTTTAAAGTTTTATGAAGAACATTCTGACTTTGTAATTCCAGACTTCCGTTTCAACGAAATAAAACAATTTATAAAAAACGGACTGTCTGATTTTAGCATTTCCCGATTAAAAGAGAAGATGCCGTGGGGAATTCCAGTACCTGGTGATAATACGCAGATTATGTATGTTTGGTTTGATGCGCTCATAAATTACATTTCAACTCTTGGGTGGCCGTCTCCGGATAAACTTTCTAACTTTGAGAAGTTTTGGGGGACGCAAGAAAAACCGAACGCTGTGCAAATTGCGGGTAAAGATAATTTGCGCCAGCAGTCGGCAATGTGGCAAGCAATGCTCATGTCAGCAGGTATTCCTTCTTCAAAACAAGTGATTATTCATGGCTTTATTACGAGTGGAGGACAAAAAATGGCAAAAAGTTTGGGTAATGTAGTAGATCCGTTTATGTTAGTGGAAAAATATGGAACCGATGCATTACGATTTTGGCTTGCAAAAGAAATGAACACATTTGAAGACGGTGATTTTATGGAAGAAAAGTTTATAGAAAGCTATAACTCAGGGCTTGCAAACGGAATTGGTAATCTCACAAGTAGAATTATGAAAATGGTACTAACTCATAATGTTTTACCCAATTTTCCAAGTGAAATAGAAATACGTAAAGAAGCGATTTCATTTCTTTCTGATCTTGAAAATTTCAATATAAAACTAGCGGCAGAAAAAACATGGAACGAAATACGCGCAACAGACCAGTATATACAAGAAACCGAACCATTTAAAATGATTAAGATAAATGAAGAAAAGGCAAAAAAAGTAATAGAAGAATTAGTTTTGCGTTTATGGAAGATCTCGTTTCTTATTGAACCATTCCTTCCTGAAACTTCAGAAAAAATAAAAAAAATAATAAAAAAGGGCACAATGCCAGAGCCACTTTTTGTACGCAAATAAAAAAATTATGTATAAATTTATTGACGCGCATACACATCTTCAATTTTCCGCATATGATAGTGATAGAAATGATGTTATAAGTCGTATTCGAAAAGAAGGCATCATTATAATAAATATAGGAACACAAAGAGTTACTTCAGAGGAGGCAATAAAACTCGCGAAAGAAAATTCAGATATGTATGCGACCGTAGGGCTTCATCCGATTCATACTGCCCCAACATTTCACGATTCTAATGAAACACAAGAAAAGATCCACGAAAATGGTGAGGTTTTTAATTATGAATACTATAAAAAACTTGCCTTAGAAAAACGTGTTTTGGGAATAGGAGAATGTGGATTGGATTATTTTCATCTACCTGAAAATATTACGGATGCGAAAGAGCGTCAAAAATCCGTGTTTATAGAACAGATGAAACTTTCACGTGATGTTGAAAAACCACTTATGATTCATTGTCGTAACGCCTTTCCTGATTTGATAAAAATTATAAAAGAGAATAATTCAAGTCTATATACCGACAATCCTGGAATAATACATTTTTTTTCAGGAACAATTGAAGAAGCCACGGAGCTTCTCGCTATGGGGTTTTCATTTACGTTTGGTGGTGCAATTACCTATCCACAAAAGAAAAATAGCACAAATTATGAAGAGATAATAAAAATGATGCCAATTGAAAAAATACTTTCTGAAACAGATGCCCCATATGTTGCACCGGTGCCTTATCGTGGAAAGCGAAATGAGCCCGCATATGTTATTGAAGTAGTTAAAAAACTTGCAATATTAAAGCAAGTTTCACTTGAGACAATGAGCGTTCAAATTCTCAAGAACGCCGATCGGGTGTTTGGTATAGAACTGTAAAAAAAAACGAGTCAAATAAAAATACTATTTTCAAACTTTCATAAATACAATAAAACATAAGGTGTTATGATACATCATAACACCTTATGTTTTTTATGCGCTATATAAGAAAACCACGGACGTGAGGCCCGTGAGGCTTTGTTTCTAAAACCACCTCTTTTTAGTTTTTTCATAAATATTGAGAAAAGTTCAAGATTCAACTAGAATAGACGCATATTAAGTATGTCTAAAAAAAGTAAAAAATACGATTTTGGAGCGATAGAAAAAAAATGGCAAGAAAAGTGGAAAAAAGAAAAAATATACGAGCCTGATTTAGAAAAAGCAGAGCGTCCATTTTATAATCTTATGATGTTTCCTTACCCTTCAGCAGAAGGATTACACGTAGGAAATATGTATGCATTCACGGGAAGTGATATTTATGGGCGTTTTAAGCGAATGAAAGGATATAACGTCTTTGAGCCGATTGGATTGGATGGTTTTGGAATACATTCTGAAAACTATGCTCTAAAGATAGGCACTCACCCTATAAAACAATCAGAGATATCAGAAAAGCGCTTTTACAAACAACTTGAAATAACAGGAAATAGTTTTGCTTGGAATGAACGAGTAGAAACATACAAACCCGAATATTATAAGTGGACACAATGGATTTTTATTCAAATGTGGAAACAGGGATTAGCACATCGCAAAAAACAGAAAGTTAATTGGTGTCCTTCTTGTAAAACAGTACTTGCAGATGAACAAGTTGAGGGAGGAAAATGCGAACGGTGTGGAACGATTGTAATACAAAAAGAACTGGAACAATGGTTTTTTAAAATTACAAAATATGCAGAAAAACTTCTCAAAAATCTTGATAAGATAGACTGGTCAGAAAAAGTAAAGATTGCACAGAGAAACTGGATAGGGAAGTCAGAAGGAGCGCTTTTGAAATTTCAAATTACAAATGACAAATTACAAAAGGGGAACTTAGAGATTGAAGTTTTTACGACAAGGCCGGACACGCTTTTTGGTGCAACATATCTTGTTCTCTCTCCCGAACATGAGTGGCTTAAACAAGAAATTTCAAATTCAAAATCTGAAATTTTAAATAAACCAGAAATTCAAGAATATATAAACAAAGCAAAAGCAAAAAAAGACGAAGAGAGAATTGAAAATAAGGAAAAAACAGGAGTTAAGCTTGAAGGAATAAGCGCAGTAAATCCCGCAAATAAAAAAGAAATTCCCATTTTTATTGCCGACTATGTTCTCTCGGGGTATGGGACAGGGGCTATTATGGCTGTCCCCGCTCATGATGAGAGGGATTTTGAATTCGCAAAGAAATTCAAATTAGGAATAGTTCCAGTCATTATTCCGAGTCTTTATAGCACAGACACTAACGAAGAAAACGCATACTTAAAAATAACACACTCAGATATTATTGAGCGTCTCGAAAAATACATAGAGAAGCATGGACCAATATTGAATGAGGGGTATTGTATTCAATCAGGGGAATTTGACCGAAAAAAATCCGAAGAAGCAAAAGAAAAAATTACAAAATATGCTGGGGGAAGGATGCATACACAATATCGCTTACGTGATTGGCTTGTTTCACGTCAGAGGTACTGGGGAGCTCCTATTCCTATGATTTATTGTGATGAGTGTGCAGAGGCGGGAAGAGGAGAACATAAGGATATGCCAGGATGGTACGCCGTTCCAGAAAAAAATCTCCCCGTTGAACTTCCAATGGTTAAAGACTTTCGTCCAAAAGGAAAAGACGAATCACCACTCGCGTCTGTAAAAGAATTTTACGAAACGAAATGTCCAAATTGTGGTGGTTCTGCCCGACGAGAAACTGATGTATCAGATACGTTTTTGGATTCAGCGTGGTATTACATTGCCTATCTTATGAAAGCTAGAGAATGGAAAGTGGGCATTGAAGATTCTTCATTTGTAAAACAAATGAAGAAGTGGTTACCCGTTGATATGTATATCGGTGGAGCAGAGCATTCGGTATTACACTTACTCTATTCACGATTTGTTACGATGACGCTTAAAGACGGTGGCTTCATTGATTTTGAAGAACCCTTCAAACTATTTCGCGCACACGGACTTCTTATAAAAGACGGAGCAAAAATATCAAAATCAAAAGGAAATATTGTAAATCCAGACGATTATGTAAAAAATTTTGGAGCCGATACATTTAGAATGTATCTTATGTTTCTTGCTCCATTTGAACAGGGTGGAGATTTTCGTGACCAAGGAATTTTAGGTATAGAGAGATTCCTAAAACGAATATACTTTTATTTCCTTGATTATAAGGAAATTGGGACAAAACCAGAGGAAGAAATTGTGCGTCTATTACATCAGACGATAAAAAAAGTAACTGAAGATATTGAGGCTTTAAAATATAATACAGCAATAAGTCAGCTCATGGTTTTATTAAATGGTCTAGAAAGTGTTTCTGATAAAAATGTTTTAGGTTATAAACTTGGAAAGGAAAATCATAAAGCAATAATAAAATTACTTAGTCCATTTGCTCCGCATTTGGCAGAAGAACTGTGGGAAATGATGGAATATACTGATTCAATATATGAGGGAGGTTGGCCCGAATATGACAAAAAAATTATTCAGGAGAATGTTGTTCAATTTGTTGTACAGGTAAATGGAAAACACAGAGCAACGATAACCTTTCCAAAAGGAACAGAACAATCACATGTTGAAAACGAAGTGAAAAAGAACAACTCTGTCGAGAGGGCTTTAGAAAAAAAGAAGATAAAAAAGATAATCTTTATAAAAGATAAACTTATTAATTTTGTTATCTGATACAATAGTTATATGGGAAAACACGGTACCTTTATGATAATTTTGTTTGTTGGTTCGCTTATAATTTTTATAGCGGCACAAACACTTTCGGGAAAAATAAAACCAGAAGGGGCATTCTCTATTTTTAGTCTTACCCCAGGAACAAGTACCCCCCCGGTAGTCCAAGTTAGTAATACACCAACGCCATCTTCAAATAACAATAATAATGGACAAGAACAACAAAAAAAGGAAGAAAAGGTTACTCCTCCCGAAGGTTTTACGGTAAATCAACTTTCTCCATATTATAAAAAAGTAAAAATCCAGTCGGTTTATGGATCACAATATTTAGGAAATGTAAGCACATTTACGTTGTATGCCGATTATGGAAACAAAGAATCCATAGATATAACCGGATGGAGAATAAATAGCAATAGAGAAGAAATACTTATACCCCAGGCGGTAGCTGACTACTCGTTTTATGGATCGCTTTATCCTAGTGATATAAAAGTTATCGCAGGTGATTATGTTTATGCTTATGGAAGTCATCCTCCAGTAGGAGAGAATTTTCGTTTGAATAAATGTATTGGTTATTTGAATAGTAACTATGATTTTAACCCCTCTCTTTCCGGTTCCTGTCCAAGTGTTTCAAACACCGCAGAAATAAGTTCATTTCCAGGAGATTGTCAGTCTTATATTTATTCATTATCCGGTTCGTGTAGAACTCCGAAAGCAAATGATATAAATCGTTTTACCGCACAAATTTATAATACATGCAGAACATACATAGAAAATACTTTTAATTATGGAGCGTGTTATAAGGCTCACAGAAGCGACCCCGATTTCTTTTCTCATGAGTGGAGAGTCTGGATAGGAAGACAGTTTGCATTTGATTCACAACACGATTCAATACGCCTCTTTGATAGAAATGGGCTACTTGTAGATGTATATAAGTATTAAAGTTAAAGGCCGTTTTATAGTCTTTCAACAAGTGTTAATTTTTTCTCCGAGGTTTTATTTTGATGAAGCACGGTAAGTAACACCGTTTCTCCGATAGAACTATTTTCAAGAAAATCAGGAATAGTTTTCATTGATGTTATTTTCTCTTTATTCCACGTGAGAATAACGTCTCCTTCTTTTATTCCCGCCTTCTCCGCTGGGCTCCTTGGTATAACAGGGAGATCAAAGAAGTGCCCTCTCGTAACAAGGGCGCCATAGTCAATGGAAAGACCAAGTTTTTCTTTTACGAAAGGATCAATGGTTATGTATCGGACACCAATAAGAGGTCTTCTGATATGCCCGTATTTTTTTACATCTCTAAAGTCACGCTCTGCTGCATGGATGGGTATAGCAAAGCTAATATTTTCAGCTCCAGAAACGACAGCCGCATTGATTCCAATTACCCTTCCAAATATATCAACCAACGGTCCCCCAGAATTCCCGGGATTAATTGATGCGTCGGTTTGTATAAGTCCTCTGAGTTCTTGTGGTTTTGATGAGGTATCTGATTGTGCGGAGACCGATCTTAAAAGACCAGAAACAATTCCTCGCGAGACGGTATTTTTAAAAAGTCCTAGCGCATTTCCAAAAGCAAGAACAGTTTGACCAAGCTCAATGTTTTTAGAATCTCCAAGTTCCAGCGACTCTAATTTTTCTTTTGGATGAATGGTAAGGATAGCTATATCATTTATCGGGTCAGATGCAATTACCTTTGCGTCATAAGAATTATCGGTTGAGGTTATTACCGTATACGTTACATTTACATCACTAATTACGTGTTTATTAGTAAGTATTATTCCCGAGGAATCAATAATGAATCCACTTCCCCCACCTACTTGTACCATGCCATTTTCATCAATCTTATCCTCGGGAATTGTTATCTTCATTTTCTTTCCTTTCTTTTTTCCCATAGCAACAACTTCTTGTTGTATGTCAGAAACTTTTTTTGAAAGCGTAATTGAAACGACGGTTGGCATTACCTTTTTTATGGTTTTTATAATTTGTGATTTTTCTTTTTTCATATAGACTATTCTATCAAATAGACACTCTATTAGCACGAAAAAAAACTCCCCCATGCAATCTGGGGGAGTTTTAAAAAAGAGTTATTTTCTTTTCTTCTTAGCAACCTTCCTTTTGGTAGTCTTTTTTGCCGCCTTCTTCTTTGAGCTCTTTTTTGCAGACTTTTTCTTTGCGGGCTTCTTAGTAATTTTTCTCTTTACGGTCTTTTTTGCAACTTTTCTTTTTGCTGCAACTTTTTTCTTTTTCATATTATATTAATTATATAAGAACAAGAGTCCGATTAGTTTATGTGGATGTCGACCTCAACCACTTTTTCTTTTTGTATATATTAATTATAAAACAAAAAAGATAAAAAAAATTAAAAAAAACTGTGTATAACTTATTTTTTAAAAAATTTTGTATATAGTAATAAATATTTTTTTAATTTTCTTTTGTAGAAATATTTTTACTGTCCCAGCAGGGTTTTGCGATGCATTTCTGTACCCTCCTTTCATTTTTTGGTTTTGTAAATGTTCTACTTGACCGCCAATAAAGATAGCATATCAGACCATAAAAGTCAAGGAGCGGCAAGTGCCGCTCCTTGGAGAAAAAATCTTATGAAAAAATTTCTTTTGCCCTTCATTGATAAATCCTTTTCCTTTTCGCCAAAAAAGCCCTTTCAAATCCTAGCCGAGCGGCGGCTTTGCCGCCGCGAGGTATCTTCCAAAAACTTGCATTTTCCCATTTGGCGG
>Ga0210057_1005076_pt1 | contig 17112 bp, 10 predicted proteins | sample CryGeyCG2114_010_2_FD_183968 | JGI IMG/M metagenome (GOLD analysis project Ga0210057, IMG submission 183968) | Groundwater microbial communities from aquifer - Crystal Geyser CG10_big_fil_rev_8/21/14_0.10 (SPAdes) (version 2) | ecosystem: Environmental > Aquatic > Deep subsurface > Groundwater ...
CCCTAAGGCCAAAAAAAGGACACCAGCCGCAATACTTTTAAAACCATTTGCAAGTATTCCGCTTCCAAATTTTTTAGTTACCTGATACATGATAACAGCCGCAGCAATAGCAGCAAAAGAAGCTATGAAAGAAATTGCCTGTATTAAAATTGTGAAAAGCTTAATATTGTCTATCATGATTGTTTTTGCGCATCTACTTTATTGTCTTGATATGCTTGCGCTGTACTATTTATATCATTCACCATTTTGTTCAATTCGTCAATATCCGAATCTTGCGCACTGCCATCTCCTGAAGCTGGAATGGGCTGAGGCTGAACATTTTGCACAGGAGGCACTACTGAATTCTGAGGGGGCATAACAGGATCATGTGGCTGAAGTGGCTGTGTTGACGCCTGCTGTGCCACTGCTTCTTGGGGCTGATGCCCACTTTGGGCACTTAAAACGTCTGATATTCCGTCTGGATATGTCGAAAGAATTGATTCCATAGTTTTTTTAACAATCATTCCTGATAATTCTACGAATTGGTCTATTAATTTTTGCAATATTACCTGTGGATCACCGATTATTTTTGTAACTTGTCCGGAAGAATCAATCTCCAAGCCTTGTACATTTCTAACTTTTGCGAGAGTTATGTCTGGACCCAAAACAAGTATTTGTTTTTTGATTATTTCCGTAAATATTTTTTGATAATCTTGTTGTGATTGCATTTTACTCGTCTCCAACCAATCTCTTAACTTTTACAACCAAGTCTTCCGGAGACACCTGATATTTAAAAATGTAGTCACTTGCGCCATTATCTATTGCTTCTTTTACAAATTTTTCGTCTCCAAAATTTGAAAGCATAGAAACAGGAATATTTTTGGTTATATCATCTGCTTTTAAAACTTTTAAAGTTTCGTTACCGTTCATTTCAGGCATCATTTGATCGAGTAAAATCCCATCAATGCCACCTTTAACAGCAGTATCAAAAGCGGCCTTGCCATTTTGAGCCAAAACTACATTGTAACCAGCAGATTTTAGCGCTGTTTCAAAAACTGAAGCCGTGTCTTTTTCGTCATCAACAAGAAGTATAGTTTTTGCCATAAATATCCCTTATATTCTAGGCTAACAAGTATCAAAAATAAATGCAAGGGGGTAAATAAATGGTATAATTTTTATATGCCAGAAGCCCAAGAAACACCAATTAGACAAACAGAGGGCCAATTTAAGCTTCCAACCCTTAGCATGGTTCTTTCAGACCGCGCAGAAGGATTTAGCTTCAGAACAAAAGCTGTATTAAGAAGAAGAGATGCGGGAGAAGAACTTCCGCTTGATGATAGCCAAAAGGAAAAACTTCAATCTAGCATGATCGAACAAATGAGTTATACCGCAGGAAATGTAGCCAAAGAGGCTCTCAACAGGCATAGAGACAATCCAGACAATGAAGACGCTAAATCCGAATTTAGTAAAAGAAGGAAAGAATACCTTGACAGATTTCATCCCATAGTAGGCCTTAGAGATATTGAAATAGATAGTAATGAAATTAGAGCTAATATACGTCCCGTTAGCTTTGCTTTGTATAATAATTTTGGAGTTGCGCAATCTTCTGAAGAACTTCTTGAAATATCAAAAGCTTCATCAACCTCATTAGGAATTATAACGGCTGATAAGAAGCTTATTGTTCAGAACAGAAGCCCAAGAAATGCCTCCTATGCCGGGGTGACTGGTGCAAGCGCGGCAGGATACTTAGAAATTAAGTTTAAAGGCCAAAATGGAGCGCAATCCAGAGAAATAGGCGGAGAGCTGCCTTTCCTAGAAACAAAGGATATAAAAAACAGCGCAATAAGAGAAATGACTGAAGAAATAGGAATAGAGGAAGATGATCTTTCAGAAATAGTTATAGGAGGTCTTATGCATGAAAGTATTCGTGTCCACGAAGAATTTGCGCTAGTCGCAAAATCAAAACTTACTGCGGACCAAATAAGAAAAAAGGCTTTTGAGAATACTCCCATACATGAGCAGAAATTCACCGAAAAATTTGTCTTCATTCCAGCAACACCTGAAGCAGTTTCAACACTTTTGACAGAAGTTAAATGCCCTATTCCACCTACTCATATAGCAACTTTTGTAGCTGCAGGATACAATCTTATGCTTGAGAGGGAGGGGAAAAAAGCTGCTCAGAATTGGATGAAAGAAATTGAAGCTGGGATAAAAGAAAACATTCAAGAAATTGACTCTATGGTAAAAAAATACTATGAAGACAATTCAAACGTTATAAACCAACCAACTCAAAGACAGTTATCAAAAATCGAAGATGACATCAATACCTATACGAGAATGCATCCAAATGCAACAAGTGAAGAAATTGAGAAAGCTAGAGGAAATGGTATCAAATCTCTGCCCGAGAGAAATCTGTCTGGATATTCAGCTCTATATCTTCCTCGAGAACAAGGCCTTCCAGGATTTAATGAGGCATTGAAAAGAGCTGGCTTGATATAATATGACATTGCAGGAAGCCTCTCAAGGAACGCTTGAATTTCTCAAATCACGCAATTAGTTAAACTTCCAATCGCTGCCGTTTGAAATTACGTCTATTGCACCGACTAAATCAGTGCGTTTATACAAAAGGTTATACTTTTTAAGAAGAGTAATTACGCTTGGGTGGGGATGATGATAGCGGTTATTCTTACCAACAGATATTGCGACCAGATCAAAGGTAAATCTCTTGAAAGTTTCATCATCCACTCCTGTTTTTGACCCATGATGAGGAATTTTAAAAATACTAATATGACTCGGAAGGTTTAGCTTATCCAAAATTTGATATGGAATATCACCTGTTAAAAGAAGTTTGAAATCCTTATATTGTAAAAGCTGCACAAGCGAATAATCATTTGAGTCGCTCGACTCAAAATTTTTATCTGGCCATTTTGTCAGAATACTTACCCCATCAGGACTTTTAAAGTTGCTTCCAGTTGAAATTTCGCGATATGGTACATTTTCCCTCTTTATAGTCTCTTGAATTTGCACAAAAACAGCTGTATCTTTTTCTGCTGCAACCGAATTAAAAGACTTGACTGTATAATTTGAGAGTACCGAAATAAAACCCCCAATATGATCTGCATCCGGATGAGTAGCAAAAACAAGCTCCAGCTCCCGATCCCAAAACGGCATATTGCGGCTTAAACACTCCAAAACCTTACCATTATTAGGCCCCGCATCCACCAAAATATCAGACCCATCTGGTGTCCTTATAAAAATAGCGTCGCCCTGCCCTACGTCGCAGAAAACAATTTTAAGATTTTGACCTGAAAATTCGTAGGCTTGATATAGATATATCCCAATAAGGATTAAAGCGGAAAAAAGGGCGGATAAAATTATTCTACGCATGTTTTTTGAGTTTTAGAATCAATGCCAATAGGATTATATAATACCCGATCGTCAAAGCAGCTGGAAAGGTCTCAATATTTACCATAAAGGAATTCTTTGAAAAGAATAAAATAATTTTTTCAAAGAACAAAAGAAAAGGAAAGCAAAGATAAAGAAAAGGGGCAGCCAGAACTGGCGATATCAAAGATGCAATTGCACCAATGCCTCCAAAAATCATAAGAATTGGGATTGTCCAAAGAAGCAAGATGTTTGTGACAATAGAAACAGGAGAATAATTCCCGAATGTGGACATAATTATCGGAAAGGTCGTAATTTGAGCTGATATGGTTGTTGGAAAGTCTTCTAGAAAAAACAGTTTCTTGAAATCAAACAGCAAATCAAGAAAAGGTTTTATCGTAATAATCCCAAGAGTTGCCGCAAAAGAAAGCTGAAAGCCTACATCAAAAAGCGTGAAAGGGCTTATAAGAAGCATAACAAGCGAGGTCAAAAAAAGACTTAGCAAAGCATAATTCTGTCTGCCAAATATCAAAGCTCCATAGGCAATAGAAGCCATAATGGCCGCCCTAACAATAGACGCTTGAAAACCTGCAAGTAATGCATATAGAAAAATAAAAATAATTGTGATTATCAAGGCGTTTTGTCTTTTGAAAAATTTTAAAAATACTGTTAGCAGAAATCCTCCAACAATGCTAACATTCATCCCAGATGCTGCAACAACATGAAGCAAACCCGTGCGCGAAAGACCTTGTGAAAAATCATCTGTGAAAACCTGTTTGATTCCCAAAATAATTCCTATTAGCAGTCCTGAATAATTTGTGCTAAGTGATTTTGAAAAAGATTTTTCTACCTTTGTACGTATTGCGCCAAGAAGCGGAAGAAAAAAATTAACGCTTTTTTGCTTTTCTATTTTTGATACTTCTAACACTAAAATTTTGCGCTCTCCCCGACTCCCAGAAATAATTCGTTCCTCAACCACTCCTTTGACTCTTATTGTATCGGCGTAAAAAAGCTTTGGGCTTGTCGGAACATTTACGAAAAGATCCCGAATTCTGACTTGCTGTCCGTAGTATGTTTCTTTTGGATTATCCAGAAGCGTATGATTGAAATCTACACTCTCAGCTTTTTTAAATTTCTCAAAATTATCATAAATAAAAAGTCTAACTAGAAGAATTAGCAGTAAAGCTAAAAATAGATAAATAAAAATCTTCATCTATATGCAATAACGAACACAGTGAGTATATGTAATAAAAAGTTTCTTAACTTTTATATTCCAACGAGATCCTTTATATGGAGCGGTAGCGTAATAAAAGGATCTTTTCATAACTGAACAAGATCTTTGATCTTCTCAAAAGTTGCTTTTCCCACCACTTTTTTATCCAAAAGCTCTTCAATTTGAGAATAAGGTCTAGCATTTACTATTTTTGAGGCTGTAACAGGACCTACTCCGGGTAACGATTCCAATTCTTTTTCTGAAGCGCTATTTATTGAAATTTTGCCCATGGAATTTGCACCTGCGATTGCTTGAGTCTTATTATCCGAGGTTTTTGGAATGTAAAGTTTCATTCCGTCTGTCATCTTTTGAGCTAAATTGACATACTTATTAATATATTCACGATCCGCTTCCTGTGATAATCCTCCAGCGGCGATCAATGCATCCTGAATCCGCAGATCATTCTTTAGGCTATAGACACCAGGATTTATGACAGCACCCGAAATATTTACTGCTATTTCAGCGCTCTGCTGATCTTTACTATTTACGCTTTCAAATTCAATACTTGAGGGCTTACTCCCGATCATTTGAAAAAATCCTATTCCCATAAAAATCAATCCTACGAGCCCAATTGCAAGAATTAAAATATTGCTCTTGAGAAAAGTTACAATTTTTTCTGATGTTAGGGCAGAATTTTCATCCATAACCGTTTATGAGCTATGATGTTACAAAATTAATTATCTTTCCAGGCACAAATACAACACTCTCAGCCTTTTTTGCATTAAGATAATATTTAATTTTTTCAGATTCTCTTGCTTTTTCCTCCACGACGTCTTTTTGAATAGCCAAGTCTGCTTCCAGGATAAGATTCTCGCGAACCTTCCCGTTAACTTGGACAACTACTGTTACCATCTCTTGAATTAGGTATTTTTCATTATAAGTCGGCCAAGCTGATTTATGAATTGATCCTTCCCCCAATGACATTTCGCGCCAGAGTTCTTCCGTAAAATGCGGAGCAAATGGTGAAATTAATTTCAAAAGCGTGATAATAGTTGGCTTTGAAAGAGTTTTTTTATCAGAAACCCCGTTATAAAACTCCATTATTCTAGCTATTGCCGTATTGTATGAAAAGCGCTCAATGTCTTTAGTTACAGCCTTGATTGTCTTATGCAGCAACCTTTCAACATCCGGATCTTCCTTATCGCTTACCTCAATATTATTTATCAGCTTCCAAACGCGCCTAACAAATCTTCCCATGCCTTCAATTCCAGTATCGCGGAAATCTCCTCCCTCGCTAAATTGCCCGATAAACATCAAATACATGCGCAAAGTATCAGCTCCATATTTTGCGATATATTCATCTGGAATAACCACGTTTCCTCGACTTTTGCTCATCTTTGCTCCATCTTTTATTATTAATCCGTGCGCAAAGAATTTTGGGAAAGGTTCACCTTGAGGCAGCATTTTCAAATCAGCCAATACCATCGCTATAAATCTTACATACAAAAGATGTAGCACTGAATGCTCTGCTCCGCCAATGTAAATTGCTACAGGATACCACTTTTTTACGATATCTATGTCATATAGCATCTTATTATAATCAACTGATGTATATCTAAGGTAATACCAAGCGCTATCAAGAAAAGTATCTGACACATCGGTTTCTCTTTTTGCATCTTCTCCACATTCAGAGCAAGTTGTCTTGTAAAATTCAGGATGATTATCAAGAGGAGACTTTCCCTCACCTTCAGGCCTCCAGTCTTGCACATCAGGAAGCAAAACAGGAAGATCTTTATCCGCAACACTGTACCAACCAGGCATATCATCTCGTTCACCCTTTCTCTTATCAGCACAATTTTCACAATAAATCATAGGAATCGGAGGACCCCAATATCTTTGTCTTGAAATGAGCCAATCGCGAAGATGATAGCTTGTTTCACGCTCACCACGATTTTTGTCTTCAAGCCAAGCAAGAACTTTTTGCATATCCTTTGAAGAATCCAAACCGTCCCACTCACCAGAATTTACAATAATACCCTTGCCTTCATATAGCATAACGTCGGTATCTGTTAATTTTTTACCAACTGAGCTTGATATGACCTCTTTAATATATTTAGGATCTTTTATCACCTCGTGTACAAACTCAAAATCGCGCCCGTCGTGGGCTGGAACCGCCATAATAGCACCTGTTCCGTAGTCTGCTAATACGTAATCCGCTACCCAAACTGGAATTTTTTCATTATTGACTGGATTTATAGCATTAATACCAGCAAAAACGCCCGATTTTTCTTTGTTTTCTGATTTAGAAAGTGGCTTTCGATTTTCAAGCGCAGTTTTTATATACTTTTTAACTTCATCGCTTGCTTTCCACCCAACATCGAGCCATTTTTTGGCAAGTTCTGGAGAAATTACAAGAAAAGTAGCACCAAAAAGAGTATCTGGACGAGTTGTGAAAACCTCTACAAAATGCTCCCCGTCTTTTTGTCCAGAAATATCAACAAGCTGAAACTTAATAAGCGCTCCTTCGCTTTTGCCAATCCACTGTCTTTGAGCTGTTTTAACTTTTTCAGGCCAGTCTATTTTCTCCAATCCTTCAAGAAGCCTATCTGCATAATCCGTAATTTTGAAAAACCATTGCTCAAGTTCGCGCTTTTCGACAACTGCGCCGTCCCGTTCACATTTTCCGTCAATTACCTGCTCATCAGCCAAAACTGTTTTGTCGCTTGGACACCAATTAACTGTAGCTTTCTTACGATAAGCTAATCCCTTTTTAAACAACTGAATAAATAGCCACTGCGTCCATTTATAATATTTAGGATCGTAAGTCTCAAGCGTGCGCTTCCAATCAAATGAATTTCCAATCGACTCAAGCTGGCGATAGAAATTCTTCTCCGATTTTTTCGCTTGCTCTTGTGGGTGCTGTCCAACTTTCATAGCGTAATTTTCAGAGTGAATTCCAAATCCATCAAGCCCAATAGGTTCAAAGACATCACGGCCCTGCATTCTCATAAATCTCGCGTGTACATCAGCTCCAGTGAAAGCATACATATTACCAACATGTAGGCCTTCAGCCGATGGGTATGGAAACATCATCAGGCTGTAATATGGATTTTTGGAGTTATTAAGATTTGGCGAGAAAACCCCGTTTTTTTTCCACTCTTCCTGCCATTTCTTCTCGAACAAGGATGGATTAAATTTTTTTTCGTCTTTCATAAGGCTAAGTATATCAAAACTAGAAACTAGAAACTATTATAGACCAATCTCTTCACTATTCGCCATTCCTCTCTTATGGTATTATTAGAATATGAAAATAAAAGAAATATTAACGCTAGTGCTCGCTTTTGTTGTTATATTTCTGGTTGTCAACACTCCTCTTTATGATTATATTGCATTTATCATTGCTCTGATCATAATTTTTTCTGTCATTTTTGTTCTTATCAAAAAAAGGGGGAGTCGAAATGTCCTCTCGGGCTCACATGATGAAGTTTTCTTTGTAACAACAGGGATAATTCTTATGGTTTTTCTAACAGATGGCCTAAATTCGAGCATATTCTTTCTTATGTACTTCCTTCTTTTTGGCGTAGTTTTTATATATAGACCAATTATGGTTTTTCTGCTTTTAATTGGCCTAATTGCTGTGTTTATAAACCCTGTCCTGCAAGGTGATGTATTTTCAAATGTTATAAAAATTAGCTCTCTTATCTTGCTTGCTCCTATTGCTTTTTTCTTTGGTAATGAATTTGAAAGAAGAAAAACTTTGGAGGAAAAAATAGAAAGTACAACAGCTGATATCTTGGAAGATGCAGACGAATTATTATATTCGGAGCCTAAAGAAAACGAAAAAATCAACGATATTATTGAGAAAAGCGAAGAACTGCGTGAAGAGATAGAAGAAGAAAGTTAGTAAATAGTGGCTAGAAAATAGATATTAGACGTATAGTATTTTAAATTTAATATCTAATCAGGGAAAATTAAATCTTGTGAGTATTGAAATAAAAACGCGTTTTTGTTTGTCTCTTTTTGCAAAAGTTTTGAAAAGTGAATGAAGCAAAACAGGGGGACGTCCTTGGCATGAAGAATATCATGATCAAGGAGGGGGAAAACCTTCCCCCGTTGAGCGAAACGAACTTTGAAAACCTGAAGCAAAACCGCAACAAAAGGCTTTGGTACTTTCGCCGATACGAAAGTACAAGAAATAATGAAAAAACCCATACTTTTATTTTTTTTAATAACAATTTTCTTGACTCTATCTTCACCCGCTTCAGCAGTCCTAATGAAAAACAACGACTATATTTTACGTTACGGCAACTTCAACTCTATTTCAGGTAGTGTTTCAAGCGACCAACACAAACTCGGTTTTACTTCGGGTGGAGATCTCGCGCTCGGGCTTTATTCAGGCGAAAATTTTAAAGTCCGCGCCGGATTTCAATATGTTCACTCAATCATCCCCTTTTCCCTAACTGTCTCAAGCCAAACAATAAATTTTGGAACTCTTAATCCAGGAGAGCCAATATCAAGAACAAATAGGCTCAAGATATCCAACGGATCCGCCTTCGGCTTTCAGATTACTGCAATAGAAAATCATTCCCCAAAAACAGCAGATGGCAATATAATTCCTGACACAACATGTGATTCTGGATCATGCACACAAAATACAGCTGCATCATGGACAGGCCTGCTCACTTATGGATTTGGGTATAGATGCGATGATATAAGCGGTAATTCTTGCTCTTCTGACTTTACAAACGTTACTTATTTTAAACAATTTGCAAATAAAGAATTAAACGAACCGGCTGCAAGTGTGATGAGCGGCACTAATGTCGGACGGGACATTGAAGGTGAGATAACATACAAAATCAATATCCCAGGAACACAACCCTCAGGACTATATCAAAATATAGTTCAATATATCGCAACACCTACCCTATAATGTCCTCTATGGGAAAAGACTAAGATAATCAGGAAGACAACATGAATGATCTCTTGTCCACATTAATTAAAAACTTGAGGCAATCACTGAAGATATGTTGCGTAATTCATCTTAACAACTCTACAAGCAAATTTAAATAAAATATTTTAATAAAAATAAATAGTGAGTTAGGCCTATTTAACAAGCTAAATTAAATTTAAAGATTATTAGCACCTTGATACTAAAAGTGACAAAAAAGACAAGACTAAACCACCTTATTACATGATATACTTTGATATATAGAGGAATTTATAACCATTTTTTCCACATAAAATCATTTTCTAATAAATTTCGAGATTATTAGCTTCCAATCATGTGAAAATCAATAATTTAGCCTCAAAAATCTAATAAATTCATTTTAAAAACCTACTTTAGTCACCTATTATTACCGCACGAGCTCGAAATGCGAGGAGGATAAATGCTTGCATATTACCGCATAGGCACATTTTAGTATTTAGAAATTAGTATTTCGAATCTAGAAAGAAAAGCGCTAAATACAAAATTCTATATACTAGATACTACCCCCAAAATACTCTATACTTTTTATATATGAGACGACTCTTTGCATTTCCACTCATCATGCTCTGCTTGATTCTAACTTCAAGTAAGGCTCAAGCCCAAGTTCCGGACTTCTCGCTTGGCATTAACCCTCCCATTATTGAAATTGAAGCCACTCCACCAACTCATGCACAAGCGAATATCACGCTTTACAATTTAAATTCCGTGCCTCATGATTTGCGAATTGAACTTAGAAGCTTTAAATTTTCAGATAAAAAAAATGGCGAAATTGAATATCTTGAGGGAAATGCCATTCAAGGACCTGATGCTTTAATATTCCAAAAAATTGTTATTTTTGAAGAGGACCAGAATATATATGGGGCACAGAACGCGCCTAAGACATTTAAAATAGGACCCAATGAAATAAAAAAATTAAGACTGGTAGTAAATATTGAAGACGGTGCGCCAATTGGAGACTATTACTTTTCTGTCATTTTTATATCAAACGATAACAATAGCATACAATCATCTGGATCAACAGCACCTTCTGGAATTGCGACAAATGTTATTCTTTCAGTTGGTGAAAAAGGCGAACCTAATGGCGAGATAACCTCTTTTAAGTCTCCTTTTTTCTTCGACCAGGGCCCTGTTCCATTTACTCTTCTCCTCTCCAACAAAAGCGACCATTTTGTCGTGCCGCGCGGTAAAATAGACATCAAGAATATTTTTGGAAAAACTGTAGGCGAGATAAATATTCTGCCTCAATATATATTGTCTAATTCATCGCGCTTTATGCTTAATACAGACCAAGCTTCACCCTCAAGCGCGCTCCAAGACACACTAGGCAAGCTCAAGCCTAAAACAAATATTCTTGTATGGAACGAAAAATATCTGTTTGGGCTGTACACTGCCAAAGTGACTGTTGCCTTAAGCGAAACAGGACCTATTTTAACGTCCTCTTCTGCGTTTATTGCCTTCCCGATCTCTTACGTTGTAGCATTTGCTTTTATTGTTCTGATCATGGCCGGAATATACCTCAGGGTGAAAAAGAAAATATAGCCTAGATATTAGTAAATTGATAATATGCAATAGCATATCAAAACCTTATTAGAGCCTGACTATTCACTATTCGCTTGTCTCTCGTTTGTCTTAGAGTATTGATACTTCTGTGCATGAAGCAGGTTTATTATTTTTAGATAACAAATAAATATAAAAAAACTCCACGCACAAAGATAAAATGAGATAATTGTGCAAGTACGATTTAGACTATAAAATCAATGCAAAGCGCAGCAGTTATCCCTCAATCACTCCAAGAGCCACCCTGCTAAAGATTCATCATAAAGTTGTAGGGCATAACAAAGAGGAAAGACAAAATTGAGCTATAGTAAATAAATATTTTTAGTATAATGCGACAAAGCAGAATTTTTAGGTAAAACAACACGGATATTCTGAGTAAGAGTGCCAAACCGCATCAATGCAATATTTATCATATATGATACGTATTGATATATTTGGATATATATAAAATTGGCATATTTTTAATTATTTTTTTTCCGTGTAAAGATTTTAATAAATTTTATGCCTAAGTTTCACGTCAGTATTTTTTCAAAAATTGTCTATCAAACTATATCATTAAAATACTCTAGGTTATTGACAAGCCCCTATTATATATACTACGCTAGGTACATGGACTTTATAATCAGTATAATGCGTATAATCTCGAGGCTACTCGATATTTTTTTTCCCCGCATTCAAAGTCATTTTATAAAAATATATTTAACCCGTGAAAACTAAATAGGGCTGTGAAAAACACGCATTAACATTAATGAACTTATTAAATTTATTCAAAGAGTATCTAGAACAACAGAACTCATCAAAATCCACTATTAAAAATTATGCTGCTGATGTTCGCAAATTCACCAACTGGTTTGAAGCAAACTTTAAAAAAGAGTTATCGCCAAATGATTTTTCAGTAGACACTATTGAGTTATTCAAAAAAACACAAGGAGGGACAATCTCTTCAGTATCGAGTATTGAGAATACAGTATCAAGTAAAAATAACAAAGAACTGAATACTGAATACAGTATGCAGAATACTGGTATCTCGGCCCGATCTTTTGAGCGCTACCTATCAACACTTCGAAAGTTTGCCGTTTTTTTGAAAGATAGAAAACTGATCACAAATAATCCGTTTGAAGTAAAAAAACTGCAAAATGAAATTAAAGTACAAGACGATTGGCAAATAAAACCTTTTCGCGATTATCTTTATGTATATGGGTCTTCTAGACTTACTATAAAAAACTATATCGTAGATGTGCAAGCTTTCAAACGATGGGCTGAGCAAATAACTAATGATGGCGCAAGTTTATCTGAAAAAGTAAATCCTCGATTAATAGAAGAATATAAAACAAGACTTCTTGGAATACTTCATTTGTCGCCAAAAAGTGTTAATCGCAAACTTTCGGCAATACGAAAATACATTAGCTTCGCTCAATCACGGGAATTAATTGAGGACTTAGGCGCTCAGCATTCTATATCCAGTATTCAAGCTGGAGAAAAAATCAGTCTTGATGAAATAAAAACAAAAAAAGAAAAAACAAACCCAACCAAGTATTCCAAGTTCCCACCAGCAAGGCTACTTCAAAAACTAATGTTGCCTTATTTTATTTTTGAAGACGCACTGGCTTCACGAATTGCTAAAACAATTAAGCCCAAAACCTATGGATTAGGAGCCAGTAAGTCGAAAAATGGATTTTCACCAATAGCAAACAGGTTTGCAAAGATAAATCCAAAAAAATTAATCACCAATATCCCAAAGTATTTCTATGCTCCAAATGATATTTCCCTAAAAGGCATGCCTTTGCATAAGAAAATCTTGCATCATGCAAAGCACACAAGACCTTCTTGGTACACGACATATCACAGCTATTCATTTGTCCACTATATTCACTTCGCTCTACTTATTATTTACGCATCAGGCGTAGGTTATCTTATGTATCAGACACTTTTCACAACTCCAAATCAAAATCCTGCATTTGCGTCGCCAGTCAGTCCAAAAAGAATTCTTTCTTTTCAAGGTCGCCTTACCGATAATCTCGACAATCCAATCACAAGCGCAACCAACATAAGATTTGGCATTTATGACAGCGAAACAGCAACAGACTCGGCGTTGCTTTGGCAAGAGGTTCAGGCAAATGTTACTCCCGATCAAGATGGAATTTTTTCGGTTTTGCTTGGAAGCAGTAATAGCATAGATCAAAGCCTTTTTGGAGGCCATGATATTTTGTATCTTGGAGTAACGATAGGGACAACGCCCGAACTTAAACCAAGACAGCGTCTCGCAACTGTAGCATATGCGACTAACTCCGAACTCCTTCAAGGGCTGCCACCCATCACCCAAAGCGGAGCTGGAGAATCAAATGTAGTACTTGCTCTTGACTCAAGCGGTAATTTAACTATTGGAGGAAGTGCTTCTCCTGTTTTTCAAGCAAGCGGTGGACAGTTTAAGCTATCAGGTCAACCTTTGTATCTTACAACCAACGCCAGCTCAAACGCCAACATCACTCTTGCGCCTGATGGAATCGGAAATATTGATTTGCAAAGACCGCTTGTCAATACAGCAAGTACTTCGGGGGATATTCTCCAAGGTGCAGTTCAAGTTAGCGATAATCTGGTTGTTTTTGCTACAGATTCGGCAAACGCGGCATTTATTGTCAATAATAATACAACAGGTGGTGATATATTCAGCGCATCATCAAGCGGAACAACAAGATTTAATATTGCAAATAACGGAACAATAACCGCAACTAATTACACAACAAATGGTGGCTTAATATATACTAATACATCAGGCGTATTTGCTCAAACAGCAACGGGAACTTTGGGTCAGTGTCTCACTTCAAACGGAGGAGGAGCACCGAGTTGGGAGGCGTGTAGCTCAACAAGCTGGTGGGACGTTTCAAATGGCGCATTATATCCCACAAATAGCACGGTTGATTTTCTGGTCGGTGGCCAAGCAACATCTTCTGCAAAATTCGCAATCTTGAATATAAATGGCACTGGCCCTGCAACGGCAAGCGTATCAGGAAATCTAATCGTATTCCAAAAAGAAGGCGTAGGCGGAAATGTGGGAATAAGAACAGTTAATCCCACAGCAGCTCTTGATGTCGCAGGGACTGCAAGTATTTCAGGAGCGCTAAAACTTTATGGAACACCGACAATTCAATCAACAGCAAATCAGACATTGACACTTGGCGGAGATACAACTGGAAATATAGTACTTTCTCCTCTCAATGGATCCTCTGGAACAATTACTTTCGGAGGATATACAACAGGAATAATTCATAGCAACGCTTCAGGAGTTCTCTCTTCTTCTGCAATTAATCTTGCATCAGCAGATGTTACCGGAATTCTACCTATAGCAAACGGCGGGACCAACACTACATCTATCGGCATAGCAGGATCTATTTCTTACTCTACCGGAACAGCATATGGATTTTCTGCAGTCGGCACTTCTGGACAATGTCTAACTTCAGGTGGGGCTGGGGCTCCTACTTGGACATCTTGTGCTTTGGGTGGCTCTACTAACTGGTGGGATGTTTCAAATGGCGCATTATATCCCACAAATAATACAGTCGATTTTCTTCTCGGTGGCCAAGCTACAACAAGTGCTAAGTTTGCTGTGACTGGAATTAATGATGGAACTCCTGTTGCGACATTGTCTGCATCTACCAATGGCAATGGAATTTCACTCACTGGCTCTACTGCGACACTACAATCCTTGAGAAACAACACCTTGACGCTCGGAGGGGATACAACCGGGAACATAACAATATCTCCACTTAATGGAAGCGGGACAACTACAAATACTGGTACATTTAACCTTTCTTCTGGTAAGACGTATCAGATAAATAGCACTGATGTTTTGTCAGCAACAACTCTTGGATCTGGAGTCGTAACATCTTCCCTAACTACGGTTGGAGCTTTGTCTTCAGGGAGTATAACAAGCGGATTTGGAACAATCGCAACTGCCAATACAATAACAGGTACCATTCTTAATGGAACTACTGGAATTAACACTGGAGCTTCTGCTGGTACCCAGAGGATAGACGCATCAGGTAACTTGGTAAATATTGGGACGACTCAACTCAATACAGTTACCTACACATGGCCTGGTGCTGATGGAACAAGCAGCTATGTACTCTCGACAAATGGGACAGGAACTCTTTCTTGGAATGATCCCAATGCATTGGCTGCTGCGACAATATACTGGGGTCAAAATAATGGAGCGCTCTATCCCAAGAATAGTACGGTCGACTTGTTAGTTGGCGGACAAGCAACAACTAGCGCTAAGTTTGCAGTACTCAATGTGAATACAGGTACTCCAGTTGCAAGTATTTCAGCAAATACTGCAAACAACGCAACATATCTGACAGGAGATGGGACTTTGGCCACAACCAACCGAGGAAATCTGACGATTGGAAATTCATCTACATACAATACGACAGGGAACGTGCTCATAAATCCGAATGGGACAGGCAATGTGGGGATTGGGACGACTACGCCAACCGTTGCACTTGATGTTGTGGGTGCAGGAAAAGTTTCAACTACACTTACTGCTGGTACTGGCATCACAGCAACAACTGGTGATATCACAGCAACGACAGGTAAATTCATAACTGTCGCAAGCGGTCAAACAGTAGGATTGCAACTCGATGGCTATGTAGATACGGGCAGCTTTAATAACTACATACTAAATAATAGTCCAAATGCAGGAACTTACGCTACTTTAAATTTCGGCAGAACAACAGGCACACTCTTCGGCTTTATAAGAAGCAATAACAATACGCAAGCAATTGAGATAGGTACTGCCGGAACAACACGCTTGACCGTTGACTCTAACGGCAACGTCGGCATCGGGACAACAAGCCCAACTGCTCTTTTGGATGTCGCAGGGACTGCAAGTATTTCAGGAGCTCTAAAACTTTATGGCACGCCCACAATTCAAAGCACTGCCAATCAGACTCTGACTCTAGGTGGAGATACGACGGGAAATATAGTGCTCTCCCCTCTCAATGGAAGCGGTACAATAACGCTTTCAAATTTCACAACAGACGGTGGATTAATATATACAAATGGGTCAGGTATTCTTGGACAAACTGCTGCAGGAACCTTAAGTCAATGTCTTCTATCAAATGGCGGTGGTGCTCCTTCTTGGGGTTCGTGTTCCACAGGGCTTTCCAATGATGTTTTATGGACGCAAGCAAATGGTACAATTTACCCCAACAACTCGACTGTTGACTTTCTTATAGGAGGCCAAGCGACAACAAGTGCTAAATTTGCAGTACTCAATGTGAATACTGGTACTCCGGTTGCAAGCATTTCTGCAAATACTGCAAACAACGCAACCTACCTTACAGGAGATGGAACGCTTGCCACAACCAATCGCGGAAGTCTAACAATAGGAAATTCATCTACGTATAATACGACAGGAAATGTACTTATTAATTCTAACGGGCAGGGAAATGTGGGGATTGGGACCACAAGTCCAAGCAATAGACTGGAAATTCTTTCAACAACATCTCCCCAGCTTAGAGTCGCGTACGATACAAGTAACTACTTAACAACAGGAGTTTCCTCAGCAGGTGTAGCAACTATTACAACAACAGGCTCCGCCGCCTCATTAAATTTGCAGTCTGATGGGAGTATTGATGTAAACCTTGCCGGAGGAAGCGGAGCAACGGGATGTACAATAGCAAACAGCACTGGAAATATGACTTGTAGCGGTAACATCACCACAGCTGGAACAGGCACCCCAACGGCAGGGTTCTGGACAAGAAACACGGCCTCCGGATATCTCTACCCCAGCACCCTAACTGACAACATTGGAATTGGGACAACTAGCCCTGACGCCCAGTTAGAAATAGAAAAATTAGCTGGTGACGTTAGCCTGAAATTTGATGTCTATAGCTCTAATAACGGTCACACTCCTACATTCGATTTTAGAAGGTCACTTCAGAATACAGTAGGGTTCACTAGTAACCCTACTGCCTCCTGGCTTGGTGTGCTA
>Ga0210057_1005079_pt1 | contig 17106 bp, 17 predicted proteins | sample CryGeyCG2114_010_2_FD_183968 | JGI IMG/M metagenome (GOLD analysis project Ga0210057, IMG submission 183968) | Groundwater microbial communities from aquifer - Crystal Geyser CG10_big_fil_rev_8/21/14_0.10 (SPAdes) (version 2) | ecosystem: Environmental > Aquatic > Deep subsurface > Groundwater ...
TTCGACTGGGCACAAGGGGTGAGTATGATGGCCCTTGGCAAACGACTCAAGTAGCCATGATCAAGTTTAAGGAATATTTTAAGATGATGTGTGAAGAAAACAAGCAAGTTTTCGACGAGTTTCAGTTTATCCACGATCTCTATAAAGCCAATAAAAAAGCCAACCAGGTTGTTTTCAACGAGCAGGGAATTGTGGTTCGTCACATCATCGAGGACTGGGATCGCAAACTCTGCGGTCGCATGGAGCGAGGTAAGAATGCGACTTATTCCGCGCGTCTCTCAGAAAAGTTCTGGGGCGAGGTTCGTCTCCGTTTCCCTATGATCGACTTTGTCGGCGCGATCATTAGTTAAATCTCTCTGGTATAATTCGCACATGGCCCCATCGTCTAGTGGCTAGGACAGCAGATTCTCATTCTGCTAACCAGGGTTCAATTCCCTGTGGGGTCACAAATTCAGAGAAATTAGATAAAGTTAGGTTTCTAGTTTAAACGTATAGGCATATAGAATCGTTTCCATCTCTTCTGTAGTCAAGCCACCATGATGTCCAATATGCTTTTGCCAGAACACTCCTTCCTCGAACCACCATACTGAGTGATGTGCATAAGGAAGAATAATAAGATTCCCCACACGAGCAAAAAACTTCTCAGAAAGAGGGAGCGGACCAAAGAACCCTTCCTCAATCAACTGTGAAACAAGATATACTTCTGCGATTCCCTCTAACTTAGGAGTAATAATTTCCCTGACTAACCCTAAATACTCTTGCTTAACGTGAAGGAAAAAATCACGCGGGGATCCGGCCGGAATAATTATTTTTCCGTTTTTGGTTGTCTGTAACATTGGGATAATCTCGGGAGCTTCTCTATTAATGTAGAAACAAGTCCCAGGAGAACTATCTACTTGCCCGTGGTCAGCACTCATAAGAAAGAGTGTGTCAGTCAGTTTGCCGTCAAGTTTGTCGATAAATAGTTTTTCTAAACTTTTGAGGAATTCATCAACTTGTACATCAAATTCATGTGATTCAGGACCATAATGATGTCCGACACTATCAATCCCGTCAAAGTAAAAGTAATAATAACCACGCTCTTCGCTCAATACTTGCTTAGCAAGCGTAGTCAAGCCTTCGTTTAGGGTGGTAAAGGGATGGATAACTGAGCCTTGCATGACAACGTCACCATAAGAAGACTGAGCGTAGTCAATTAATTGATAGACATGTGTAGGAATCCCTGTCTTAACTAATTTTTGATGAACCGTTTCGTGGGGAAATAGTGAAAAAGGATCAACTCCTTCTAGCTTAAGACTTTCGCGCTTTGCCTTATCTGCGTACGAAAAAAAGAGTGGTTGTATCACGGCATCCATCGTGGGTTCATAATAATTCCATTCGTAGATACCGTGCTGTCCGACTGACAGGCCAGTATTGGCTGTAGTGACGTGGGCAACGGTTGTGCTTGGGAATTGTGAGGTCAACTTGGAGACAACACCTTGAGTACTTAGTTTCTTGAGAATAGGATATCTATCCTTGTAGCGTTCAAAAAATCGCCAACCAAACGCGTCAACAAAAAAGAAAATCACTTTTTTGTAGTGGGTTGGAAAATTTCCCAAAACATCAGCCGGTAATCCGAGCTTTCCGTCAGTCAGTGCACCAATAATTGTTTGTGGAATATTTGAGAAGCCATAGGAGTCATAAAGTGGCTTGCGAAAATTCGTGGAAAAAATTGACGCATCGACTATTTTAATTGAGACTTGATTAATCATTTATTTGATTATACAGTTTCCTTGGTTCATTTAGCATGTGGATGGTACTTTAGCTTAAGTGAGCAGTTATGGGACGAAACGGTTCCAGACCTAGATGGCTCACAACTTATTAAGCAAATATTTTATTCGTATACTCCACGATTTCCTTGGCTACTTTCCAGTCCCCACGAAATGCATTGTACGTAAGAGATCCAGCCCCAATGTTGAGTAGATAGCATTGCAACCGTTCATCGATGTTCTTCAAATTTGCATTGGGGTCAGAGCGGTAATCATCCATGAGTGATTCCATCACATGAGCAGATTTAAAATAGGGAGTCCACGGCTCACAAAACTTGATCCAGGCAATGTCGTAAAGTGGGTCACCAATGAAAGCTGAACCCCAATCCAACACAGCTGTAATCTTCCCATTTTCCGCCAGCACATTGCGATTGACCGTATCCGAATGTACTAAGCGCCTATCTTCAGGGCAATAGTCTAAAAGTGAGTGAAATTTATTGTATAAATTATCATATGCACTCATACCCATCTCCGAGGCCTTAAGAATTTCTTTCCAACCGTGGATAAGACTCCCCTTAGATTCATTCTTATCATCCAATAAAAACTCTTTCCATGAGTCATGACTCCCAGTTCCTTGCCTGTCAAAAAATCCATATCCTTGTGTGAAAGAAATATCGATAGACCTTAACTTTCGCATCACTTGAAGGATCGAGGGAAGAGTATTGGTTAAATCTTCCGGCAATAATTGTTCCAAAAATCCTCCACTAGCATATGGTGAAATTGCATAAAACTTGCCGGAGTATTCTCCCATGTCCAAAATTGGAGGAATGGGCAAATCAGGAGAATTAAATCGTGCAGCAAAAGCATCTCTTTCAAAATTATCTGGAACATCACCCCACCTAATCACTTTTTTTACACTATCTTGTTCAAATGAATACGCATAAGACCAGACTCCTGCACCTAGCCGCTGCACATTATGATTGCTAGAGTCATATTTGCTTTGCAAGAATTGCTCCGTCGTCGAGGTGGTGATCTTTAGATTCTCATTCATAGATAATTATTGTATATCAAGTTAAATACTCTATAGGGATATAGCTAAGCCAAGTTGTCTCATATCTGGTGAGAATAGGTCAAACAGATCTAACAGATGTGAGATAATACGATTTGGTTGCGATAAACGAAGACTTACATACTCAGCAATCCATTTAGTCCAGCCGATACCACTCCCCACACATCATCCATCTCCCGACGGATCAGTACTGCTTGTTCGCTTAGGTTGGTAACAGGCATATCAGCTATCATTTTTACCATTTTATCTGTTTTTCTTTCGACTTTTGATTTAACCTGTGCTTCCCGTAAATCTGCTGCCAATTGTGCGATTTGATTTCCCTGTTCCCAGAAACTACGTCCTCCCTCACGTAATATACCTACGTGATCATGGTCACCATAAAGATACAAAGCACCCTGAGTTAGATTTCCGCTAAAGTGCACATCGGCCGCCATGCATCCATACATCAATTGAAGTAAATCAGTCTCACGAAAATTTTTCTTTATTTCTACGCACGCAAGATCTTTGCCAGTGCGTAATATAATATCCGGGATGAGTTTCATTTGTAGATCACTGCTCACTTTCAAAGAAAGTTCTCTTCCACGACTCATGACTTGTCCTTCTTCAATCGGCAACGCCGTTTTTCTCGCCTCTACTCCAAACATGTTGGGAGTTATCTGTTCTGTAATAGCGTTTAGGATTTTGGTATGCATTTGGATCCCATCCTGCGCTTTTTTGGGATCCCAGTCATGTCCACGTTCACCAACCAGCAACTTAATTACCCCAGTTGCACTAATAGTTTCACTATTATTTCTCCCCCAACTCATAGGTATATTACAGCTCATAGATACGCTAGAGATCAATAGCAAATACTACCGTATAATAGATCACACTATGCAAGTCAAAATTGAGCCAAGTTGGAAAAAGGTTTTGAGCAGGGAGTTTGATAAAGTATATTTTGTAAAATTGACCGAGTTTGTACGCTCGCAATATCAAAAAAGCACTGTTTACCCACCTCCCAAGTTCATCTTCCGCGCTTTCGACCTCACTCCATTTGAGGCCGTTAAAGTCATAGTCCTCGGGCAAGACCCCTACCACGGTGAGGGCCAAGCCAATGGACTCGCCTTTGCCGTTGAACCAGGAACTCGCTTGCCACCCTCTCTCCAAAATATTTACAAAGAATTAAAAAGCGATTTAGGGGTAGGTGGGGATATTAATAACTGGGCAGGGCAAGGAGTTTTACTCCTCAACGCTACTTTGACTGTGCAAGCCAACTCTCCCGCTTCCCATCAAAATATGGGCTGGGAACAGTTTACCGATGCCGTGATCAGAACTCTCTCCGATCAAAAAGATCACCTAGTATTTATCCTGTGGGGCGCCTACGCGCAAAAGAAAGGATTAGTCATCGATACCACCAAACACTTAGTCATCAAATCTCCCCACCCCTCTCCCTTCTCCGCCTACTCCGGCTTCTTTGGCTCCCGCCCATTCTCCCAGTGCAATAATTATCTGAGTTTGTCTGGCGAAGATCCCATCACTTGGTAGAGGTATAATACAGAGGTGGCAGATACCAAGGGCAAGTTAACGAGCATTGTAAAGAGCACTCTCTGGGTGGCAAAGTTGCTGTACCAATTTAGTCCTGGGCTCGTGATCGCGCTTTTTTTCACCCAAATAGTTACCGCCGTTACTCCTTTCTGGCGCACCAAAATCTTTAGTCAGTTGATCGACTCCTTGACCATAGGCACTAGTGACAGTTGGGTCAATCCCTTCCTCATGTTTATGATTGTCGGTCTCGCCACCTCTCTATTTTTCTTTTTGCAGGGCCAACTCACGCGGATTGTCGATATCAAACTCCAAGCATATTTGCGCAAAATATTTATTGGGAAAGTTGCTCACCTAGACTATCAGCACCTTGAGTCCAAAGATACCTCGGCCCTCATCTCCAAAGTCGATGAAGAGTTTGGCTGGCGCATCCGCCAGACAGTGAGCGACCTAAGCAATTTACTTTTCAATCTCATGAGCTTGGTGGCGATCACCGTAATTATCCTCCCCAAGTATCCCTATATCTGGCTCCTCATCATGCTCACCCAGATTCCGCAGTATCTAGTCGAGCGCCACTGGGTCAAAAAAGACTGGAAACTGTACGAAGAGAACGCCGACAAAAATAAGCAGAGATGGGACCTCAACTATCAGCTCAGGCAAAAAAACTATCTTGCCGAACTCCGCATCAACAACGCCGTCGATTATCTCGTGGGCAAGTTTAACTCTATCTTTGACTTCTTTGCCAATCAGCTTGTCTCTATAAGAGTCAAAAAAACTCCCAGCGAAATTATCTTAACGATCTTGACAGCCATTGTCAGTGGGATCAGCTTGATCATCATTATCAAAGACGTCCGCATAGGTCTCCTCACGATCGGCGCCTTCACCTTTTATTTTGACACTATCCGCCGGGTAGCAGAAGTATTCCAGAACTTCGTCTATACCACCGTCTCCATCACCGAGAATAGTTATCATATCGACAACTTCAAGCAAATTTTAGAAATGCAAAACGTCATTGTCAGCGGGAGTAAAAAACTCACCGCTAAAAAGCCTCCCCTCATCGAGTTCAAAAACGTCTCTTTCAAGTATCCAGGGAGTGAGAGGTATATCTTTAAAGATCTCAATCTAACCATTGACTCAAGCGAAGAAATTGCGATCGTCGGCGAAAATGGTGCCGGCAAAAGTACTCTCATCAAACTAATTTGTTGCTTCTACTACCCCGACTCCGGTCAGATTTTAATTGGTGGCATCGATTCTCGTTTGCTCAACCTACCCAACTGGTACAAGCACTTGGCCTATTTAACCCAAGAGTTTAATATTTTTAGTAACATGTCACTCAGTGAAAATGTGACAATCGGCGATCCAAATAAATCTATCAGCGAAGAAGCTATCTTAAATGCGCTCAACCACGCCGATGCCAAATTTTGGAAAAAATATAAAAACGGTTTATCCACGCTCATGAGTCAGCGTTATGGTGGAGAGGAACCTAGCTGGGGGCAGTGGCAGAAAATTTCGATCGCCCGCATTTTTTATCGCGACTCTAGCGTCATGATCCTCGACGAGCCCACTGCCTCCATAGACGCCGTCTCAGAATACAAGATCTTTAATGAGCTCTACCGCAGTGTCAAAGACAAAACCCTCATCATTGTCTCCCATCGCTTCTCCACGGTGCGCAATGCTCAGCGTATCCTCGTGCTAGACAAAGGTAAAATCGTCGAACAGGGGAACCATGCCCAGCTCCTATCCCATGGCGGTCTCTATGCTAAATCTTTCGCTCTCCAAGCCAAGGGGTATAATTAGTTTATATTTTCACTTTATTTTTGACAGCTCGGCCAAGTCAACATAATCAGGTTTGGCGTTCAGATATTTTTTAGGAATCGTGTAGTAGGGCGGGATATAGAGCATCTCTTTCCAGTAGCGATCGCTGGCGACGTAATAGTAGGGGTCATCACTCTTTGCCAGTGGGTGGTGAGTTGCACTGCGCAGATCTTTGCCGATTTGTACTACCGTGGCTGGATCAGTCAGCCACTTGTTTTTATATTTACCCAGGGGAAATAGCGAGGTGTAGGATTGTAAAGTATATCGTCCGTCATAGCTAAAATAATATTCCATATAGCTCACAGCTAGATCGCGTATCGACGAATATATTGGTTGCCTGCCTTTCAATCCCAAAAATTTACTCTGCGCTACGCAACCATAATAATCACCTTTTTTATATACACCAAGAATATGTTCTTCGTCTCCGCCCCTTGCAAATAGCTCAATAATCGATGATTGGTAACCTGCCGCTTTCAGACATGCCACACCAAACAATGCTCCGTTGTAACACTCGCCTCGGCCCTCATCTATCACTTGTTTCACACTACGATCTTCGCGGTATGGGTCGTATGTAATATGATCATCGATATACGCTTGAACTTTTTCGGGCGTGTTACAACTCTCGATTATTTTGTTCATCACCTCAATGATAACACTAGAATGTGTACTATAGGTATATTGACTCTCCTGCGAAGTTTGTTATCATTCTCGGATGACAAACAATCTAGTTAACGAAAAAATCCAATTCACAGCCTCAGGTTTGACCGAGATTCAATCTGAGCTCGAATTACTAAAAACTAGCAAACTCTCCTTGGCGATCGAGCGTTTAGCTCGGGCCCGCGACTTTGGTGACCTCTCCGAGAACGCCGAGTATCACGCAGCCAAAGAAGAGCTAGTATTCATCGAGGGACGGATCGAAGAACTCGAAGATATTGTGCTCCGCGCGCAAGTTGTAGGCAACAAAAAAAGTAACGGCGTCATCGATATTGGCTGTAAAGTAACAGTGATGGTAGGAGGCAAAGAGCATACCTATGAAATTGTGGGGCAGTGGGAGGCAGATCCGCTCAAAAAGAAAATCTCTCACACCTCACCCCTAGGTCAAGCACTCGTAGGCAAGAAAAAGGGCGAGGCTGTCGAATTCGAGGCTCCCGCCGGCAAGGTCATTTACAAAATCAAAAAAATACAGTAAGGCGACCTGGTATACTATTTTCATGTCACGACTAGAAGAAATCAGAAATGAACGCCTCGCTAAGCTCAAGAAATTGGTGGCGCTCGGTATCGCCCCCTATCCCGCCCAGTCTCACAAAGATCAGCCAAATGGTCAGGTTATTGCCGATTTTGCCAAGTATGATGGCAAGACCCTCTCCCTCACCGGTCGCCTGCGCTCACTTCGTGAGCACGGCAAGTTGGCATTCGCTGACCTAGAGGATCAATCCGGCAAGATCCAACTCCTCCTGCGCGCCTCAGTCATTGATTTCCCCGACCTCTCTCTGCTTGATGTTGGTGATTTTATCGAAGCACGCGGAACGGTTTGTAAAAGCAAAACCGGCGCCATCTCCCTCGATGTCAAAAATCTCAAACTCTTAACTAAATCTATTCGTCCCTTGCCCGACAGCTGGGAAGGCTTGAAAGATCCAGACACCATCTTCCGCCGCCGCTACCTCGATCTCGTGATGAACAGAGATCACCGCGCCATGTTTGAACGCAAAGCCAAATTCTGGGCAGTGTCCCGTCAGTACATGCAGAGCCAAGGCTTTATTGAATTAGAGACTCCCGTCCTTGAGCATGTCACAGGTGGAGCCGACGCCCGCCCTTTTGAGACTTATCACAATGCGCTAGGTGAAAAGTTTTACATGCGTATTTCCACAGAACTTTATCAAAAGCGTTTGATTGGTGGGGGATTTGAAAAGATTTATACGCTTGCCCCCAACTTCCGCAACGAAGGAATCGACGATGAGCATTTGCAAGAATTTTACCAACTGGAGTGGTACTGGGCCTACGCCGATTATCGGCAGAATATGGAATTAGTGAAAAATATGTTCCGGCATGTGGCCAAGGAAGTTTATGGTACGACCAAATTTACGAGAGGCATGCACACCTTTGACTTAGCCGATGAGTGGGAAGAATTGGACTACACGACTATTATTCTAGACAAGCTGGGCGTAGATATTTTTCATGATACTACTAAGAAGATGGCCGCAGTGCTCATGAAAAATGGCGTCAAATTAGACGGCAAAGTGGGCAAATCTCGCCTAATTGATGGTCTCTGGAAATTGATCCGCAAAGATATCGCGGGGCCCGCCTTCCTTATCAACGAGCCCAAATTTATGTCACCGCTTGCCAAATCCAAGGCCGAGAATCCCGATCTCACCGAGCGCTTCCACGTGATTATTGCCGGCTCAGAGCTGGGCAACGGCTATAGTGAACTCAACGATCCCGCCGACCAGCTGGCCAGGTTTAAGGAGCAGCAATCAGCCCGGGACGCCGGAGATGATGAGTCCCAAATGCTCGATATCGACTACGTCGAAATGCTTGAATACGGTATGCCACCCACCAGTGGCTACGGCCAGTCCGAGCGTGTTTTTTGGTTCCTGGAAAATGTGACCGCCCGCGAAGGTACGCTCTTCCCCCAAATGAAGCGCCACATTTCCCAGCTCACCAAAAGGATTTATGATCTCACATAATCCGCAATCATTTAATACTGACTACCTGCCGGAGCAAGATGGCCACAAAGTGTGGTTCGCCCAGTACGGCAATCCTAGTGGTATTCCAATTGTGGTGTGTCATGGTGGGCCAGGAGATAAATCAAAACCTCGACACATAAATAGATATGATTTGGATAAATATCATGTCATTACTTTTGATCAGCGCGGATGCGGGCAAAGTTTACCCCTAGGAGAAACCAAAAATAACACGCTCTCTGATTTGGTTTCCGACATGGAAAGGTTATGCAATATCCTCAAAATAGAAAAATGGTATATCGCAGGCGGCAGCTGGGGATCCACGGTAGCTTTAACTTATGCAGAATCATTCCCAGAAAAAACAAAAGGTTTGCTCCTAAGTAGTATTTTCTTGGCCAGACAAAAAGACGAAGAGTGGTCTTTTACAAGAGAGGGTGGAATCACAAGAATTTTCCCAGATCTGATAGAAAAACGTTCAAGCATGACAGCAAAAGATCTCTTGAACAAACTTGAGTCAGGCGATGAGGAATCTGTTAAAGAAATAGTGGCCGGAGTCATGAACTGGGAAGGGAACTTAATGACCTCGCAAGCAGACATAAAACTTATCGACATAGTGGATGTGGACGAAGAAAATATCGCAAGCGCTAGAGTGTTTCTCTCATATCAAGCTAATAATTATTTCTTAGAATTGAATCAAATCATAAAAAACTCAGATAGACTCAAAAACATTCCAACTATCATAGTGCATGGTAGATATGATTTATTGTGTCCAATGGACAATGCTTGGGAATTACATCAACATTTATCAAATAGTGAATTGGTGATCCTCCCTAGCAGTAATCATCGTCTGACTGCCGATGGAGAAATAGCCAAAAACATGGCTTTCAAATATTTTTTAAGTAAACAATCATGATCCTCGACCAAGCACTACAAATAGTTCGTGAATTCGTCAAAAACGAAAATCTCGTCCGTCACATGCTGGCGGTCGAAGCCGCCATGGCCGCCTACGCCAAAAAGTACGGTGAAGACGAGGAAAAATGGCGTGTGACCGGTCTCCTCCACGATTTTGACTGGGAGATCCACCCCACCCTCGAGGGTCATCCCCAAAAAGGCGCCGAGATCCTGCGAAAGCGGGGAGTTGATGAAGAAATTATCCGCGCCATCATGTCCCATGCTCCCCATACCGGCACATCACGTGTCAGTCTCATGGAGAAATCACTCTTTGCTATCGATGAATTGACTGGTCTCATTACTACAACTGCTCTCGTCCGTCCGAGCAAAAAGATAGCCGATGTCGAAGTCAAAAGTATTAAAAAGAAATGGAAAGACAAAGCCTTTGCCGCCGGTGTCAACCGCGAAGATATCGAGGCAGGCGCACTCGATCTCGGCGTCGATCTCTGGGGTGAACACGTCCCCCTCGTCCTCAAAGCCATGCAAGGCATCGCCTCGGAGCTCGGACTATGATCAAGAAACACGCTCATCAACAGATTGTGGTTGCCGCTCTTGGTTTACCGATTTCCAAAGATGGCAAAAAAGTCTTACTGACCCAGCGCCACGCCCCCGATTTTCCCGCCTGGCACCACAAATGGCAGATCGCCGGTGGGGGAGTAGCCTTTGGTGAATCCATGGAAGAAGCAGTTCTACGGGAAATGTATGAAGAACTTTATGTCAAAGCCAAAATTATTCATCCATATCCAATCGTCAAAACCAGTATTTGGAATGCAAAAGAATCTGATGAGAAAATGGATACCCATGTAATTCTCATTACCTACCTCGTCGATATTGGTGATCAAACTCCCGACCTCTCCCACGACCCGGATTGGGAAACCTCTGCATATGAGTGGTTTACTCTCAAAGAAGCCAAAAAGCTCGACGTCTTACCCCTCACTCTCCCCGTCGTCGAAGAAGCCTTTACACTCATTAATAATCGTGATATACTCACCAAAATTAAATAAAAAGCGCCTGAGTTCCGCTTTTCCGGTGGAACGAGCTGACCGGGGTTACAACCGGACCGGGTAAGCCCGTGATAGCAGTTAAGTTAAGTAATCGCACAAGGTGGCACCTCCTAAACGGCCGTGAGCAATAGGGAGGTTTTTTGTGACCAAAATTTATCTGATTCGCCACGGCGAATCCATTGCCAATACCCTGGGAATCTACCAGGGCCAAACCTACGACACAGTGCTCTCTCCCTTAGGGAAGAGGCAAGTTCGGACACTCCAGACGTATTTTGCCGGCAAATCAATCGGGGCAATCTATACAAGTCCCCTTACCCGCACTCGTAAAACCGCCAGACACATTGCCCTCGCCACCGGCATTCCCGTGCAAATTGACCGCCATTTACTGGAAACCAATCACGGCGACTGGGAGGGACTCCCTAAAGCTGAGATTCAACTGCGTTGGGGAGATCTTCTCGACGCTTGGAATAAAGATCCCCAGGGCGTTGAGTTCCCCGGTGGCGAAACCTTCGTTGCGCTACAAACTCGTGTTCTCACTTGGTTCCGTCAACAATTGTTACTGAAAAAAGACACGGTCTTTGTTACCCACGACAACGTCATCCGCGTAATCATCGCGTACCTTAAAGGTATTCCATTCTGGGATTTTCCCCTCGATCCGGCAGGCGTGACTATTGTCGAGGTCAACGGGAAAGACGCGAGACTGGTCAAACTCAACGACAACAGGCATCTACAAGATTGCCTTACCAATCTAAAGCTACATGCACTATAATCAATACTAGGAACAAGGAGGATCTTATGCTCGACATCCAATTCATCCGCGAGAATACTACTACAGTTAAAGAAGCTTGCCAGAACAAAAATCTCGATCCCAAGGTAGTCGACGAGCTAGTTAGTGTTGACGAAAAGCGTCGTACCCTTATCGGACAAGTAGAACAAATCCGAAAAGAGCGTAACACTCTCAATGACCAACTCAAATCGGCTAGAACCCCCGAGTTAATTGCAAAGAGCAAAGACCTCAAAGCTAAGCTTGGTGAGCTCGAGCCAAAGCTCAAAGAAATCGAAGACACTTACACGACTCTCATGTACGCTATCCCCAATGTACCCCTTGACGAAGTCCCTGTCGGCAAAGACGAATCTGGGAATGTCGTAGTAAGAGAATGGGGGGATAAAAAAAAGTTCGACTTTACCCCCAAAGATCACATTGAGCTCGGGGTCAAAAACGGTTGGCTCGACTTGGAGCGTGGCAGTAAAGTTGCCGGTTTTCGGGGTTATTATCTCAAAAACGCCGCCGCACTCCTGCAGATTCGTCTCATGCAATATGCGCTCAAAAAGTTTGTAGAAAAAGGATTCACTCCCTTAATCCCACCCGTAGTAGATAAACGCCAGGCTTTCATCAATACGGGTCACTTCCCTTGGGGAGAAAAAGAAACCTACCGCTTGGCAGAAGACCTGCCTGCCGGCGAGGCAGGCGAGACCGATCCCCAGAATGACTACTTCCTCGCCGGCACTGCCGAGATTCCCCTTGTTTCATATTATGCCGGTGAGACGCTCCGCGAAAAAGATCTACCAATCAAAATGGTCGGTTTCTCTCCCTGCTACCGCCGCGAAATCGGTAGTTATGGCAAAGATACTAAAGGGTTCTATAGAGTGCATGAATTCTGGAAGATCGAGCAAGTCGTGCTCTGCAAAGCCGATTTAGCAGATAGTATCGATTGGCACGAGAAGATGCTTGGATATACCGAAGAACTCCTCCAGGATTTTGGTATCCCGTATCGTGTGCTCCTCATGTGCACCGGTGACATGGGTGAGCCCCAAGCCAAGAAATACGATATCGAGGCTTGGATGCCAGGTCGGGGTGCTTATGGTGAGGTAGCTAGCGACAGTATCATGACCGACTTCCAAAGTAGGCGCGCCAACATCCGTTATCAGACTACTGACGGCTCTACCAAATTTGTCCACATGTTAAATAATACGGCCCTCGCCAGCACTCGTACCATTATCTCCCTCTGGGAAAACTTCCAGCAAAAAGACGGCACCGTCCAACTGCCAAAGTGTTTGGAATAATTTAAATAGATAGTTGAAATTTAATACCCAATGCTCCGCTTATGCGCTTGAGAGTAGCAAGGCTTGGATTTGCGTTTTGTCCCTCTAGCTCACAAATTCTCGCTTGAGTAGTTTTTGCTCTTTTAGCTAGAGCTCTTTGACTCATCTTCTTTTCGAGTCTTGCTTTGATCATTTGCCGAGCTATCTGATAATCAGCCTCCCCCGCCTCCCACAACTTTCGGAACTCAGGGTCTCTTAACTGCTCTTCCAAATACTCTTCATATGTTGTCCCAAGTTTATTATTCTTCATATATTCATGATATCATATATAATATCAATATCATTTTTGCCACAATGCCAATATATCAAAAAATTAAGGTGATACAATTTTCTCATGTCCAAAATCTCATTTGTCTATTTCGACGTCGGCGGAGTCGCTCTCAAAGACTTGTCTGATACACCAAAATGGCAAGCAATATTAAGAGAAATCGGTTTGGGTAAATTTGATCAAGATGATGTTGAAGAGATTTATAAAAGCCATGATGACGACATTTGTACAGGGAAAATGCATCTCGATGAATTAATTCCACTTTACGAAGCTAGATTTGGGATTAAAGTCGACAAACAATATTCACTCCTAAGAGCAACTATCGACAACTTTGAGCAAAACCCATCAATTTGGCCTCTTGTGAAACAGTGTCAGTCCGTTTGCAAGATAGGTTTACTTACGGACATGTGGACAGACATGTTTCCAGAACTAGTCAGACGAGACCTACTCCCACCAGTGGTTTGGGATCTGATAATTGATAGTACTGTGGAAGGTGTACGAAAACCATACTCTGAAATATATGAGATAGCACAGTCGCGCGCGAATGTACCAGCCTCAGAAATCCTCTTCATCGATAATCGTGAGAAAAATCTAGTCCCTGCTCTCGCATTAGGCTGGCAAACATTCTTTTACGACTCAAAAAATTACGACCAAGCCAACACAACTTTAGCCAAATTTCTCACATCTGTAAGCCATGCTACAATCAAATAATGCTCAGAAAGTTTATCATAGGCAAAGTTGCCGTCTTCATTGATGCAGCCAATATCGAGCTATCTGCCAAAGATCTTAAATTCCGCATCAACTACAAAAAAACATGATAAATTACTTGCACGAGCAACATAAAAAGGTTATAGTCGCCTCTCTGAAACATCATATATCCAAAGAGCTGATAGAGAGAGCTGATTATTATTTAGATTTAACAAGGATTAAAACGGAAATAAAAAGATCATAAAAAAGCCCGTCTTTTACAACGGGCGGTTGATGACAATCTTACGACTGCAAAAGATAATATAACATACAAAAGGAATCAAGTCAAAATGCTAAATTTTCTTTCAAAACTCTTCGACGGCAACGCCAAACAGCTCGATAAATTCGCCCCAATTGTCACCCAGGTTAATGCGTTCGAAGACTCGATTAAAAAACTCAAAGACAAAGAACTCCCAGGGAAAACTGCCGAGTTTAAAAAGCGTCTGCAAGCGGGTGAATCACTCGACGATATCTTGCCAGAGGCGTTGGCCACGATCCGTGAGGCGATCCGCAGAACTACGCTTGAGCGAGCCTACGACGTCCAGCTCCTGGCCGCCATCTTCCTCTACCATGGCCGCATCGCCGAGCAAAAAACCGGTGAGGGTAAGACACTCTCAGCCACCCTAGCTAGTTATGTCCGCGCTCTAACTGGCAAAGGTATCCACATCGTCACCGTCAACGATTATCTGGCTCGGCGTGACGCCGGCTGGTACGGTCGCGCCCATCTGCTCCTAGGACTCTCTGTGGGTGTGATCTACTCAGGTATGGGTGATCAGCCAGGTGGTCTACTCGACATGGAATATAAAGACGAGAGTGAGGACGACGATCGTCTCGCGCATTTCCGTCGGATTCCTCGTCAAGAGAGCTATCAGGCCGATATCACCTACGGCACCAACAACGAGTTTGGTTTTGATTATCTCCGCGACAACATGGTGCATAGACTCGGAGACAAAGTCCAGCGTGGTCATTACTACGCCATCGTCGACGAGGTCGACTCCATCTTGATCGACGAGGCTCGTACTCCTCTCATTATTAGCGCTCCAGACACAGGCTCTACCACCAAGTATTCGGAATTCGCCAAAATGGTCACCACCCTAGCCAAGGATACTGATTATGATGTCGACGAAAAATTAAAAACCGCCACCTTGACCGACTATGGTATCCGCCGTCTCGAACAGCGTCTTGGAGTGAAAAATCTCTACGAAGAAAGTTACGAATCGGTCCATCACGTCGAGCAAGCTCTCAAAGCCGCCACTCTCTTTGAGCGTGATCGTGATTATGTAGTCAAAGACGGCGAGGTGATCATCGTCGACGAGCACACCGGGCGCATGATGTATGGACGGCGTTTCTCCGACGGTTTGCACCAAGCCATCGAGGCCAAAGAAGGGGTCAATATCCAGCAAGAATCGCGAACTTTGGCTACCATCTCTCTCCAAAATTACTTCCGCATGTACGAACATTTATCCGGCATGACAGGTACCGCCAGTACCGAAGGGGAGGAGTTCAAAAAAATCTATAATTTGGATGTCGCGGTGATCCCTACTCATCGCAAAGTAGCTCGCATCGACTCCCCCGATTTTATCTTCAAAACTACTCGTGCCAAATACGGCGCCATCATTCGTGAAGTCGAAGAGTTGCACAAAAAAGGCCAGCCAGTCTTGATCGGCACCAAAAGTATCGACAATAACCAGATCATTTCCAAATATCTCAAACGCAAAAACTTGCCCCACAATGTCTTAAACGCCAAAAACCACACGCAAGAAGCCAAAATCATTAGTAACGCCGGTGCCTATGGCGGTATCACGGTCGCGACCAACATCGCCGGCCGCGGGGTCGATATTGTACTGGGCGGCGCCAAAGCAGAAAGAGAGCCCAAAGAGTGGGTCAAAGAGCACGAAAAAGTGGTCTCGGTTGGTGGACTCCACGTCATCGGTACCGAGCGTCACGACTCTCGTCGGATCGACAATCAGCTCCGCGGTCGCTCAGGGCGCCAAGGTGATCCCGGTTCTTCTCGTTTCTATGTCTCACTCGAAGACGATCTCATGCGCATCTTTGGCGGCGACAAGATTGCGGGTATTATGACCATGCTCAAGATCCCCGAAGACGAGGCCATCGAGCACGCTATGGTGTCGAAAGCTCTAGAGTCGGCTCAGGTCAAAGTCGAGGGATTTTATTTTGATATGCGTAAGCGCGTCGTGGACTACGATGACGTGATGAACAAGCATCGCCAGGTCATTTATCAGCTGCGCAATAAGTTGCTTACCGATGCCGAGTCCTCTCCAGACAGTCTACGCACCCGCATGCTGGATTTAATCAACGAAGAAATCGAACTCCTCGTCAACTCTCGTGTTACCGAGGGTTTGACAGGTAAAGAAATCGACGCCATCGTCAAAGAATTTATCACCATTATTCCTTTTGATGACGCCTCCCAAACCCAATTAGCTAAAGAACTCGGCAAAACCAAGGATCCTACGACTATTATCAATGCCCTCAAGAACATTGCCAAAGATACCTACGCCAGTCGGGAAAAAGCCATCGGCGAGCCCACAACCCGTGAGATCGAGAAATATGTTTACTTAACCACGCTCGACGAAAAGTGGATGGATCACTTAGACAATATGGAATCTCTTCGTGATGGCATAGGGCTGCGTGGCTATGCCCAGCGCGATCCCCTGGTTGAGTATCAAAAAGAATCGTACTCCATGTTCGAACGCCTAATCGGCTCGGTCGAGTCCGAGGTTGTCAAAAAAATCTACCGCCTCAATCCAATTTCTCAACCCCAACCCACCACAAACATTATCCTCCGCAAAGACGACGTAGGGGCAGGGCTTGACCCCGCCCGTGATCCCTCGCCCGCAATGATCACCAAACCATCCGAACGCGTCGGTCGCAACGATCCCTGTCCCTGCGGAGCGAACAATCCAAAAACAGGAGAACCTTATAAGTATAAGAAGTGTGGATTAATTAACGCGCCTTACCACAAAGGGTGAGCGGAGTCCCTCCACATTTTCCGAATGAGGAAACGGCTGAATAAGCAGTATGCCGAATATCGAAAAATGGTGTGGGACGGCTCCGGCCTAAAATACAAAAAGTGTGGCCTAATCGGCGCTCCTCAGCACAAGAACTAATTTTTTGCCAACAAGCTATAATCTTTCTGCATGGAATCAGATAATAGTTACTCCTTCAGCCAATACTTAAA
>Ga0210057_1005080_pt1 | contig 17105 bp, 16 predicted proteins | sample CryGeyCG2114_010_2_FD_183968 | JGI IMG/M metagenome (GOLD analysis project Ga0210057, IMG submission 183968) | Groundwater microbial communities from aquifer - Crystal Geyser CG10_big_fil_rev_8/21/14_0.10 (SPAdes) (version 2) | ecosystem: Environmental > Aquatic > Deep subsurface > Groundwater ...
TTATTTCAAAAGTTTTCCCGCGGCAAACACGCCTCGGGATTGCGTCCGGATGGTTCCGGTCTCGGCCTCTATATCGCCAAAAAAATAGTGGAGAGCGGCGGCGGTAAAATCTGGGTGGAGAGCGCCGGAGTCGGCAAGGGTTCAACCTTCAGTTTCACCGTTCCAGTTTACCAAAACCAGCAGCCGGAAAATAAGGAAAAAAGAATATCAAGGGAGAATAAAATTGAGATTTTTTAACTCCCGCAAATCTACAAATATTATCACAAATATTATAAATGAATTATAGTAATTACTTGCATTTGTGATATTTGTAGCTGATTTGTTGATTTGTGGGAACAAACTATATGACTAATAATAAGCAAATAACCAACACGATGCATTCAGGAAAAGGGAGGATTCTGTTTGTGGAAGATGACCAGGGGATTTTGGATATTTACCACACGCTCCTGGAAAAAGAGGGTTATGATTTTTTGTCCACCAAAGACATCCATGAGGCATTGACCGTTACTGAATTTGAACAGCCGGACGCAGTGATGCTGGATATTATCATCCCGAAGCCGGAAAACACCATGGCCGAGCAAGGCTGGGATTATTTGGCAGCGGTTAAGAAAAATTCCAAGACCAAAGACATTCCCATTATTGTCTTTACCAATTTAGACACGCCGCAAGACAGAGAAAAATCAAAAAAAATGGGGGCGGCGGCTTATATCTTCAAACGCGCCTGCACCCCGCGGGAGGCAATGCAGGGCATGGCGGACGTGATTAAAAAGGATAGAGAAAAACAGGCGAACAACAGCAAATAAATTTTATAGCAGATTTTTGGCGTCGGTATTTTTGTCAACCCTTTGGCTAAAGTTATGGAAACAAGAGGGGGAAAAAGTTGACTTCGTCAATGACGCGGCTATACTGGACGTATGATACATACTATATTCAAGCTATGTTATCAAATAAAGTTGTCGTAACTGGCGGCGGAGGGTTTATTGGCTCACATCTTGCGAATAGTCTTGTAGAAAAGGGGTATGAAGTTGTTGTGATTGACGTAGCTACAGACGACATGTCTAAGCGACTGAATTCAGAGATACGTCAAATTACCGGAGATGTCAGGAATCCCTCTGACATGCATAATGCGTTTGTAGGCGTTCGGTACGTTTTTCATTGTGCGGCGTTGCCGCGTTTAAAATACTCTTTTGAGTTTCCGAGAGAAACGAACGAGGTAAACGTTGCCGGTTTTCTTAACGTGCTGTTAGCTGCAAGAGACGCCGGTGTCGCGCGTGTAATAAATTCGTCTTCAAGCTCGGTCTACGGGTCTCAAAAAACGCTCCCTTTGGTTGAAACGATGACGCCGAAGCCGATGAGTCCTTACGCAGTGCAGAAGCAAATAACCGAGTTGTACGCCGAGATGTTTACGCGTGTGTACGGTCTTCAAACCGTCTCTTTACGATATTTTAGTGTTTACGGACCCGGTGAGTATCATACAGACTATCAGTATGCAACGATTATACCAAAATTTATACATTTGCGTAAAGAAGGGCGTCCTCTCACTATAAACGGAACCGGAGAACAATCGCGGGACTTTACGTACGTGCGTGATATTGTCAGAGCAAACATTCTCGCAGCTGAAGAGTGTGACGTGGGTAATGCCGAAGCTATTAACATTGGAACAGGCAAAAACATTTCAGTCAATCGTATTGCTGAACTTGTGGGAGGGCGTATTGAGCGCGTCGCAGCTCGCCTTGAGCCGCACGACACTTTGGCAGAAAATTCGCTAGCGCGTAGATTGCTAAATTGGCAGCCGACGATGGATGTAGTAGATGGTATATCTGAACTCAAACGCGAATTCGGAATTCAATAACCGGAATTATTATTACTACATTATAATCATATATCGTCTATGAATATAAAAGAAACTGACTTGGAGGGGGTTTATTTAATCGAGCCTGAAATACATCAGGACTCACGCGGGAGTCTGTTTGAATCGTTTCGCGCTGATATTTTAGGCAACGCAATTTCTCGTAACGATATTTCGTTCGTCCAAGAGAATCAAGTTAGATCAAAGAAGGGCGTGCTTCGCGGCCTGCATTATCAACTTGAGGTTCCACAGGGAAAGCTCGTGAGGGTAACATCCGGCGCTATTTTTGATGTTGCCGTTGATATTAGAAAAAATTCTAAAAATTTTGGGAGATGGTTTGGCGCTATGCTTTCTGTACAAAATTATAAACAGGTATGGATCCCCGAAGGGTTCGCCCATGGCTATATCATACTTACACGTTTCGCAGATGTTCTGTATAAATCAACAACATTTCATTCACAAAGTTTGTCGCGCACCATTGTATGGGATGATCAGGACATCTCAATCAAATGGCCGGTTACTGATGAGCCTATTCTGTCCTTGAAAGACAAGAATGGATCTTCATTGAAGCATGCTGAAATATATGAATAAAATATCTAAAACATCGTCTGATTATGCACTTTTGTTTCCTGCCGCGGCAGAAATAATTACCATCTACCGGTCTTGCCCTACCTTTTCCGAAGAGTCCAATAGTTTATCAAATGCCATAGCTCATATAAAAGAAGGATCGTGTAAATTTTGTCTCCGCAATGCGGGTATATTAAAAGATTTTAGTAAGAAATTTTGATATGAAAAAAAATTTAGATACCCATATTGATTTTTTGATTCTCGGAGCGCTTGGCCAAATGGGCAAGGTTGCCCAAGATTCATTGCCGCAGACTATTAAGGAACTTAAAAATCATGACCTTTATGTTCGAAGCGTGAATCTGGTTGACCCAGGATATCGAGATATTGAAAGACAAACTGATACTTGCTTGCAGAGTGATGCGATACAGGTCAGAAAGTTTTCTGCTCTTTCAGATGCATTGCATTTTTTGTTAGCACGTACTACCGCATCTCAGGCAAGGACTTTTATGTACGACGCTTCGCCCACGCCGTATCATTTTGGTCACTTGGCTCTGCTAACACAATTCTATCCAGAAAATACATGTTACGTTGGCGAGAAGCCTATAGTTATCATGCAAGATCAACTCGCTATGCTGCAGCATACGACCCGGCCGTACATCTACTGCAACTTTTCGGAAACAATGAGCGATGTTTCACGACGGCTGATTGAGGAGTTGGCGGGAAAACACATTCTCAGTACCCATATCGCGAGGATAAGCTCAGTTGCAAAGAAAAAAGCACACGGACTTGATAGGAATGGCGTGACCGGAGGCGCACTCTTCGATAAAGGTGTACATGCATTAGCATTTACGATACACATGCTCGGCGTTGAAAAGATTGCGAATTATGAAATAACGCAGTCTCAGGTGGAGTCTTTGTGTCCGGATGTAAAAATACATCCAACGGCCTACTTGGACGGTATGAATACATGGGATAAAAAGAAAATCTCTTGTGAGTTAAACCCTTTTGACTGGTCTGTGGATGGAGCCATAAACGCCATGATAAAATGGCGTGTTCTAGACGGTAAATCCAATGCCAGACAAGTACAGTCAAGATATTACTTTAGTTGGCTTGGGACGGAACGTTTAAACGGTTTTGCGGACTTTCAGAAACACATGACAGACTTGGGATTTGAGGATAGAGAGTGGAGGTTAGATGTTGATTTGAGTAAAAAAGCCGGCGTCAATTTAGTTGATGAACATGTCAGATGCTCTATCATAGAAACCGAAAAAAATTTTTATGTTTGCAATTTTTTATCAAGTGCTAACCCGGAGAACGACGCGGCTCTCTGGAAGATAGAAAAAGGCTCATCTAATCGTAGACGGATTTTTCCTGTCAATAGTGGTAATGGAAGTATTTTTAACAAAGTTCGTGAAGGAAAAACAAACCGCGTTTTTGTTAAAAGTATTCTTGACTGGTATGGCGTGCGTCGTGCGCCAAACCTTGATAGATCAATAACAATACTGGCGCACGATGTATTAGTAAAATTACGCGACATCGCGTACAGAGATCAGGTTGCGTAAACCAAAATTTATCTATGAACATTTTATTTTTAACGCGCAAGGTGGACAGTGATGATGATGCAGCCAGTTTTGTTACAGATTGGCTCAGAGAATTCTCAGTGCAGCTGGCCGGCGGCAAGCTTATTGTTATTTGCCAGGAAATGGGGAGGGTGCCCGCGCTGGGTGAAAATGTGGAGTTTTACTCTTTAGGGAAGGAGCGTGGCTACGGAAAGTTAAAACAATTTTTTCTTTTTCAGCAGCATCTCGCGCGCAACATAAGACGAGTCCAAGGTGTCTTCGCACACATGATTCAACATTATTCAATAATGGCAGGCCCTTGGTGTTTTCTTTTTAGAAAAAGACTCTTTCAATGGTACGCGCACAAGAGCGTAAATAGCTTGCTTCGTTTGTCAGCATTATTCGTTGATGGTTTTGTAACTCCTTCGAAAGAGAGTCTCAGGCTTGAGACAAGGCGACCAGTACATATATTTGGTCACGGTATTAATGTTGATCAATTTACCCCTTTGCAAGCGCCTGCTGTCGGCGATGCTTCTCCTCGTATACTTACGGTCGGACGCATAAGCCCCGTTAAAAACATTGATAAGATGCTAGCCGCGATTCCATATCTCGTTAGAGATCCGGTATTTGAAAAGATGCATTTCCAGATTATAGGCAGCCCTGGCTTGCCACGTCATAGTAAATACATGGAGCGGATGCAACAATGGGTTCATGAGATGAATCTTGATAGTCTCGTCTCTTTTCTCGGGCCCATGCCGAACAAAGACACCATTTTCTACTATCAACACGCTGACATCTTTATAAATTTATCTGAAACCGGTTCGCTTGATAAGGTCGTACTTGAAGCTATGTCGTGCGGCGCCATTGTTTTAACGTCAAATGAAGCTTTTAGAAGTATTGTGCCATGTGAACTGTTTTGTGGTTCCACAGACCCGGAACAAATTGCCAAGAAGATTGATGAAATTTATAAGTTACGTGCTGACGCAAGGCACCATCTTGGTCAACAACTCAGACAAATTGTAGTAGAAAATCACAGTCTCAAGCACACCGCAGGCGGCATACTCGCGCTGTATCAGGCTACAATGTAACAGTGCTGTTTTTGCCACCCCATCAAGAGGCGTATCTATATATTCCTTCAATATAAAGGAGAAGCAGTAATGGCGGTACAACCAACTACCATAGAGCTACCTGTAATTCAGCCAGACTGGTCGCCGTCGCGACGACAATTATATTTAGTGTATTTCAGCCAGCGGGCTTCAGCGGGCTGGAGCGGCTCAACAGTACCGTGTCGTACTTTTGGACAGCTTATGATTTTGGATATTTACCACACGCTCCTGGAAAAAGAGGGTTATGATTTTTTGTCCACCAAAGACATCCATGAGGCATTGACCGTTACTGAATTTGAACAGCCGGACGCAGTGATGCTGGATATTATCATCCCGAAGCCGGAAAACACCATGGCCGAGCAAGGCTGGGATTATTTGGCAGCGGTTAAGAAAAATTCCAAGACCAAAGACATTCCCATTATTGTCTTTACCAATTTAGACACGCCGCAAGACAGAGAAAAATCAAAAAAAATGGGGGCGGCGGCTTATATCTTCAAGCGCGCCTGCACCCCGCGGGAGGCAATGCAGGGCATGGCGGACGTGATAAGGAAAGACCAGGAGAATAAAGAGAGACAGAAAGACAAGAAGTAATTTGCACGAGTACTCGTACAAAAACGTCGGTTTTGACTTATATTACTTTCTTGGTATGATATTTTTGTCTACAAGATAATCGCTAAAAAACCGCCGTTGTACCCGTTGCCGAAATTGAAAAAACCGTCTGCGCGCCGCGCCCCCGCCCATAACGGCGGGCGAGTAACGTTGTTTGGTCGGGTAACCCGTTCCCCGCTGGCCAGCGGAGGCGTAAGGCCGAAAGGCGCACCGGCGAACAGGAAGGGGTTTTGAAGGGGAAGGAATGTTCGCCCGTTAGCTTTTCGGCCTAAAAAAATATTCAAAATTCGCAGTCCGGATTTTCGTCAAAAAAAGTTCGGATTTTAACCAAAAGGCACCGCCAATTTTTGAATTAAAATCCTCGGCGGCGTTTCTTTTAATTTAAGAAGCGTTTTTTTATTAGTAATTTTTTTTGTTTCTGCTATGATAGAATAAGTTTATAATTTTTTATCCAGACACCTTCCGAGAGAAGTGTGCATTTTCCCGCAGGTTCACCCTTACACCAAGATTTAGTGCAGGGGTTTAGTATCCTACGGTGAAGGTGTTTGGATTTATTATTTTCTTGGCGGTTAAAAAAATAATTTTTGGCGCCAGGATAAAAACATTATGGTTAATTTCGTCCCGACAAAAATGTTTTTGACCAAAGGCGTCGGCCGACACAAAGAGTATCTGCAGTCGTTTGAAATGGCTTTGCGCGATGCCGGCATCGCCGAGTACAACTTAGTCACCGTCAGCTCCATTTTTCCACCGAATTGCAAGCGCGTTTCCAAAGAAGAAGGGAAAAAGTTTTTGAATCCCGGACAAGTCGTTTTTACCGTGCTCGCGCGGCAGGCGACTAACGAATCGAATCGCTTAATTTGCGCTTCCATCGGTTTGGCCCAGCCGGGCGATTCCAACCAGCACGGTTATCTTTCCGAACATCATCCGTTAGGCGAAACGGCGGACAAAGCCGGGGACTACGCCGAAGATTTGGCCGCTACCATGCTCGCGACTACTTTGGGGTTGGAATTTGATCCTAACGCCGCCTGGGACGAACGCGAACAGGTTTATAAAACATCCGGAACAATAACAAAAACAACTAACATTACCCAATCCGCCGAAGGGCACAAAGAAGGCCTTTGGACAACGGTTATCGCGGCCGCGGTGTTCATTTTTGAGTAGCCGGTTGACAAAATTTCGGTTTTGACTTATACTTAAAGCAAGTAAGTGTTTTGTTCGCTAAACTCTCCCTTTAAACGCAAGTGATAAGGGCAGTAGCAGGCGCAACAAATAGGTCGCCTTACATTTATCACAACGTTTAAAGAAAACAAATGGCAAAGAAACTTTACGTCGGCGGTCTGTCTTACGACACCACCGATGACGGCCTGCGAGACGCTTTTGCGCAAGCAGGTTCCGTCACTTCAGCCTCTGTCGTTACTGATAAATTCTCCGGCCGCTCCCGCGGTTTCGGTTTTGTGGAAATGGCAACTGAAGAAGAAGCCCAAGCCGCGATCGAAATGTGGAACGGCAAAGAATTAGACGGCAGAACTGTGACCGTAAGCGAAGCTCGCCCTCCGAAAGAACACGGCGCTGGCGGCGAACATCGCGGCGGTTTTCGCTCCGGTGGTTATAACAATGACCGCGGTGGCGCAAGACCCCACAGCAATTGGTAAAAAATAATATTTTTCCAATATAAAATCCTCTCCGATATCATCGGGGAGGATTTTAGTTTTGTCAACCGGCTTAATTTATTTTTAACTCTCGTTTCAGTTTGGCTATCAATATTTCCGCTCTGGCCGGTTCGCGATGCTGGCTGACGAAATGATAGACGGCCGTGCGCAACGCCGTCCAATAGTAATAAGCGGCGATTCTATTTTCCAAATTTTGGTCTGATTTTATTTTAGCCGCCGTTAAGTATTCGTCTAAAAATATTTTTTTTAAATCGGCGACGGTATCTTGTTCCGCGATAAATTTGCCGGCCATGTATTCCAACTGCTGCGTGAAAGCGCCCAAATCGCGGGCGAAATCTCCCAGACACATGTCGGTAAAATCAATTAAGCCGATTTTATTTTTGGAAATCCTGATAACGTTTTCCGGATGAGCGTCGCCGTGAATTAAACAGCGCTTAGCGGAAGCGGCCAGATAGGCCTTCTCTTGCCGATTAAGCAGGGTGAATATTTTGTAAACCGAATCATACGCGCTAGGGTATTGGTCTTTAATTTTTTGCAGCCAATTTTTAGCGCCGGGGATGGTGGTGGCGATCAGACTGTTTTTTTTGTTAAAATTTTTAGCGCCCGCCGTCGGCAGACGATGCAACTTAACGAACCAGCGGGCAGTTAAGCGAACAAGCCGTTTTATTTCGTCAATATTTTTAGTTTGAATGTAATGAAAAAGATTTTGGCCGCTCAAACCGCGGTAAAAAACTCCCCGGAAGCGCTGCGAATAAAATAACGGATGGGGAATCGTTAAATTGCCGCGCGCGAATCCCTTGCTCCATAAAAAACAAAGCGCGGCGTAGATATTGCGGCGGGGTTCGTGCGAATGAGCGGAGCAAAAAATCGGCAACATTTTCGTTTTATTTTTTAAGTCAACAAAATAAGCGTCGTATTCCACTACCACATGGTAAGAGGTTTGCCAAATGTTATTTTTTATTCCGTTGACGCTTATTTTTTTTATCGCCTTAAAATCCGGATACAGGGGCAAAAGCCGCTGTTTAAAATATTTTAAAACAAATCGTTCGTCGTAGAGCTGTTTGATGTTCATATTATTTTTTCCAATAATATTTCCAATGCTTGTTCCAGATTAATTTTTTTATTTCTAGACAAAGTTTTTCCGCTTTGATTTTGGCGGCGCGGCTCGCGGAGTCGTCAATGGAGCGGACGGCTTTGGTCAATTCGTTCACGCCGCGCTCTATTTCGTCCGGGCTCCAGGAAAGCGCGCCGAATAAATTTTTAAAATTATGCCCCGACGCCCACCAAAAAGTGCAGCTCGCGAGTCCCCGCCGCAGATGCCGCTCTACCCATAAACGCTGGCAGTCGTTATCATAGCGTTCAGCCGTTTCCCACGCTAAGCGCGCCAATTCCCATATTTTTAATTGAATTTTGTTTCGTTTGTTTTGCCATAAAGCAAAGGGCTGGCCGCGGCGCAACTCCGCCGGAGTTGATTCCCAGGAAGAAGCGACCGGCGCGATTGATTCCGGCGAAGCTTGCTTTTTTATGAAAGCGGAGACAGTCTCGGTTTGCAGATCCGGTCGTTGGATTAATTTTTCCAAGCGCCCGCTAAGGTCGTTATAATTCAGGCCGTATAACTCCGCGTCAGTCGCCGTGACCGCGATTTGGCCGCTGTTTTCGTCCAACAGCCGCTGAATAGTTTTTGGCACGTAGCTTTGCGAAAGCCGGCGCTCGCGGAAAATAATTTTTAAGCCGCTGTTGGCATCGGCGTAGATTCGGCCGCAATCTAATTTTTTGAGCCGATGGCCGTTGGACATTTCATCTAATATTATCCATTCATAACCCAAATTTTTTATCAGTGCCGCAATCGCCGGAGAATAGGCCATTTCCGGCAAAAAAAAGCCGCGCGTTTTTATTTTGCCAAAATATTTTTTTAACAGTTTTTCCTGCAATTTAATTTGCGCTTTGGCTTCGTCCGCCGGAATAAGCGGCAGGATGGGGTGGTAAGCGGCCGTTCCGGTCAATTCAATCTGGCCGCGGGCCAGTAGCTTTTTTATTCCCGCCAGCAGGGCGTGACAGCCGAGTTCGTCGATTTTTTCCAGCAAACAGCCGCTGACGTTTAAAGTAAATTTAACCCGAGGATTTTTTAACAAAGCTTTAACCAAGCGGTGATAGCTTTTGGCAATCGCGGCCGCGATAATTTCCTTGTCTGCCGCGGCCGGCTGGTAGAGATGAAGAAAGTTGATCCAAAGCATAAATAATGAAATGTCAAAATCCAAATGTCCAATGTCAAATTAAATCCCAAATCTAAATGTCAAAAATTTGGCATTGGTAATTTGTTATTTAGAATTGTTTGTTGCTAAAGCGGCATAGTATAAGTCCACGTATTTTTTTGCCGGTATCTGCCAAGAGTTGGATTCCTGCATGTCTTGAATGATTAATTTGCGCCATTGTTTTTTGTCTTTAAACAATTCCAAGGCGCGCACTATAGCTCCGTACAGTTCGTAGGCGCCAAAATTGTCAAAGACAAAGCCATTGCCGGATTTATCCGTCGGGTTATAATTTGCGACCGTATCCGATAAGCCGCCGACGCGGTGCACAATCGGCACGCAGCCGTAGCGCATGGCGATCAGCTGGTTTAACCCGCAGGGCTCGTGGTGCGAGGGTAAAAGCAGCATGTCGGCGCCGGCATAAATCAAAGTTTCGTATTTTTGGTTTTCCGCGTGCGAGGGGATAATGACGAATTTATCGTTATGTTTGGCAAGTTTTTGCATTTCGTTGATGTAATTTTTATCTCCCGAACCGATTACGATAAACTGCAGTTTAAGCCGCATAATTTCTTCCGCTATGTTTAAGATTAATTCAAATCCTTTTTGGAAAACGATGCGCGAGGTCATGGCGATTATCGGAACGTAAGCGTTAACTGGCAAGCCGAATTTTGTTTGCAGCCATTTTTTATTGTGGATTTTGCCGCTTTTAATCGTGCGAGTGCTGTAATTTTTTTTCAATCCCGGATCAGTGGCCGGATTATAATCTTTGTAATCAATGCCATTGATAATGCCAAACAATTTTTCCCGGCGGTTTTGCAAAATGCGGTGCAAGTCCTGGCCGAATTTTGGGGTTAATATTTCCTCGGCGTAATGTTCGGACACGGCGTTCACTATGTTGGCGCTCATAATCGCCCGTTTGGCAAAATTGACGTATGACAATTTTGGATCGCCAAAAGCCGGCAATTTGGCCGTGCCAAAATCTTTATGCGCGCGCGGAACGTCCCACCAGTTCATGCCCATTTGATAGGCAAGATTATGAATGGTATAGACGGTTTTGGCGTTTTGCAATTTGGCGGCGTAAGGAAAATTATTTTTTATAAAATAAGGGACAAGTCCCGCGTGCCAATCATGGCAATGGATAATGTCCGGGTTGAGTTCGCGCATGGAAATTAAGCGCAACGCCGCGACGTTAAAAAGCATAAAACGCGCGTTTTCATGCGTTGACCCGTAAAGCGTTTTGCGGCCGGAAAAATATTTTTCGTTTTCAATAAAATAAACCGGCAAGCCATTCATCAAATAGCCGCGCCAATAGTTAACGATAACGGTTTCACCGTTGCCGTTGCCGCCATCATCGCCGTTGGGGTATAATTTTATGTCTTTTTCCATTAATTCCAGCTGGTGCTTTTTTTTGTCAATTATTTGGCCGTAAAGCGGAGTAACGATCGTTATCTCATGTCCCAGCCGTTTTAGCGCTTTGGGCAAACTGCGCGCCACGTCCGCTAGCCCGCCGCTTTTGGAAAAAGGGTCAACTTCACTGACGATGTGGATGATTTTAAGAGGTTTCATAAATTGTTTAACACGAATGTTTCAAATTATACACGAATATTCACGAATTAAAATAACCCGAATAAATATTTGTAAATTAATTCGCAATATTCGTGTATAATTCGCGTGCATTCGCATTATATAGAATTAGCGCAGCAGATTGCTACCGCCAGCGCGTCCGCCGCGTCATCCGGCTTGGGGATTTCTTTAAGGTTAAGCAGTAATTTTACCATTCTTTGCACCTGCAATTTACTGGCTTTGCCGTAAGCGCTTACTGCCTGTTTGACCTGCAAGGGCGTGTATTCGTAAATCGGCAGGCGATTTTGGCAAGCGGTTAAAATTACCACGCCGCGCGCTTCGCCGACCGCGAAGGCCGTTTTGGCGTTATTATAAAAAAATAGCTGTTCCACGGCTATTACTTTTGGTTTTTGTTTAATTATCAGTTTTGTTAATTCCTCGCTGATTTGTTTTAACCTTTGCGCGCGCGGCACGCCGGCTTTAGTCGTAATGCAGCCGTAATCAATCAAACTTAATTTTCCTCGGTCGTTGTTGATAATGCCAAAGCCAGTGGTGGCGAGGCCGGGGTCGATGCCCAAGATTACTTTTGAGTCTCTTTTATCAGAAAAAGTTGAATGCGCCTGGTAGGTTTTTTTCTTAGAAAATAACATTAAATTTTCAATTTTCAATTTTCAATTTTCAAACAATTTTCAATTCTTCAATTTTTAGGCAAGTTTAGGTATGTTTGAAAATTTAGTCATTAGAAATTGTTTAGAAATTAGAAATTGAAAATTATTATATTAAATAACGACGTCCGTATAGTAGTTGCTTACGTCTTCATTTTCCTCCAGTTCTTCAATTAATTTTTCTACTTTGTTTTTTTCTTCTTCGCTGACGGTTTTTTCTTCTTTCGGCACGTATTCCAGCGCGGTCGATTCAGTGGCGATTTTTTTGCCGTCCAGAAAATTTTTTACTTTAGTTAAATTTTCAATGCGGGTATATAAAGTCCAACCCTCGTTTTCTTTTTGGATGTCATCTGCGCCGGCGTCAATTAAAGCTAGTTCAAATTCATCATTGGCTAAATTTTTATTTTTTAGTTCTTCATTCATAATTCTTATTACCCCTTTATGTTCAAAATTCCAGCTTACGCTGCCGGAAGCGCCCAAGGCGCCGCCGTATTTTGAGAGCAGATGCTTAATGTCCGCGGCCGTGCGGTTTTTATTATCGGTTAAGACTTCAATGATAAATCCCGCTTTGGCCGGGCCAAAACCTTCGTAAACCAACTCCTCCGGCACGGCGCCGCCCAGTTCGCCCGTGCCGCGCTTAATCGCCCGCTCAATGTTTTCTTTGGGCATGTTCACTTCGCGCGCGCGGTCAATCGCCATGCGGAGCGAAAAATTCATTTCCGGGTCCCCGCCTTTGCGCGCGGCAATCGTGATGACATTGGCGACTTTGGTAAAAGCCGAACTGCGCTTGGCGTCCACGACCGCTTTTTGCCTTTTGGTTGTTGCCCATTTGGAATGGCCGGACATACAGGAAAGTAAGAAGTTAGAAGTAAGAAATTGTTTGTTTGATTAGTTAATTGATTGCATTGCTATATTGTTAAATTGTTGCGCTACGATATTCAGGATGTTTTACAGTAATATAATAATTTAGCAATTTAACAATGATCTTACTGCTTTTTGCAGTTTAACTTATTTGAAATTAAAAATCAAGCTGGAGGAGTATAGTTTTTATAGTATAATGGCAGTATGAAATTATTTTGGTTAAAATTATAAGAACTAAAAAACCCTTTTAGACAAAGCGTATGTTTTCTTTTATACATCCATGGCGCTATAGCACGCATCCGGCGCGCGTCAAAAGCAAGTGCCGCAAAATCGTGTTTATTGGCAGTAAAGCGGCCTTTCTTTTATTTAAGGACGAGAAGGTGCGCAAATTTTTAAAATTTAGCGAAGTTGATGCAACCGAACAGGACCGGTTTTTTAACGAAATGGTGGTTACTAATTTAGTGATGTTTTTGTTAATTTTGGACGAGCAAATTCGTGATTTTTTATCTTATCACTGACTTCCTTTATAAAATCAGTCGTCGCGATTTCACGAGTTTCTACCGAGCCGCGGTCGCGAACATTTAAAAGCGGAGAATTAACCTCCTTATCGCCGATTACAAGCATATAAGGAACCTTTTCATTAACCGCTTTTCTTATTTTATTGCCGACTGTTTCACTCGCTTCATCTATCTCGACGCGGATACCGGCTGCTTTTAATTCGCTCGCTAACTTTTTACAATGCGGGATATGCGTTTCGGCGACCGAAACTATTTTTACCTGAACGGGGGAAAGCCAAACCGGCATTATTCCAGAGTAGTGTTCAATTATAACACCCATAAATCTCTCCATCGAACCTAGTAGAGCGCGGTGAATAACAATTGGAGTTATTTTTTCGCCATTCTGGTCAGTATAGACGAGTTCAAAGCGTTTTGGTAGCTGAAAATCTAATTGGATGGTTGCTAATTGCCATTGACGGCCGATTGCGTCTTTTACTTTTACATCAATTTTTGGACCATAGAAAGCACCATCGCCTTCATTTATTTTATAATTTAGTCCAGCATTATTTAAGGCAGTTTTTAAATTATCTTCTGCCTTATCCCAAACCGCTTTTTCACCCATAAAATTTTCAGGCCGGGTAGAGAGATGAATTTCGTCAATCTTTAAGTTGAAAATCGCGTAGATATTTTTTATTTTTTCTAATAGGGTTGCGATTTCACCTAATATCTGGTCGGGACGAGCAAAAATATGAGTATCGTCTTGTGAAATACTGCGCACGCGAGTTAGACCCTGTAGAGTTCCGGATTTTTCATTGCGGTATAGAGTCGTTGTTTCAGCAATACGAAGCGGTAGATCACGGTAGGAGCGAGTGCTATTTTTAAAGACAAGCATATGCCCCGGACAATTCATTGGTTTTATTCCTAAATCACAATCATCTTCGGCATGATGGAGGATAAACATATCTTCCTGATAGTGATCCCAGTGGCCAGAAATTTTCCAAAGCTCGGCATTATAAAGTTGTGGTGTTCTAACTTCATTGTAGCCTTCGCCATAAGAATATTCACGAACGAACTTGATAAGTTCATTTAGGATAATAAAACCTTTTGGCAGGAAGAAGGGAATTCCAGGGGCATACTCATGAAGCATAATCAAATCTAACTCTTTTCCCAACTTTCGATGATCTCTTTTTTCCGCTTCGGCCATCATTTTTAGATAATCAGCTAATTCTTCTTTAGTATCAAACGCTAAACCATAAATACGAGTTAGCATTTTATTTTTCTCGTCGCCGCGCCAATAAGCGCCGGCTAGTTTATCTAATTTATATGAGCCGGGTTTAATCTGGTTAGTGTTTGTAACATGAGGGCCGCGGCAAAGGTCAGTGAATTTTCCAACTGTATAATAAGAAACAATAATTTCACCCTTGGCCTTTAAATCAGCAAGGAGCTCTTCTTTATAAATCTCGTCGGCGGCCTTTTCTTTTTTTATCGCTTCATTAATCGGCGATTCGTTACGTTCAAATTTTAGATTCTGTTTAATAAGATAAGCCATCTTTTTTTCAATTTCTTTGAGGTTAGTTTCATTTATTTTTACCTCACCGAAGTCGATATCATAATAAAAGCCATTCTCAATTGATGGTCCGATTGATAATTTAGCTTCCGGGTACATTTCTTTAACCGCATAAGCTAAGATATGCGACAGGGAATGGCGTTTTACTTCTACGCCAAGCTCTTCTTTTTTAATTTCTTGTTTCATATGTTTTATATTAAATTAGTAATTAATAAAAAAATCCCCTCCCGGTAAAAACAGCCAAAACTGCTTTTACCGGGACGGGACTTTAGTCTCGCGGTTCCACCCGGCTTCTTTCAAGATTTTTCTCTTTCTTAAAAGCGCTTTTTAATAGACTTTAGGATTTCTCTTAAGCGTTTTAGCGCTCAATCGGATTTGGTAGATCCGACAATCAGTCTTTTTGATTAATTTAAGTATAGCAAATTAAGGATTTTTGTAAAGTGGCGCATTGGGACATCTAAAATGTAAGTTTAACTAATACGGTTGGGTCATATAAAATGTAACTGAAATTTTTAATTAAATTAAGGTTACATTTATGACTAACTAACCTAAACCGTTCAGGTATGACATTTCTATTTCCCGTTGACAATTTTTTATAAAAGGTTGACAAACTTCCTCTTTTTTGCTACTATTTTATATCTTTGGTAAAATAAAGATAGTTCATTTTATATTCAAACGAAAGGACGGAAAAAACGATGGTTACGCAAAACTATAGGACTGAAGCAGTAAAAACTCCGTCCTTGGGCGGAGTGAGAGAAAAAGGGAAAGAGCGATTGCAGAAAGACAAAATCGCTTTTCGGCAAAAACTGAATTCGCATATTCGCCGCCTGCTGATTATTTTAGCGAACTGGCTGTTTAATTATCGGTTCGTCTTCAAAATTATCGGCACGGTTAATAAGCGGTTTGGCTTCATTGAATCCGTATTTTTGGCGTATCCGGCGAACGAGAGCTATGCGTTATCATATGTTTATCATAGCAGGTTGCCAAAAGTACGATGGAATCCATGGTCAGTCGGTTTTTTAAGGCAAAATGGCAAACTCGGAATTATGTTTGTCATTTCTGCCGGCAATAAGGACTTCCGCGATCCAACTAATGCTGACAATTTGCGTCAAGTGGTTGCGAAGATGGAAGATTTTCGCCTTTTGTTAAACGCCAAGCGCAAAACTTTTGCCGGCATTCTTCCCGGAATCCTATTTTTAAAGCGCGCCATTAAGGAAACGCATGAAGCCGATACGACCGTCAAGGCGGTCGGGCTGGCTATTGCCGAGGTTAAGGCGCGGGAAAAACTTCCGCCAGATTGTCCAACCATTGTTTTGGGCGGGCGCGGGTTTATCGGCCGCAAAGTTTTTGCCAATTTGCCATCGGAAAATCTTTACTGCGTTGATACCGCCAACGGGTGCGAATGGCCGGATCATCTGTGTTGCCAAAGAGTACTGCTCGTCAATATCGCCGACAACGGCGCTTTGGACGAGTATGTTCCTAAACTTTGGCCCGGGACGGTAGTTTTAAACGAGGTTTATCCCGAGCCGAAAGCCGCGACTGTTGAGCGGTTAAAGCGGTTTGGCTGTGCCTGCTACCATATCCAAGGCGTTAAAGGCCACGCTTTGCCACTGTTTCCGCACGCTTATCGCGGAGCTATTCCTTGCTGTTCCGCTTGGATGGCGGAACAAATGAAAGTCGTCCTTTTGCGAATGTAAGCGTTCACTAATTCTGTGGACGCTTTTTTGTTTTTTTCAATGTGATATAATAAAAATATGCCATTTATTTTAGATACAATTAATTTATTTTTAATAATTACCGCTGTCCTGAATTTATGCTTAGGGGCAGTTATTGTTTTTAATAATTTTTATAAAAGAACCAATTTAGTATATACGGGAAATATCATCACAATTATCGGATGGATAATAGCTATGATAATATACCGTTCAGCTCCGCAGGAAACAGCATTATTTTGGGGCACTATTTTATATATTACTCCAACTTTTATTGCCAGTAGTTTTTTATATTTTACTTATATATTTCCTTCCCAGCAAGCACAAAACTTATGGTGGAGAAAGTTGATTATTATTGGCCTTAATGTCGCAATTGTCATTATGGTTATTTTACCGGAGTTCATAATCAAGGAAGTTAACGTTCGTCCGGGCTTAGAAAAAGAAATTATTTTTAGTCAATATTATTGGTTTTATTTTTTCTATACCTCGTGTTTATTTAGCTACGGTTTTTTTAAACTTATTAAAAGACATCGTTCTAGTATTGCTATTGAAAAGTCGCAAATATTTTATTTCTTAACTGGTTATACTATTGCCGCAAATCTTGCTTTTGCGACTAACCTGATAATGCCAT
>Ga0210057_1005082_pt1 | contig 17102 bp, 17 predicted proteins | sample CryGeyCG2114_010_2_FD_183968 | JGI IMG/M metagenome (GOLD analysis project Ga0210057, IMG submission 183968) | Groundwater microbial communities from aquifer - Crystal Geyser CG10_big_fil_rev_8/21/14_0.10 (SPAdes) (version 2) | ecosystem: Environmental > Aquatic > Deep subsurface > Groundwater ...
ACACTGCGTGTACATACACATCCATTTTTCGCTTCAACTTCTTCTGAAACGGTGACATTGCCTCAATTGACATACACCCCTCCTTGTTAAACGTAAAGTGCTGAAGTGCTTGAGTGCTGAAGTGCTTCAATTCCTTCGTGGAGCTCTATCGTCGGCTCCCAGTCAAGCAGTTTTTTTGCTTTTGTAATGTCTGCTTGGGTAAACCGAACATCTCCAATTCTTGGATCAACATACACATATTTTTTTCCAATCATTCGTACGATATCATTCACAGAATAAGGATTGTTATTGCCGATATTGATAGTCTCCCCGTTTCCGACGGTATCCTTTGTCATGGCGAGGATGTTTGCACGCGCGACATCGTCAACGTGTGTGTAATCACGATAATATTCCCCATCTCCGCACACAGTCATCGGTTCTCCATTTTTTACTTGTTGTAAGAACTTTGCAATGACGAGCGCATACGCCCCATCAGGGTCAGCGTAGGGTCCATATACGTTAAAATACACGAGCGATACTGTCTCAAGTCCATACAGTGATGCGAACTGTCGACAATAGTGTTCGCCTATAAATTTATGCAACGCATACGGTGCGAGTGGTTGCTTTATGACCACATCCTCTGACACCGGGTATTGGTCTTTGCGGAGGTCGCCGTATGTGGATGATGAAGAAGAAAATACAAGGCGCTTCACACCTGCGTCACGAGCCGCGAGCAGAACAGTGAGCGTACCATTGACATTTACGTCATGCGTTTCTTCCGGATGTTCTACCGAATAGGTAACACGTGGAAGAGCGGCCATGTGAAAGACGCCGTCAATCCCCTGCATCGCCCTGTCGCACGTGGCGCGATCTCGAATATCGCCTTCACTATACTCTGCATCCAGCTGCATACGTTCTTCTTTTTTCCCTCCTGCATAATTATCAAGAACACGGACAGTATGCCCGCCCTCAAGCAATTGTTTTGTAAGATTTGTGCCGATGAATCCGGCGCCACCGGTAATGAGATAGTTCATATAGTTGTAAATTACTTTGAATTACGAAACTAGAAAATAGCACACGCCTGCCTGCCGGTAGGCAGGGATAACACGGATTGAACGGATTATCACAGATAAAATCTGTGATAATCCGTTCAATCCGTGTACCAAAGGTCTGTGTACTATTCGGTAATATGAGGTGTTTCGTAATTCAAGGTAATTAGGATTCAAATTTGAAAATGATATTTTTTCACTCTCCATAGTACCACATCAATTCTTCATTCTTACATCTGCAATCAGACGTCCCACTGTTCCATATATGCTTTAAATTTTTTTATACGCAAGGTATCTCGCGCGTTGAACAAAAATGGTTCAACATCACGCACCATGTCATCAAAATTGATTTCCGCGCACCGTTCAAGAATTTTTTCTTTGAGTTCTGGGAGAGAGTGGATACCGAGTTTTTCTTGCACATATCCCAAATGAGGCTTTGTCATTCCATCCAAAAAAATAAAATCAAAAAAATCACGCCCCTTTGCCCTCTTCCTCCCCAAAAGCGCGCCAACTTTTTGTGCCATCAAAATATCTTTTGGATTAACGAGAATTTCTTCAACAATACCATATCTATTAAAAAATTTCTTTTCCGGGATAATCGGATACTCTTGAGATACTGTATCCACTTTGACCAAAATTTTTTCGTCCGCATGCGCAGATAACTTATGTTGGTACAGCAAATTTCCAAATCGAATATAACAATGATAGGCACCTTTTATTTTTACGACCGAATCGACGTGAAATCCTTGCAATGTCAGATCTCGCACAATGTGTTCCATGGTCAATTCAAAATCTTCAACAGAAAGACCAAAATTGTCAAAATCGAGATCCTCAGAAAATCTCAACATATTATAAAAAAAACGGAGACTGGTTCCACCAATAAAGCTTATCTTTCCATTTGGTACATGCTGAAATATGGACTGGAGAATAATGCACTGTAAGTATTCTGCGAGCGCTTGTTTTTCTCGATGTTGCGGAAAATTTTGCTCACGTGCAAAAAAAAGAATTTGTTCAAAATTGAGCATACTATTGTAAGAAAATATAATCCTTAAAATCACTCAAACGTTTTTGAAGCGACTTGTTTTTATATAATAACGACAAAGTATAGACACCACGCCAATCAATATGTTTTTTCATGTCTTCTTCATGAAACCGAGCTTCTTTGAAATCACTGACCTTTTTAAATGTATTTGGCGATAAATAAAAGAGATCGACCAATGCTTTTTCAGGAGTTGCAATATAAAATCTCTTTCCAATTTCTGTAGTGGTTCCGAGCTGTTTCATGACATATCCGGTGAAAACTTCAGGCTTAATATGCCGATAAAAAAATACCTTATCCCCAACCGTGCTTTTTTTGGTTCCCTTGCTCGTGACTGAAATAATATGAAATGGAATGTCAACAGTTAGATTGTAATAATATAAAGCGGATTCAAGTGACACGTATGATGGCTCACGCAAGTGATTAGCAATATATTCAGACAATACCTCTGATTTTGAAAAAAGATACTTCCCTCCCCCAAGGCGCTTAATATACCCCCTATCTACCCATTGGGAGAGCATATACGGATATACACTAAAACCAGCCAATTCAATGTCTTTAACAGTAAAAATGGGTTTTAGCTCCATTAAGCTATTTTGTATATCAAGATATTTCATTTTTATAGCATAAATGATAAAAAAAAGAAACGTAATACCAGTATACGTCTCTTTTTTGAGCTTGTGAATTTAGGGGTGTGGATAAACTGAATTCTGCAGTCTAGATATTGCGTCTAAGAAACGGACTTCCAACTGCAATAATATCAAATCCCGCTTCTTGTAAATCAGCATACCGGTGTTGGAGCATTCGTCTTCCGTCCATGAAAAGCGGTCTTGTGGTTTCATTCAAGAGCACATCACCAACACCACGAAATTGTGGCCAATCCGTTGCCACTATCACAACATCTGCCTCTTTCAACGCATCATATTCATGATTGACATAGGTATATACTTCCGAAGCAGGAAACATCTGCTGAAACATCGGCATGGCAGAGGGATCGTATATCCGAATAGAGGACACGCCATGCCCAACACAAAACTGTGCGATTTTAATGCTCGCCGCATTTCTTATATCATTGGTATCTCGTTTAAACGCTGTTCCGAGCAGCGCAACCACCTTTCCCTTCCAATCAAATCCTGCCTCGCGCGATGCCCTCTGTAAAAACATGGTAAGTTGGCGCGTGTTTGCAAGATATGTTTCATCTACAAGCGTTGTCTCGGAACCGGCTTTTTTTAGTTGGTGAGAAAGAGATCGCGCGTCTTTTATAAAACAACTTCCCCCGGCATACAGACTGTCATAAAATCCCCAGTTTCCAATGCGTTTGTCTGTAGTGATAATTTTTCTGAGTTCTTCAAACTGAATATCCGGAAACGATTCTGAAACTCTCCCTATCACATCAAAACAGACCGCGAGTTTATTAAACAAATAATAATTGGCAAGCAATTTTCCGGCTGCCGCTTCTCGTGGATTGACTTCGATGTACGTGACGTCAGACGAATCATAAAATCGGCGATAGACCTGTCGCATGATATCAAAATCCTTCTGTTCCCACGCACCCACGACGATACGATCCGGTTTCAAGGATCCTTCTATGGCTTTTCCTTCGACGAGAAATTCCGGATTTGATACAACACCGACGTTCTCTACGCCGTGCTTGTCTAAGATGTCTTGTGTCTGATCGACCATATCGACCGGGACGGTGCTTTTGTTGACGATGACGATGTATTTTTCTTGACTTCCACCGTTGCGTTCTTTCAAAGACGCCGCGAGCTTTTCTGCCGCTACTCCGTAATAGGTGAGATCACTCTCCCCTGTCTCGCCGATTTCCGGCGTCGGGAGGCACATAAAGATAGCGTCGACAGTATCGAGCGTTCCTTCAACTCTCGCGTACTCCGTGGTGAACTCAATACGCTCCTTGTTCCGTACAAGCAGATCGCCAAGTCCTTTTTCATACAGGCAGGATTCGATCGTATCACGATCACCGCTGCCAAGGTGCATTGTTTTTTGTTCGTCTATGTCATAGACGAGTGTGTTGTGACCGCTGTCTGCTGAAATCGCGGCAGAGCACGCGCCGACAAATCCGGCGCCGATGTAGAGGAGGTTCATAGTGTTATTGTTAACGTATACAATCTTGATATACAGCATCCATCTTCTGGCACATACGCTCAAGAGAAAAATCCTGTTGTATTTTTTTATGTGAGGCAGTACCCATACGTACTCGTAGAGATGGATCATCGACAAGGCGCGCGATAGCCTCCGAAACCGACTCTTTTCTATTGTTCTCTATCAACATACCGTTTGAGGTATCCACCATTTCCCCCACTCCTCCGACACGAGATGCAATAATAGGAAGTCCCGCACTCATGGCTTCAAGAATTGTCATAGGAAACCCTTCCCAGTCTGAAAGAAACACCAGTGCATCAGAAGTATCAAACATATCAAATATCTCCTCTCGTGGCAATCCTCCAAGAAGATCAACAGTAGAGTCAAGCTGGTGTGCTTTGATATATGCTTGTAATGCATTCTTCTCTGGTCCCTCTCCAATAATCCGCACATGAATCTGATCCCGTACGTGAGATGATAAAAGGGATATTGCTTGAAGCAATAACAATGGTCGCTTTGGCGCCACGAGCCTTCCTACGAACAGTAATTCTACTTTTTTGTGAGAAGACTTAGCGTTCTGCACGTCCCGCACTTTCACGCCATTATGAACGACATGCAAGATTTCCTTTGGAGCAACGCGATAACGCAGTGCCAATTCTTTTACAAATGTTGACACGCATATAATTGCCGATGTATGACGACTAACCATTCGTTCTGCCAGTATTGCCACCCACTTTTGCCACAGCGGTACCCCTATATTAAATCCCCATCCGTGCGCAGTAAAAACCGTGGGAATCTTACCCCGAATGGCAAGTCGCCCAATAAATCCTGCCACAGAACTATGACAATGAACGATATCCGGATTGAGTGTTTTCACTGTACTCTTCACAAAACGATATGCTTTGAGGACATCCAATGGATTCAGACTGTTTGAGAAATATGGATTTGCGATAAATGGAATCCCTAATTCTTCGCATTTTTTTTCAAGCCACCCACCCGGAGCCGCCATCACAGTAATATCATGTTTCGTGCGAAAAAAATCGCAGAGCTGATACACGTGTGTTTGTGCACCGCCCGCTTCTGATTTTGTGATGAGGTAAAGGATATTCATGAAAATATACGTTTTGTCTGATTGAGTATTCCTTGAAGTCCAAGGAATAACAAAAATTCTTTTATGCGCCACTTCATCGTACCATGAACATAGCCAGGATACGATGTTCTGTGTGTTTGAATCAATCGTATATTTGCACGAACTTGCTTCAAATTATGTTGCTGAGTAATTCCTTTTTTATTTTCTCGATAATACACACCCAGCGATTCAAGATTTGTAAGTTTTGTACATTTTCCCATTCGCATCCAAAGGCCATAATCTTCTACATACGTTTCTTCGGGATTATATCCTCCACATGTTATAGCCAATGCTTTTCGGAACACAACACTTGAATGAACAAATGTGTTTTTTGTAAGGATGCTTCTTCGTATGTCTCTATCTGAACAAGGATTTTTTATAGAAAATAGTTTCATTCCAGAAGTATCATACACATGTGCCTGTGTTCCTATCAGTCCATAATCTTCATGGCTTTCTAAAAAGGAAATTTGCTTTTGCAATTTTTCTCTATTCGCCCACATATCATCACTATCAATCCGTGCTATGTACTCTCCAGTTGCACGCGCAATACCTTCATTTAAATTTACAACCAATCCCTTATTTCTTTCATTGCAAACATACTGTATTCGTTCGTCTTTTATATCAGCAATTATCTGCGCTGTATTATCTGTAGAACAATCATTGATAATAATGAATTCAAAATTTGTAAAACTCTGTGTTAACACACTTTCAATGCTTTGTTTAATGTATTGTCCATCATTGTAGGTGGACATGATTATAGATGCACGCGGATTGATCATATTCGTATCCATGATGAAGAAACAATAGTATGCCCATTTGCTTTTGCATCCTGAAACCACTGTTTTGGTGCAATCACTATTTTTTCTCTATTGCCGTTGAGCCACGCACCCCACCAACTAAAACTACTGTTTGCGATAATGTTGTGCGTACATTTGCTCATCAAAATTAATTCTTCGTAATCTGGAAGTCCAACGTCTGAGACAAACATCGCACCTGGTGCATCTAAATTATCCTTTGCCCATGCACTATCATCAGAAAATACAAAATACTTTGGCACTACAACGCTCTGTTCCACATATTTCATTGCTTCTTTATAATAGGTAAGAGAGCAAACACCATGGTATACATGAGTCTCTTTATTGGAAACATAGTCACCGCGACGCACGTGTATGGAAACCGATGCCGTACTCTTTATTTGTGTTAGTATTTCCTGTGCCTCTTTTGAGAGCGGTTCTCTCAATGTAAACTCATTTCGTATATATGTATCAATGTGTTTTACATAGGTATCTCCTTGAAAATATTCTTCGACCGTATATCCAAAAAGACGCAGAAATTTTTTATATAACGTATACAAAAAATGTCTCGTTTGTTCTACAAATAATGCATTTGTTTTTATGTTGAACCTATCAAGTGTAAACACACGAGGAGTATCCCCTTTTGCTCTACTACCATGAAAAAAAGAAACATCAAATACAATTTTCTTTCCAGCCAATTCTAAACTCCTTCCATACACATATTGGAACATTTGGTTACCTAATCCCGCTTTTATGTGGATAGTCTTCATATATACATACCTTGACTACAATGACTATGAGGGAAGCTTTGTATTTGCAAACCAGTTTTTCATAAGTACCTTAGAGTCTTCTCCAGGGACAATGTACCAGCGCAGTACTTCTGCAAGTGCCTTTTTTTCATCTATACTATCCTCTGTTTTTTTACAACGTACCGTTACATTTGGAAGTAAATTTCTATATATGGGATGAGAAAATTTCATTGATGTAAAGCCAAATGCTTTCAAGACCTTTTTGAATTTCTTTTTATCCCAAAAATCCAAATGGTCTGCCCAGCCTGCTTCTTGGCTTCCCATGACGTGTCTCCCCAATCTCATTTTGAATTTAAAAGGAGAAAAAATGTATAAAACATTGCACCAGAAGTAGTCAGGAGTTTCAATAACAAGTGTGCCGCCAGGCTTGAGCCACCTTCTCCATCGCGCGAGAAGAAGGAGCGCGTCAGCCCTATTAAAATGTTCAAACATGTGGTGAGAACGTATTTCATCTATACTGTTATCATCATACTCAAGTGTTGTAATATCTTGATAGATGTCTGCTTTTACATTCATTATTGTCTGTTCTGTTGTAAGATAGTCAATGTTTACATATCCTTCGAGATATGTTCCACCGCAACCGAGATGTAATTTCATAAAATGTGTTGTTGATGAACAAAAATTGATTTTTATTTTTCTACAATAATATTCTCTAATAATTCAATTACCTTGTCTGTATATTCCCTTTTCCCAAACGATGTCACGTGATAATCAGAGTTGAAAAATAATTCATCAGAAAAAACTGTATCACGGGGGACTCCAAGTATCTTCATATCTGTGTCATGTTGAAGCATGTCTGCAAACATACCAATACGGTCAACATTTTGGGCATATTTGCTTTCTGGATATGGGGGATATACAAAATAGAGAAAAGCACCCTGCTTGTGTACATATGTACTAAATGCACGTATGTCACTCATCGTCTGATGTTGACTTGTACGAACCATGTCTGGTGAACTAGCATCAGCATGCACTTCTGAATGTTCATATAATATATCTACTATATCACCGTAGGGTGTAAAAGAACTTCTTGCATATTGAAACACTGCTGGGGATACGTCTGTGGTGCTTGTTACCGTATCTAGTGAGGAAGAAACTAATTGAGCATGTTTAATAACAAGATATCTCCGCATACGTTTTATGTTGCACATAATATCCAAACGGATGCCATCTAGCGGATTGTGTACAATTTTTTGTTTTAGGCTCGGATAAAAATCAAGTGTATGACAAATAACTCCTTGATTTATATCCTCATCATTTGGATAGTAATGAGAAACGAGAACAACAACATCATTTTTATGGATAGTATCACCTAGCTCTCTAAAAGTAAACTCCAACCCTAGTGCCGCATGAAGCCCCATGTTGCTCACTGGCATATGCAATTCTTCTTCGATACGTTTTGCATCCAAACCAAAAACAAGACTGGAGTCACCAACAAATATAATTTTTGGGGACTGCAATGAATTCAGTCTTTCATGCTTATCTATTGTCGCTGCCAGATAATTATCCGGATCCAATTCTTCCCTTGTAAATAAACTAAGCAGGCTGATGGATGCATACACCAGCACAAACAACAGAAATAATTTTATGATAATTGTTTTCATTAGAATTGAAAATAAATAAAGGGAGTGTTATCAAACACACCAAAAAACAAAATCCACATCACAAATATATAATACACCGACCATCGAACCCACCACTGTTTATGTGCTAATTCTCCAAACACATCCCTTTTTCTTTGTAAAAACTCTACCCCAAACAATAGACACAAAGAAACAACCACAATACCAAACTCCATTGAAGATCTTCCTAAAAACAGCTGTTTGGCTATATCAGTGTGCATCACACTCCCAGGAAACGAACGAACAACATTGATACATCCAATACATATGCGACGTACTATAGAAAATGCATCATATAAACTATTGGCTCTAAAAAAAATCCAGGTAAAACACACAAGTGAAAAAGTGGAAACGGTTTTTATTACAGCTTTCGTTCGATATAATTGTGTCAATCCTGTACTCCTGTATATATAATTACTTATATTCCCTGTAAACTTGGAAGCTATTATAAACAGTCCCTGCAATCCTCCCCATATAATAAACGTCCAATTTGCACCGTGCCACAGTCCACTTATCAAAAACACTACCAAGATATTTATGCACCATCTAGGCAGCGAAACTCGACTTCCACCCAGTGGTATATAGACATAATCTCTAAACCACCCAAACAGTGAAATGTGCCATCTTCTCCAAAACTCAGATATTGATTGAGAAAAATATGGCCTCTTAAAATTTTCCATGAGGGTGAATCCCATAACCCTCGCAGCACCAATTGCCATATCTGAATATCCAGAAAAATCACAATAAATTTGAAACGCAAAAAATACTGTAGCCACTACTAAAGCTGTCGAGCTCGCACCTTGTGGATTGCTATATACACCATCGACCATCCCAGCGATTTGGTTTGCAATGACTACTTTTTTGAATAAGCCCCATCCCATGAGCTTGAGTCCACTCACTACACGTGTATAGACAAATTCATGTTTTTTATAAAACTGATGAAGCAAATTTCCAGGTCTTTCGATTGGTCCAGCGACTAACTGTGGGAAGAACATCACATACAACGCAAAAATCCCTAGATGACGCTCTGCCTTTTGCTTCCCCCAGTACACTTCGATGAGATAACTCAGACTTTGGAATGTATGGAATGACAATCCAATGGGCAGTATCCAATATAATGATTCAATTGAGTAATTCCAATGCAGTGCATGCGCAACCCACGCAATATTACTATTAAAAAAATTAAAGTACTTAAAAACAACAAGGGGGCTACACGTCAGAATAATTGAACCTATCAGTAGGTGTTTTTTCTTCACACCATCACTATTTTCTATCAATATTGCAGCAATATAATCAATTGCTATTAATGCAAACAAAATAAAAATATATGCTGGGATAAATGCTGCATAAAAAACACAGCTGGCTCCCAACAAAACCATCCACCGGTACTTGTGCGGCAGTCCAAAATAACACACAACGACCGTTGGGAAGAAAAGGAGAAAGCTAAATGAGTTAAAAAGCATACACTCTATTCAATTAGGTACTACTCGTACGAGACACCCAGTACCGTTGCTACCTAGTGTTTATTTTTTTATAGACAATCTTGATTGTTTCTTTCATATTACTCATCCATTTGTACAGACCACGATCATAGACCCAGGGGGCATTGTTCAAACGGTTTTCTGTGTATCCTGATGCTATCGTAAGCCCATAGTGTTTTTCAAAAAGTGATAGAAGCGCCAATGCCTGTCGTTTCAAACTCAAGTTTTCTAACACATATGCACGCGGTGTGAACGTTGTGTATTCTTTTTCCATCATTTCTATTGCCGAACGTAATTCGTTGGGAGAGGAAATAATAGCACCACATTCTGATGAAAAATACGGTGCGCTGGTGGTGTCTTCAACAAGCAGTTCTTCTTCTGAAAAAAATTGTTTCTGTTTTTTGCTTGACGGATTCCAATGCCCAATAGAAGTCACATCCCAAACGAGAAGCGGCAGACCACTAGAGAGAGCCTCCTGTAGCGCAATCCCCTGACTTTCTTGACGTCCTATCCAAATACCGTAGGTCGCTGTACTGAGTATATGTAGATACTCACTTTCCGTATATGACCCGTATCTAATTATTGTGTAGGCAATGTTTTTTTCCTGGAGAATATTTGTCACCTGTTCTAATTCATACTCATACCGTTCTTTAAAATACACAAGTACATGCGTCTTCTGTGTCGTATCAATTTGGGGGCAAAACTGGTCGGTGTCAATTCCTGTTGGCCACACATCGACTGGCCCTGAGTTATACTTATACGTAGTACAAAAATTTTTGGACCACTCAGACGGCTGCAACAAAACAATATTTCTGTATTCACCGTCAAAAGCTATATTTGGTCCTACCAGAATTTTTGTCTGAGGTAATTTGTTTACAAATGGAAGTGCCCTTGCATCGTCATGTATCCACAGACGACGGCATGCATCAGGTGCCTGATTTATCACATATGGATATGCTATTTCATCCAAACCCTTTATCAAATTATCAACCACTTTTTTTGGTCCACTGGTTATTTTGGTATTGTACGATTTTGAAATGATATTTAGCATACACTAACCGAAAAATGTAACCGTATTTTAGTTGCTCATTGGTAATTCAAGGTGAATCAATTGATCTTTATACTGAATAGAATCTACGGTGTATTCATCCATCAGCACCTTATCGACCTCCTCAATTTTATACAAAATGTTATTACGAAGATACACGATGTTGTTTTGAGCAACGTGTTTTTGTTTTCCTCCCGAACTTAACCCATTTCCATCCACACGAAATACACCGGCAGGCTCATCACAAAAGTCAATTTTTTTTGTTGCATTATTTGCCCTAATAGCCCAATCAAAATCTGCAACAATTGTCAGTTGCTCGTCAAAAAAACCAACTCGGTTGTACAATTCACGGGTAAACAAAAAAAATGGACCGAAACACATTGAATCCTTAAACAGTGCAGGATCAGTCTGTCGTATATTTTTCCACTTTACAAGAAATGAAAAATTAAAAAAGTTGATATACCACTTCACCGTAAAAGGGAAATATACAAGTTCAGCGCCCCTCCTAAAGCATTCTAGTGCGTGTACTATTGCATTAGGATACCTCACGTCATCAACATGCCAAAACCCTATGATGTCACCTTTGCTTTCGGATACAGCTCTATTCCAAGTGGCATACAGTGACTCTCTTGGAACCTCTATATACCGAAACCAATCACAGGCGCTAAATACCTCTTTTAGTTCTTGTTCTTTTGGTGTTGCATCATTTGCGATCACAATGAACTCAAACTCTACGTTGTTTTTTAATAACTCAGCAGTAAATGACTGCACATGTTTACTATATGTAGATAAATACCTGTCTGATCTATACAGTGATGAAAAAAAAGTAATCATATTTTTGTATCTTCAATTGAACCTACATAATGATTCTTTTTGTCATTATACTTTTTTTCAATATTCTCAATAGTCATATCATGCTCCAATTCATACAACTTGATGTGCGTCATAAGTCTAAAAAATGAATATAACAATGCTGAAAAAAACCCACTTGCCCCATTCTTATATCCATTTTTGTAATAAAGAAAAAAATATCTTACCATGCTCCCTATCATACGGAAAACACTAAACGTTTCACCTGCCGCAAATCGCCCCTCGGCTTCAGCCAGGGCATACCGTTTATGAGACTCAACAAACTTCTCCATGTTGTAAAGACTAAAATGCTGGAGGGCAAATTCATCTTTTAGTGGTAACATCATCTGCTCATTGTTTTGTCCAGAAAATTCACCCATTCCATGTATCTGATTTTTTTCAAAACTTACAAAATCTTTATGAAAAAAACGAGGAGAGTAACTTTTATTAGCTGGGGAATCAGTTTGACCCCACAAATACGTATAGAGCGGTATATGTACATACTTAATTTTTTCTTGTTCAGATATAGTACGCAATTTTTCAAGCAATTTTTGTGGCAACACATTGTCAGCAAAATCCCAAAAAATCCAATCGGTTTGTACATGTGACAACAAAGACTTGTACATGTATTGTGTCTCTACATACACCGTATCCTGTGGAGGCCTCAGTGCAAATCGAGCACCGAGCGATTCTGCAATCTTCTGCGTATTATCAGTACTCCCTCCATCAAATACAATAACATCCCCATATGCTCGAACATTGCGAATAACCAACTCGATACGTTTTTCTTCATTAAATGTAAAAATGACAAACGTGATATTATTCATACTTTTTGAGATTATATCGCATAACACGTGGGATACGATACAGTTTTTTAATAAACCTTGTCATATGGAAAAAATCTAGTATGCTTACAAAATATTGACGAACACGCCCTTGATTCAAATTTTCTAATAAAAATATTTTGTGCCTTTTGAGAGCTGCCAACTTTGCAATGTCAAACATGTACCCTAGTTCTTTTGATTTTTCTATATATGCTATATAGACATTGTGTATTTGTTCTTCGCTTGTCTGTACTTCATCATAGCGTCGATCCTCTTTCCAGGACCTCCAAATGACCATCGGTGCTGCAATTCGTAGTAATGGACCTGTTCGTGCACAATACAAAAATACGTATGACTGATAATAACAGGTATCCAAATATGCTTCCGTATCAAATATAACATTGTGGAACTGTTCTCTATTATAAATTATCGCAGACATGAAATTTATACCAAAAAAATTTTTAAAATCATTGCCTTCAAAAAAACTCCTCGACTGTTCATATATCTTATCCTCTTCTACATGAAGACAATTTTGCAACATAATTATTTCAGGGTTCTCGTACTCACCTTGTGAGAAATTTAGTAACACAGCTCCATAATCTGCATTTTTGAGTACCGAAGAAATGTATGTTATTGCATGTGCAGTAACAAGATCATCGTCGCCAATAAGCCATAAGTACTTCCCTACTCCCTGCTTTAACACAGATGATATATTCCGTGCTGCACCAACATTTTCAGCATGCCGATGATACTGAATGTTCTTAAATTTTTTTTGATATAATTGCACAACCGCTGTCGTATCGTCATCGCTTGCATTGTCCGAAATACATATTTCAATATTTTCTGGTGCAATCGTTCCATCAAATTGACGTACGATACTATCTAAAAGCTCCGCTAGGAATGTACTGCGGTTGAACGTTGGGATACAAATGCTTAGAAGAGGTTGATTCATACTATGTTACAACTTCCCTAATATTCTTTTTAAAACGTTACGTATTCTTTGACTCCTGAAGATATATTTTTTTAACATAGTTATTATCCAACTTATAGCCAAATTTTTCTTTTGTTCAAGCCGTAGTACAACTTTTGAATGTGGAATCTGATATGTTTCGAGTATCCAGAGCAATGTCGTACATGTAGATTCTGCCCGCTTAGAGAGTGTTTCTAAGCCAGGAAATGTGTCCCAGCGTATATTCGCAGCTCGTACTTTTACTAGTGGTTTTGCCAGTTTTGCAAACGATTTGCCCTTCATAGCCAACAATAATACATAGAGGTGCACCGCATTGGTACCAATGTAACTCTCTTTATTTGGTACAGCATCCCACAGTGGTCTCCGAAAAACTTGTATTGATAGTCCGCAAAAGTTACCAACGAGACTATTTCCTTTCATTTCCTTCATAGCATCATCCACTGTGTTGTAATATACGTTTGATGTAATGACAAAATTTGGCTGGCGCACAGCCGGCTTCTGGAGTGCATTGTCATATCCAAGGCAGTTCACAAGACAATAGTCGAATTTTTGTAATGCTAGCTCACCAAGCATATATGCAAGTGCACCGGGAAACAAGGCATCGTCGTCTCCCAAAAACCAAATGTACTCTCCTGTTGCTCTAGCAACAACGTTTAAAATGTTTTTGTCGACTCCTACATTCTGATCTTGTTTGTGATACGTGATATTCGCAAATATCTGTTGCATTTTTTTTACTATGTCTTCAGTCCCATCATTACTCGCATTGTCTGAAATTACAATTTCTACATGATCTCGGACCTCTGCAGTATCAAATTGTTCCACAATACTATCCAAACATTGGCGCAAACATGCTGCGCGCTTATATGTTGGGATGCAAATGCTAATGGTTGGACTGTTCATACAATTTGTGAGTGTCGTATAGAGTCGATGAGCTCCTGTACCCTGAGCCCATCGGCAAATGATGGAATGACATGTTTCTTATTCTCACATCCTTCAATAAATCGTGAAGCAATCTTCCGTACTGTGGCTACACGTTCGTCCTCTTCTTCTTTCCTACTGCTATCTCTTATTACAGGGATTTTACTATCGTTTCCTGCAGTCAAAATACGAATTGCAAAATGTGATGTAATACCTTCACTACTTTCTAGTATGATAGTTGCATCTGTACATTCAAATGTCAATCTGTGTCTGTAGAGTTCTTTGTTGTTTGCATCGATATGGGCATATCCTGTCATACCTGATGCAGATCTAAATTCAATATCTACGCCGACTTCTCCTCCATTGAGAGATACAGATGAATGAGTGAATTTGCTTTTTATCACATCAATTTTGCCTGCAAAATATTCTATGTAGTAGAGTACATGTGAAAAATAAAATGATAGTGCACCACCCCCCTCAGTGACATCTGTTTTCCACGAGACAATTCCATGTCTTAAATCATAACTCTGGAAGTCCCAATCTACAGACATATGCTGCAGCCTTCCATAGGTTTCTTCTTCGAGCATATGCTTTACTGTTTGCCACGCCTGAATTTCTGGAAATATAAAATCTACAGTAGTAACAACGTTCTTCTCCTCGGCGCGTGTTTTCAATTCTTGCGCTTGTTGTGTTGACGCTGCAAGTGGTTTTTCTGCGAACACATGCAACCCCTTCTCCATTGCAGTCATAGCTATTTCATATTGTATGCGTGGCGGCATTGCTATTGCGACGGCATCAAGCTTTTCTGTTTCCAACATCACTTTCCAATCTTTGTATATTTTTTTAAGACGAATGCTTTCGCAATACGCACGTACACGTTCCGTTTTTTTTCCACTTATGGCGACAACTTCACATTCTTCTAGAGAACGGAAGGCAGGTAGTAATCCATATAATCCAAATCCTGAACCTATTATTCCAATACGGATCATACAGGCATTTCAATATCCTCATTCTTTACAATCTCAAAATCAGGAAGTGGAATCACGAAGTCTGATTTTAGTCCCCTTGCTTTAAGTTGCTCCATGATTGGCTTGGCGTAGTGCCAAGCAAGGAGTACAACATAATCTGGCTGCGCATCAATGAGTATTTGATTATTTACAATTGGGATATGTTTCCCAGGCAAGTACATACCGAGTTTCAGCGATGCTGGTTGCTCTGCCAAGTATGGCAGAAGCTCGGCATCGATGCCATAATAATTAAGCAACGTGACACATCGACCAGGGCATGAATTCCCCACTATACTCTTACCAGATTTATTTGTAGTAATTAGAAAATCCATGAATTCAATTCGTGCTCTTTTTACTCGATCAGCAAATGCCACATATGTTTCGAGCTTGCCAAGCCCTGATGTCTCTTCCAGTTTGAGCAGTTCTACCACTCGTGGATTAACCTCTTTTCCCTTTCCTTTTGTGACGTGCACACGAATATTTCCTCCGTATCGATCTCCTCGTTCCACATCTGTTACAGTAAAGTCATACTGATCAAAAAGTGTAACAAGTGCCTTTAGGGAATATGTTCTCAAATGCTCGTGATACACCGTATCAAACTGCCCCCCCTCTACCACATTCAGTAAGTAATGTGTTTCTGAAATAAATGTTCCTCCATCCTTCAGAAGAGTATATGCACCCATAATGAATTCACCCAAAGTTTGCATGTGTGCAAACGTATTTGTTGTAACAATTACAGAGGCCTCTCCGTACTTTTCTTTTACCATCTCTGCGGTCTTGATGTCAAAGAATGATTGTACTGTCTCAATACCATTTTCATTGGCTATCTTCGCAATATTTGTTGGCTCTACGCCAACAGTCCGAATCCCCGTCCCCTTAAAACCACTCAACAATGTTCCATCATTTGATCCTACGTCAACGACAAGATCGCCTGGTTGGAGTCGATACTTTTCAATAAGTGAGTGACTTATTTTTACTTGATACTCTACAAGTTCCTTTGTGACACCACTCCTATATGGATAGTCTGGATAATATACTTCAGAGCCATCCACGCAGTGATCAATCTGGACATTTGTACACTCTTCACACCAAATCATACGTAGTGGATAAAATGTTTCTGACTGGTTTAGCATTTCTGCTGTAAGTAATGAATCACACAGTGGTTGGTGACCAAGATCAAGAATTGTATGTAATTTTTTTGAATTACATATTTGACATGATGCTATATGTCCATTTTTTATGTCATGATGTGCTGGATAGGGTTGATTCATAGTATGTAAATTATTTATTTAAAAATTATTGTAAAAAAGTCCTCAATATTCATGCCAGCCATTTCTTGTATGCACCAAACTATTCATACTTGGATCCCAGTATCTAACGCAACAGCATTACGAATTAATTAATTTGTTAAAAACCTCGTACGGTGTTTGATAGCCCAATGTTTTTCTCGGTCGTCCGTTTAATTGGTGTTGTGCTCTTTTTAC
>Ga0210057_1005084_pt1 | contig 17097 bp, 18 predicted proteins | sample CryGeyCG2114_010_2_FD_183968 | JGI IMG/M metagenome (GOLD analysis project Ga0210057, IMG submission 183968) | Groundwater microbial communities from aquifer - Crystal Geyser CG10_big_fil_rev_8/21/14_0.10 (SPAdes) (version 2) | ecosystem: Environmental > Aquatic > Deep subsurface > Groundwater ...
CTCTCCGCACTGATAAAAAAGTCACAATTCAAGACTTGACCCCAAAATAAAAATAATTAAAAACGATAAATAGTGTTTTAGATTATCTAATATTTTTCATATTCCCACACTTTCATTATACAAAAAAGTCCCCTGAATGCCAAGCATCCAAGGGACAAAGTTTCAAAGGGACTATTTCCAAGGGTATAATTTACTGCAGTTGCGGGACTACGACACGAAAACGGTAGTCAGCATTCCAGACACGGCCGATCCCAAGCCGGTCGACGTGCACCTCGAGCCCAGCAGCAGAGTAGAAGCTCACGTTAGCCACGAAATACTTATCATCGCATTTAAAGAGAAAGAAGTTGCCATATCCTTTAGGATGTAGCTCCTCTTTATTGTCTTCCGCAAATGATATAATCTGAGCCTGAGTCAAACACAGTTTGTCTAAATCAGGGTTTAATGAATTAAACATCTGTTTAAACGTTGCATTTTTTTGCATTTCATGAACATCTGTTTTGATTTCAGACGTAGCTTCACCTGGTTTATCTAAATCCCAATTTTTAAAATCAGGATCAATATAACCAGCAAATACATCTTCAGCCTGGGCAATTGTGGCTTTCCCGTCGCAGGCTTTGACAGTAATGTCTTTGCCAGCAGAGATAAGTTTTGAGAATAGAGTCAGTAGATTCTTTTACTTCTTTTTTCTCAGGCTTAGCAATAATTGCCTGCATGCTATTAAGCACAGTTTGAGCGTCTAGCTCGCCATTTCCAACTTGGTTTTTTATAGTATTAACCAAATTGTCAAATTCTTCTGAAAAATTCATAGTAAACTCCTGAAATGTTATAAAAAAACAATTGTCAATTTTCTATCTTTAATGTATAATAATAGCATAATAACTATAAAATGTCAATGATTTTGTATTTTATGTAATATTAGCTATATATTTACATTAATGCAGGTAGTTTAGCTATTATTAGCTAAACCTCCAAAACTAAATAATTTTTCCTTTTTCATATATTTATTGCCTGCCCGAAAATTTTTTAAAAAGGAATGGAAAAAATTATTTAGTTTTGGAGCTCGGCGATTAGCCGAGTGGCCTGCAAGTAGGTAAATTTAATTAGACGGAGATTCAATATTTTTATCAAAAAATGTTCGAACTTCGATATAAAAACTCCGCCAAGATAAATGAAGCCCCGTTTAAACGGGGCTTTTGTTACTCTAGCTTTATGATTAAAATAATTGTTTAATTAATGGTTTAAAAGCCCATTGGCCTTCGCCGATTCTATACCAGCCGTTTTTTTCGCTGTAGATTCGCACTACATCACCAAGATTTAATTGAGTGACAACAGAATCTTTAAGGCTCGGACCGCTACGTACATTTATAATTTTAGTTGTAATCGTTCCTCTGGTTATGGTTTCCGCTCCCATCATTAATGGCAGAGTGCGGATTGGTTCAACGAAATATTGCCCTGGTAAATTATAACCGCAAGCAGTGCTACCACCACCGTCGGCTTGCAACTGATGATCCATGGAAATACCGGCCGTTATTAAGGCTTCGCTGGCATCTTTAATCGTGGCCAAACGACTGCAATAAATTACCAACTCTTGCCCATCGTCAGAAACCCCCAAAAATAAACGAGCAGCTGCAGTGCTACCACTGTCACTTTTACCTACTGTTGGCCCAAAGCCTTCTATAGCTTGATCGCCATTTTTTTCATCTGCAAAAAATGTCGGCTCAAAATCTTTGATAACAGCTTTGCCGGTTTTATTATCAATAACAAGCATGCGTCGCGATTCAGTCATATCGGGGATAGAACGGCTGCCACTACTGATAGTACTGCTGTTGTTGGTGGAATATTTAACAGCCATACTTAAATCACTGGCCGGTGATTTCATATTAAAAAACGGCGCATCCCAAAGAAATTTTATTTTTGGCGACAGAGTCTTGGCCTCTTCGGCGCTGAAACGTTCAAAATTTAAATTAGGAAAAGCTTTTAAGTCGGTGCTGGCGGTGGCGGTTTCATCTTTTGGCAGGGTTGTTGGCGTGGTTGTGGCAACAATGAATTTAATTTCATTTTGCGGTAAATAAACGCGTGTTAAAAAGTCAATCGCTACACCGTCTTGAGGCGCTTTAAAAAAAGAAGCGATGCCGGGCGCTTTGGCCCAAGTAATAGGGGAGTAATCTGTTGGTGTTGTTGGTTGCCAGGTTGCCCAAACCGGAGTGGCCACTAAGGCAAAAATAATCAACAAGCTAAAATTAATTTTTTTCATAAAGATAAATTATTTATTTCATTGTAGCACAAATAAGGAATTTAAGTTTATTTGGCTCTAGGGTGGTTTTTTAAAATAACCTGGGTTTGTCAAAGTTGGCGTGATGAGCTAAATTTAGGGTATGGAATTATCAACTCCCATCAGCCAACTTAATCGTGTCGGCAAAACAGTTGCCGTTAGGCTTAAGTTGCTAGGCATTATGACGGCCGGCGATTTGCTTTATCATTTGCCGTTTCGTTATGATGATTTTTCTCAGAGCTTGCCGATAGATAAATTAGTTATTGGTAGTCGCGCTAATATTGTTGGTGAGATTGAAATTATCAACAACAAACGCAGTCATCGCCGGCGTTTGGCTATTACCGAGGCGCTGGTTAGCGATGATAGTGGTACCATTAAAGCGGTTTGGTTTAATCAACCTTTTTTAGTCAAAAATTTAAAAGTTGGCGACCGGATTTCTTTGGCTGGTAAAGTCGAGGAGGAATACGGTCAGCCAATTATGATGTCGCCGGTTTATGAAAAAGTAGGAAACACACCCCCGCGCCCCTCTCAAGAGGGGAATATTTATAACACACCCCCGCGCCCCTCTCAAGAGGGGAATGAGGGTATTCATACCCAGGGCTTGGTGCCAAATTACAATTTGACGGCTGGCTTAACACAAAAGCAACTTCGTTTTTTGATTAGCCAAGTTGTTGGCTTAGCTAGAAATATAGTTGATTGGTTGCCGGCGTCTATTATAAAAAAATACAATTTTTTATCTCTAAGTGAAGCGCTTTATAAAATTCATTTTCCAGCTTCGTTGCTGGAGGCTGAAGAAGCCAAAAAACGATTGGCTTTTGATGAGTTGCTTAATTTACAACTAAGAGCGCAAATAAATAAAAACAGTGCCAAGCAATTAACAGCCCTTAAGATTGATTTCAATCAAGAGGCCACTAAAGCTTTGGTGGACAGTTTGCCCTTTAAACTAACTAATGATCAAAAAGTGGCTTCATGGGAAATTATCAAAGACATTGGTGGTGATAAACCAATGACCAGACTGCTGGAGGGTGATGTTGGTAGTGGCAAAACTGTGGTGGCACTTTTAGCGATGTACAACACAGCCTTAAATCACTTGCAGTCTGCCTTGTTGGTGCCAACCGCTATTTTAGCCCAACAGCATCTAAACGCCATTTCAAAACTTTTAGTCAATGTTGATTTGAAAGTCGGTTTAATTACGAGGAGTAGCAAAAAGATGGTTTCAATCTCTAAAAATTTATCAGATAATAAATCAAAAAAAATAACGGCTGAGTATATAGCACAAAATGCGGATATTATTATTGGTACTCACGCTTTGCTTCAGGATAAAATAAATTTTAAAAATTTAGCTTTGGTGATAGTAGACGAACAACATCGCTTTGGCGTGGAACAGCGTCAGTTGCTGGTTAAAAAAAATGCCAACAATCAGCTGGTGCCTCATTTGCTGTCTATGACGGCCACACCTATTCCGCGTTCTCTGGCTTTAGCGCTTTATGATGATTTGTCTTTGTCGGTTATTAAGCAACAGCCACAGGGTCGACAAATAATTATCACAAAAATTTTCAGTGAGGTTGAACGCGACCGAGCCTATGATTTTATCAGACAAGAAATAGACAAAGGTCGGCAAGCTTTTGTGATCTGTCCTTTAATTGAAGAATCAGAAGCACTTAATCAAACTCACAGCAATGCTATGAGGCCGGCAGTTAAATCAGTTAAGGCTGAATACAAATTTTTGCAAGAGCAAGTTTTTAGTCAATACAAGCTCGGCTTGTTGCACGGTAAACTCAAGTCGGCCGATAAGGACAAAATCATGGAGCAATTTGTCCAAGGTCAATTGGATATCTTGGTGGCCACTTCTGTGGTTGAGGTCGGGATTGATGTGCCTAATGCTTCAGTGATGCTGGTAGAATCGGCTGATCGCTTCGGCTTGGCACAACTGCACCAATATCGCGGTCGAGTCGGTCGGGGAGAGCATCAGTCTTATTGTTTGCTGGCCGGCGCTGAAACAACCGGCAAAACCAGAGAACGCCTAGAGGCTATGTTAAAATTCAACAACGGTTTTGATTTGGCCAAAGCTGATTTAAAATTCCGTGGCCCGGGTGAGGTTTACGGCACTCTACAAAAAGGTTTTGCCGAATTAAAGGTGGCCAGTTTGTTTGATTTTGCTTTAATGGGGCAGGCCAAGATCTTAAGTCAAGAATTATTGGCCCAAAGTGCCAATTTGGATAAATTCCCTTTAATTAAAGAAAAATTAGGCGAGACTGAAAAATTGGTTTATTTTGAATAGTAAATTTTGGCTTATTTTAAACAAAAAAGGTCAATGCTATTGACTTTTTTTGTTAAACATGCTATAATTATAGTATGCTTAAGTTAGCAGAAAGTTATTTGAAAATTAGATATTAACAATAAATTAGTAGGAGTTTGTAATGAAAAAACGTTTAACTCAGGATGAGATTGATGCCTTATTAAGTGGTAATTATGATTTTTCTAAAGAAGAAGAATATTCTGGATCAGAACAAAAACTTTTACCCACATCGGCAAAATTTCAAAATACCAAAGGTAATGCTGGTGGCACTTTCCCTAATGAACAGGGAAAAATAATTCCTTATGGCACAAATGTTAATTTTACGCGCAGACCCAGCCATCGTTTTTTGCCTAGCGGTCATGAAGCCAATCCCGAAGCTATCCAAACAGCCGAAGAAGCTGAATGGTCATATTGCGATAATGATTACCCCGAAGAACCAAAATCTTTGCCATTACCCAAAAGTCCGTTTACAGATGATGATTTTGATTATTATGAAGAAAATGGCGTGTTAAGGGTTCGCTTGCTCCAAACAGCAGAAGAACCTAAAAAAAGTACTCCGCCGAAAGCTTCAAAAAAAGAATCAAAACCATGTGAAGAATCGCCGGTTAAATCAGTAAAAGAAGATAGCCTAAAATTAAAGCATGTGCTTTTCTTGATTGCCAATTCTGTGTTAATGGTGTTTTTCTTTGTTGTTTTGTTTAATCAGACAAACAAAGAAGAAACAGTTGTTAAACCGCTGACCTTTGAAGAAGTTTTAGCTGATGCTAAAAAAGAAGGCTATGTTATTGAGGCTAAAGCTATGATCAACAAGGAAGACTCTGTCACTAAAACAATCAGATCAGGCGTTATTTTTAAAGTCGTGACATCTAAACCGGCTTGGCTTCAAAACGGCAAAGGCGCTAAAGAAACTTTGGTCAATTATGACGAGATTCTTGATTTAGAGCCTGTTGATATTTCAGGTACGCAGGTGCATGTAGTAAAAATTAAGGCAACTGAAAACGATACTAAGGTGGCCCTACTTTACAAAAAAAGTAATGGCACAGATCTTGTAAAGGTTCTCTCTGATGTTGTTATAGGTACCCCTTTGGAGATTGTATCAGGCATCTTTAAAATAGTGTCGATAGCTTGCTTTATAGTTATAATTATTATTTTGACAGCTTTCGAAATAATATTAGCTAAAAATACGTTCTTTCCAAAAGCTAAACGAGTTAAGATAAAAAATTAACTCAAAATTAATAAGGGGCATTCATTGATTGAATGCTTCTTTTTTGTTATAATAAAATTAATATGAAAAAATTATTATTGCCAGTTATTTTTGTCTTGCTGATGACGCCTTTGGCCAGCCAAGCTTTTTGTTGTCGCATTAGCTGGAGCTGTGGTTGGTGGACTTATTCTTTGCACAGCGGTGAGAGTGGTAATGAAAAATATACCGAGAAAACTACCGATATGAATTGTAAGGTGGCTTTAAGTCATTTAAAAACAAAATTAGCCAGCTTGCAAAGCCAGTTAAATACAGCTATTCCTGGCAATAAATGTGCTTGTTTTGTTAATCCTGGCGATGAAGTCAGGATTAGTGCCAGCTTTAATTACGGTTGGGAAGGCACGGATTGTAATCCGACAAACGATGGCTTGCCGAAAGTCAGTGATTTTGATAAAGCTTCGTGTCAGGACACTCCAAACAAGCAATCAAATACCACAAGCGCTGGTAATCCGCCTCAGGCCGTTGGTTCGGTTCGCTCAACTTACAAAACCTTGCCCAATCCGCTGGGGCCGACCAGCATGACCATCGGTAGCGTTCCGAAAATTGTCGGCAAAGTTATTAATGCTATCTTAACTATTCTTGGTTCAATTGCTTTGCTGGTCATAATTTATGGTGGCTTTACTTGGATGACTTCGGCCGGTAACGACAACCGTGTGGCTCAAGGCAAAAGCACTCTGATGTGGGCGGCTATTGCTCTGGGTATTATTTTCTTAGCTTGGATGTTAGAAGCTTTCTTGTTCCAGGCTTTGGGTGTTTAAATATTATGAAAAAATTATTATTGCCAGTTATTTTTGTCTTGCTGATGACGCCTTTGGCCAGCCAAGCTTTTTGTTGTCGCATTAGCTGGAGTTGCGGTTGGTGGTCTTATACCATACAAAGTGGCCAGGGTAGTGATGAAAAATATACTGAAAAAACTACTGACATGGATTGCAAGGTGGCTTTGAGTCATTTGAAAACAAAATTAACCAGTTTGGATAGTCAATTAGACGCGGCCATACCAGGTAACAAATGTGCTTGTTTTGCTAATCCTGGCGATGTACTTAAAATTGAAGGAACTACCAACTATGCTTGGAGTGGTACTGATTGCAACCCGACAAACGATGGCTTGCCTAAAGTTGGTGATTTTGATAAAGCTTCGTGTCAGGACACTCCAAATAAACAATCAAACACCACAAGTATTGGCAATCCGCCTCAAGCTGGAGGTACTGTTAATTACGGTTATTCCACTGTCACAAATCCTTTACAGACGGTTAGCGTGCCGGTGGTAGCTGGCCGAATTGTTAATGCTTTTTTATTGATTGTTGGCTCCATCTTTTTGATTATCATTATTTACGGCGGTTTTGTTTGGATGACGGCAGCCGGCAACGAGGCTAAAGTAGCAAAAGGTAGAAAAACTTTAAGTTGGGGAGTTATGGGTATTATTGTTATCTTCTTGGCTTGGATGCTGGTGGCCTTTATTTTTGAGACTTTAAACGTTTAGGGCCGACCCTTGATTTTTAATTGTTGTTATGTTATATTATTTTTAGTTTTATATACATCACGCCATCATGTGATGTATTGTTTTTGAGGCTAAATTAGGCGCCGTTAGCTCAGCTGGTAGAGCAGCTCCCTTTTAAGGAGAAGGTCGCAGGTTCAAATCCTGCACGGCGTACAAAGTCAATTACTAATTACAAATTTAAAATTAAGATTTTTTATGAAAAGCGATAATATTATAAGAGACAAATCTTATAATATTGCTATAAGAATAATCAATCTTCATAAATATTTAAACTCTAACAAAAAAGAATTTATATTATCAAAGCAAATTTTAAAGAGTGGCACTTCAATTGGAGCTAATATAGAGGAGGCTATCGGTGCTCAATCAAACTATCTATTGCCTATAAAGAAGCCCGAGAGACCATCTATTGGATTAAATTATTAAGAGATACTGGCTATGTGGAGGCAAATAGTGCTTTTTCTCTTTTTAACGATTGTGAAGAAATTTGTAAAATTATAAGTAAAATACAAATCACTTCAAAAAAATCATTAGTAATTCGTAATTAATAATTTTTAATTGTTTTGCCGAAGTAGCTCAATGGTAGAGCAACGGTTTTGTAAACCGTAGGTTGGGGGTTCGAGTCCTCTCTTCGGCTCATAACAGGTGTTTGGGCTATGACAAAATTTTATCTTAAAACTTTGGGTTGTAAGGTTAATCAATACGACGGGGCAAAATTAGCCTCGTTTTTAAAAACCTTTGGCTGGCAACAAACAACAGAGGCGCCTGATTTAATTTTGGTTAACACTTGCGCCGTGACCAGCAAGGCGATTGTTAAAAATCGTCATTTGGTTAATCAATTGAGACGAGAGTTTCAAGGCGCTAAAATTGCGCTTTTGGGTTGTTGGCCAAGAACCTATCAAGCTGATGCTAAAAAATTGGCTGTAGATTTTTTGATAAGCAACAAGGAACCGTTGGCTATTGCTCAAAATTTAATAGCATTAATGAATGAGTCAGGGCCGTTTTGCGCACCAACCTTGCTTTCGGCTACTGATCGGGCTCGTTATTTTATTAAAATTCAGGATGGTTGTCGGCAATTTTGCTCATATTGCCTTATCCCTTATGCTCGAGGTAAGTTGTCTTCACGGCCTCAGGCCGAAGTGGTGGCTGAAGTGGCCATGGCCATTAAAGCTGGCTATGGTGAGATTGTTTTGTCAGGCATCCATTTGGGTCTTTATGGCCAAGAAAGTGAAGCCGGCAATTTGGTTAAACTACTTAAGGTGCTACTTAAATTAAAAGGTGAGTTTAGATTGCGTTTAAGCTCTATTGAAATTACCGAGCTAAGCGACGAGTTGATAAACTTAATTAAAGCCGAGTCTCGGCTTTGTCGGCATCTGCATATTTCTTTGCAATCCGGTTGCGACAAAATTTTGAAATTAATGAACCGGCCATACGATACTGCTTATTTTGCCAAGCGAGTGACTAAATTGCGCCAAGCCGTGCCGGACATAGCTCTTAGCACTGATATTATTGTCGGCTTCCCGGGAGAAACCGAAGCCGATTTCAAAGCTACTTTAAATTTTGCCAAAAGCATGGCTTTTAGTAAAATTCATGTTTTTTCTTTTTCCGCTCATCCACAAACTCCGGCCTATACTATGCCGGAGCAGGTGAGTTTGTCTATTATTAAAGCCAGATCAAAAAAATTAAGACAGTTGTCTGATGGGTTAACAGCTGATTTTGTTAAAAACTTTAAAGGCCGTGATCTGGAAGTGGCGGTTATTGGTCGTCGGCAAGGCAAGCTAATTGGCAAAAGCCAGTATTATTTTGATGTTGAATTTGATGAATCAAATATCATAAAACAGTCCACTACCGGTAAATTAATCGGTAAATTGGTAAAAATTAGCCAAAAAAGCTAGTTATTTAATCTTTTCTTGACTTTTTTAGGTAAATATGATTTAATACAAAATTAATTTTAAGTGTTCTTTTTATTATAAATATTGAGGTTTATTATGTTAAAGGATTTAAGTTTGCCGGATTATTTTAAGCCGGAGAATTATAAAATTGATGAGCCGGTTATCCAAAATTTTTTAAAAAGCTTTGAAACAGGTGATAGTTTACCGCTTTATAGTGGTCCGTGGAAAAGAAAATCCTCCTATCTTTCTGAAAGTATTGATAACAATCTTTCTTCACATCCACAAGGAGTCGTCGTTATAGCAGGAAACGGATTATGGCTCAACGGTAAAACCATGCTTTATAACGGCCCATACAATGATTTTTTCTCTCACTCCAAGGGTTTGCTAGTCAGAAGAGGTAATCAATATTTGCTCGTTAGAGTGGGTAATCAATGCTTGCCGAGAGAAAACTTGCTTTACGAGGGTGAACTGGATATGAGGCACATAGGGTATAATTATCCGATGGCTCATCCACGAGGCATGACAATAGAAATAGAAACGGAAACTTTGGCGAGAGAGGTTTGGCTATACTGTGAAAATGGCGACAAAGAATTGCTTTTCAAGGGAGATTGCGATAAAATTATTTATTGCGATTTGGGAGTTATTATTTGTCGTAATGATGAGTTTTGGCTTGATAATAAAATTTTGCTCTACCAAGGAATAATAAACGAGCGCATTATGTCACACCCTTATGGCTTTATGCACTGGCAAGATCATAAAATTTTTTTTAACGGCAATAATCTCGTTTGTGAATTTGAACATTTTACCAATCTTAAGTCTCATCATCGTGGCGCCATAATCATGATAGGCGACGGTGAGGCAGATAATAACGAAATTTGGTTTAATATGGAATTCTTGCTCTACAAGGGAAAGTGGAATCGTTGTTGGGTTCATCCAGACGGAGTTATTATTCTTTTGGGTGAACAAATAATTTTTTATCCAATACCTTGTTAATAAAAAACTTGCCATTAGAAATAATTCTAATGGCTTTATCCCAGTCCGTTAATTTAGTTTAGTGGCTTGAGACAAGTTAATAAAATTTTAAATATAGTATTGTTCATTAAAAAGGAGAAAAAATGAGGGAGATTAAAAAATCATTGCCAAGCAGGGAGTCTAATTTATTGGATTTGGAAGCTGTTTACAAAAATAAGAAAAAACTAAACAGATTTTTATGCAAAATTAGGTTTAGTATAAAAAACCAGGAAGAAGCCGAAGACATTCTTCATGATGTTTTTGCCAATGTTTGGGAGAATATCAAAAAGAGAAGTCAGCCGGTTGATGATGTTGAGGCTTTGTTGTATCGGTCAATAAAAAATAGAATTGTTGACTCTTATCGCAAAAAAACTTCAACCGTTTTTTCGGAAATGTTGCCGGAAATAAAAGAGCAAGAAGACAACATCTACACTACGGATTATTTTATTTCAGACGAAACTTATCTGCCAGATAAAATGCTTTGGCAAGATTTAGTCAGAGACACGATTGATCGAGTGTTGGATCAAGCACCGGCCAAATTTAAGCAAGTGTTTGTTGATAGCGAGTATAAAAACATTGGCTTTAAAGAAATGGCCGAAACAACAGGCATTAATCAAAATACCTGCTTAGCTCGTAAGCGTTATGCTGTTTTGCGTTTACGAAGAGAATTACCCAAAATTTTATCAGATAATGGTAAAATTGAATATTCCTATTAAAAAATTACCGGATAGTAAATATCCGGTTTTTTTATTGCCAAAATCATTGTTTTTTGATAGGATAAAACCAACTTAAAGTCAAAATATGTTGAAACTATACAATACCCTAAGTCGTCAAAAAGAGGAATTTAAGCCGATTAAAGATAATGCGGTCGGCTTGTATACTTGCGGTCCGACGGTTTATATTTATGCTCATTTAGGTAATTTACGAACCTATGTTTTTGAAGATATTTTAAAAAGAGTTTTGTTGTACAACGACTACCAAGTCAATCACGTCATGAATATTACTGATGTCGGCCACTTAACCGGTGATATGGATATGGGTGAGGATAAATTAGAACTTGGTGCCAAACGCGAAAATAAAAAGGCCTCGGAAATCGCCGAATTTTATTTGTCGGTTTTTAAAGAAGATTTGGAAAAATTAAATATTTTGGAACCGACCATTTGGTGCAAGGCCACCGATTATATTCAAGAGCAAATTGACCTAGTTAAAACCCTAACAGAAAAAGGCTATACCTATCAAACTGCCGATGGTATTTATTTTGATACCAGCAAAGTTAGCGATTACAACAAATTAAGCCACTTGCCTTTAGAAGATTTGCAAGAGGGGGCTCGCGTAGAAAAAAATGAGGCCAAGAAAAATTCAACCGACTTTGCTTTGTGGAAATTTTCACCAAAAGATGTGAAACGACAAATGGAATGGGAATCGCCCTGGGGCAAGGGTTTCCCCGGCTGGCACATTGAATGTAGCGCCATGAGTTTAGCTTTGTTAAAAGATCAGTTGGATATTCATTGTGGCGGTATTGATCACGTAAATATTCACCACACCAACGAAATTGCCCAGTCGGAAGCGGCTACGGGCAAGAAATTTTTTAATTATTGGTTGCATGGCGCTTTTTTGAATATTGCCGGTGGCAAAAAAATGGCCAAAAGCGAAGACAATTTTTTGACACTGGATAAAGCTTTGGTTGAAAAAAATATTAATCCTTTGGCTTTTCGTTTTGCTTGTTTACAGGTGCATTATCGCAAGCCCATGGAATACGGCCAAGAAATTATGGCCGGCGCGCTTAATGGCTTAAAACATTTGTATAATCAGTTTAGAGAATTAAAAGATGAGAGCGGTGAAATTAGCTTGGATTATAAAAATCTTTTTTTGATAGCTATAAACGACGATCTTAATTTGCCACAAGCTTTGGCCGTAGTACAAGAGCTCTTAAAATCTTCTTTGTCAGACGGCGATAAGCGGGCGACTATGTTGGATTTTGACAGAGTCTTGGGTTTGAAATTGTCCGATAGTTTTTTAGCTGAAGCGCCGGCAGAAGTTATTAAATTAGCCGAGGCCAGACAGGGAGCTAGACGAATTAAAAATTGGCAACAAGCCGATGCTTTGCGTCAGCAGATTGAAGAACAAGGTTATTTGGTAGAGGATATTGATGACGGTTGGCGTTTGAGTAAAAAATAAACCCCGTTTATTAAACGGGGCATGGAGACTTAGTTTTGTATAGGATAGATACAGACAAATTTAATCTCGTCACCTTCTTTGTTGATTAGTTGGCCGATTCTAAACTGCATTTCTTTGTGGTTTTTTGGAATAATCCAAACAATTGTTTGGCCAGACTTTTTGATTAAATGGTTGGCGTGAGAGCTATCCATTTTTTCATAGTCCTCGTTGGGAACCGAAATTAATACCAAAGAATTTTTGTTTAGCTCTTTGATTAAGTAAAAACCGTCCTTAAGGGGGTTGCCTTTCTTTTTATTAGACAGCATTTTAAAGATAGTTATTGTAGTAAATATCATAAAAACTATCAAAACAAACAACGGCAAGATGTTTTTCTCGATCATGACTTATCCTTCCTGTAAAGTTGATTTAAAGAACTGGCTATATAATAAATAATTTTTCTTTTTTTGTCAATAGTGAAAATATGACTGATTTTTGGAAAAAATTAAAAAATAAACAGCAACCAATTTATGTTTTGGCGCCCATGGCTGGCATTACTGATTCGCCGTGGCGTCAGATTTGTAAAAGCTTTGGCGCTGATGTGGTGGTTAGCGAAATGGCCAGCGTGGCTGCTTTGGCTTATCAGCCGACTAAAACTTTGGCTATGCTTAAAAGTCAAAAAAGTGAAGCGCCTTATGTGATCCAGCTTTTTGGTTCCAAGCCGGAGCAATTTGCTATGGCGGTTAGGCTGTTAGTTGATACTAAAAAAATTAAAAGTTTGGGTATAAAAAATTGGCGTTCTCCCGACGGTTTTGATATTAATTTTGGCTGTCCGGTGCCAAAAGTTTTAAAGCAGGGCGCTGGCTCGGCTTTGTTTAAAGATTTGGCCAAATCACGGCAAGTGATTGAGGCGGTTTTAGATAATACTGACTTACCCTTATCAATTAAAGTTAGAGCCAGAGTTGGCCGTCTGACGGTTATAGATTTTTTAAAAAATATTCAAGATTTGCCCATAAGCGCTTTAATGATTCATGGTCGCAGTTTAGCTCAGGGTTTTAACGGCGCGGTTGACGCTGAGATTATTAAAGAAGCCAAAAAATATTTCAAAGGCGTGGTTATCGCCAATGGCGGTGTTAATAATTTGAATCAGGGGCAAAAATTACTCAAAGTCAGCTTGGCTGATGGCCTGGGCTTGGCTCGCGGCGTTTCAGGTCGGCCTTGGTTGTTTCAAGAATTAAAAACTGGTCAGACAATTGTCATGAGCCAGAAACAAATTTTTAAATTAATGCTCAAACACGCTGTTTTGGTTGAAAAATACAATGGTAATTTTAAAGAATTTAGAAAACATTTGTTGTGGTACACTGCCGGTTGGCCAGGCACCAAGGAATTGCGTCAAAAATTAATAAAAATTGAATCTTTGGCTGAAATTAAGGCCATTTTGCGGGGGGCTTGACTTATTTGCTAAAGTTTGCTATATTAAGAATTCGTGTGTTCTTTTTAACAATGTATTTCAGAGGGAGAATTAATGAGACTTTTACCGGAAACAGAAGAGAAAGCGAATAATGATTTGCCAGGCAAGCTTATCGCTCATTGTGAGACGGCTATGGATATTTGCGAACGGATTACCTCCGGCAATATATCTCACATGGCCGGAAATTTAGACAACCTTTTTTTATTTTTTTTACTCACCTTTGAGGAAGAAAAAAACAATGGTCGTCAGATTAGTAATACCGTGAGCGATTTAATTGTAGAATCAACTATGATTTTGAGATCAAGAGATTTCAATAAGAGTGGCTATCAGACTTTGGCTTATAAGATTAAGGCAAATATGCAAAAACTTAAAGATTTTTTTATCAAAGAAAAAACCTCTCAAAAATATTTAGTGGGTGTCTAAACCCGCAAATTTAAAAAAAGGCGTTCTAAATGAACGTCTTTTATTTTAATCTACTTTTCACTCTAAGCTATTTTTTAGCCAAACATTATAATTAGTTTCCTCCCTTAAGCTAGGGGAGGAACAAGGAAGGGTCTGGAGTTAAGAGCTATGTCATTTTATTACCACCTAAGTCTTTTTTATCTCTAGACCCCACCCTAACCCCTATGCAAGCTCGCTTGGTAAGTGGAGGGAAAGACCGCTAACTCTTTAGTTTAGTCTTCATGCTTTAAGCCCGCGTAGCGGGCAAACTTAAAACCGCCAGCGTTTGAGCTGGCGGTTGATTATTTTTAAACTAGAGCCATCTTTTTTTTCTGAAAAAAATCAACATGCAGAAACTTAAAAACAGCATAATACCAACAATTATCCAAAAGCCATATTTGTGATCAACAAAGGGCATATATTTGGCGTTCATGCCAAAAATAGCGGCTAAAAGGGTGAGAGGGAAAACAATCACTGAAAAGATCGTTAGGGTTTTCATGATGTTGGTCATACGGTCGTTTAAAAGAGATTCGTTGGTGCTGTTTAAAACTTCAATGGTTTCTTTTTGATTTTCTAGCGATTCCCAAATTCTTTTGGAATGATCAACTAAAGATATATAATATTTTTTTATTTCCGGGCGGGGGACGACAGAGCTTTCTAAATCCATTAATTTTTGCAGGATATTTTTGTGATTTTGCAAGATTTTGCGAATACTGATAATATTGTGGCGAAGGTTTAAAATTATGGAAACAGCGCGTTTTTGCTCTTGATTGAAAATAACATCTTCAACATCGTCAATAGCATAGCTGTTTTTGTCTAAAATTAAATAGCAATCCATAATTAATTTTTCCAAAATTTCCGCCAGCAAAATAGCTGATGATTCCAAGCGATAAGCATTGAGGGAGGCTGGTTCTTTCTTGCAAAGATTAAAAAAGTTATTAAAAACTGGAATATTATTATTATGCAAAGTGATAATGTAGCCATGACCGATAAAAAAATCAATTTCTGCTGCTTTGATTTTGCCGTCAAGGAAAATCGGAAAATGCAAAATTAAAAAAACATATTTGCCGTCTTCCATTACCATTGGTCTTTGAGAAAAGCTGGATGCCGTTGAAGCCTGAATATGCTCCATATTAAAATTGTATTTTTGACGCAAAAATTCCAGCTCAGTTTTGCCGGCATTGGTAATATTTAGCCATTCAGTTTTGTGGGGAGTTCTTGGGTTGTCGATTGTTAGTCGATCGATTTTTTTACTAACGATTTTTTTGACAGGCATATACTTTATTATAACACAAAATTAGATTTGAGAAAAAGCCAACAAGGGTTTATAATAAAATAACTATAAAATAAAAAATAAAAAGCTCTACTGGCAATTATGCCAGCCAGACAAAAACAAAACTATGGAAGAACAAAAACAAAACCAAGAAGCAATTATGGGCAATTTCGACTCAACTGAAGAAAGCCCGGAGGAGCAGGCGCGGATTGACGATTTAATAGCTCATAATCCGGCAGAGGATGTTATTAACTTAGGTAAGATTGAGAATTTGGAAAAAATTATTGAGGAGGCCACACCAGCCGAGGTAAAAAATAATGCTGGCGCCGAGACTTTGGTTTTGTCAAAAAATAAACTGTTGTTAATTAAAAAAACAGCCCAGAATCTAAAAGACAGTGCTAGTCGATTGTTGGAGCTTTTAACGATTGTGTCTGATGAGGAGATAAAAATTAAAACAGGACAAGCAACCGAAACCAAGAAAACAGAGGCGGTTGCCGAAGTTGAAAGTAATATTATTGAAGGTCTGTTTGACGGTGAAAAAATGGTTGGTCAAGACGGCAAGATTTATGATGTGCCGGTTAACTACGCTTCTAAGTCTCGTTTGGTGGAAGGGGATTTGTTAAAATTAATTATTACCGATGCCGGCACTTTTATTTTTAAACAAATCAATCCGATTGAGCGTCGTCGAGTGGTCGGTGTTCTGGAGGAAAGTGAAACCGGCGAATATTATGTCTTGGCTGATGATCGCCGTTGGCGAGTTTTGGATGCTAGCGTTAGCTATTTTAAAGGTGAAGTGGGTGATGAGGTGGTGGTGATTGTGCCAAAAAATGGTTCAGCCAAATGGGGAGCTGTGGAAAACATTATTAAGCACTAACTTTATCTTCCTCCACCTTGCTAAGGGGGAGGTCAGGAGGGGGTCTTATGACATACTTTATCTTCCTCCACCTTGCTAAGGGGGAGGTCAGGAGGGGGTCTTATGACATACTTTATCTTCCTCCACCTTGCTAAGGGGGAGGTCAGGAGGGGGTCTTATGACATACTTTATCTTCCTCCACCTTGCTAAGGGGGAGGTCAGGAGGGGGTCTTATGACTAAAATATACAATCAACAACAATTTAAACAAATCAGAAAAAATTTAAGAAATCAAAGCCATGATGTTGCTTGTGAAAAAATATTTTGGCAAAAAATAAGAAGAAATCAAATAGGCTATAAATTTAGAAGGCAATTTGGCATAGGCAAATACGTTGTCGATTTTTATTGTCCTAAGTTAAGATTGGCCGTAGAGATAGATGGCGCAAGCCACGTAATGGCTAAACAAGCAAAGACTGACAAAGAACGTGAGATTTATTTAGAAAGTTTAAATATAAAAATTAAGCGTTATAATAATATTGATGTAAAAAATAACTCAGAAGAAGTATTAAATAATTTGATTGTTTTTTGCAATAATTTAAAGCGGATTCGTTTTTAATTTAGACCTAACCCATCACTAAGGGGAGACGGACCCCACCCTAACCCTCCCCCTTACTAAG
>Ga0210057_1005086_pt1 | contig 17089 bp, 26 predicted proteins | sample CryGeyCG2114_010_2_FD_183968 | JGI IMG/M metagenome (GOLD analysis project Ga0210057, IMG submission 183968) | Groundwater microbial communities from aquifer - Crystal Geyser CG10_big_fil_rev_8/21/14_0.10 (SPAdes) (version 2) | ecosystem: Environmental > Aquatic > Deep subsurface > Groundwater ...
CCATCAAAATAAGACCCACAATAATAAATTGCAATTCCTTTGACATTCTTTCAAAAATCTCATGTAAGTGTATATCTCGTACCATTTTTATTATATAATCATAAGTCTAATTCCTTTTTTAATTTCTTAAACTGTCTCCATTTCTCAAGATTTTTAAGGTCGCCCTCAAGTTCTTCTAAGTCCTCTTTTTTATGCTTTTTATACCAGAAATATCGAATTTAAGTCTAAAAACTAACTCTATATAACTTTCATCTAAACCTTCATTTACGGGATGTTTAAACAATATTCTCCATTTATCAGTTTCTATTTCTTTGTTCATTTCATCAATCTCCCACATTTATTTTCTTATTCTCACATTCACTAGCAAAAGCACAATATTCACATTCCCATTCTTCTATTGGCTCTGCTTTTGGAATTTGTTTATTTTTAATAGCACTAGCAAGCAAGTTTGTTCTTTCATTAATAAATTCGCTAATCTGTTTAAGAACATCATCATTAAAAGGAACATCTACTTCATGACAATCTTTATCCCCTAATCCAATATAGACAAGCTTTAAGCCATGAAGATCAAGCCCGTAAAACTGCTTAAGAATTGTTGCATAAATTTGTATTTGTAAAATATCTTTTTTATTTACATCATCTCTTTTATATTTTCCATAAGAAGTTGTTTTAAGGTCATATAAAATTCTTTTTGATATATTTATTGAATCTAAATAACCAATACACTCATTTCTTTCAGGAGTTTTCCATAATATTCTTTCTTCCGAGATATCTGATGCTGGTGCAAGGTATTCATGAATTGCAGAACCTATTCCCATTGAAATAAATCCTGTTCTATCCATATAATAATCTTTTATTAGTTTAAAATAAGCTTGTTTTGGACAACATATCAAATTAGTCACAGACACTCTCGGAGGAGAATGTCTAAAACTTGGAAATAAAAACTTTTTCTTAAGTATTGAAGGGAACTGATTACATTTATCACATGCAGAGCATTCTATAAACGACACCTTTTCATTTCTAATATCACAATTTACTCCTATACATGCCATTTTTAATCAACTCTGAGTATTTTTATAATATAACTTAAAATATTTAAGTTTATAAATCTTTCTATTAACCGGAACTTATAGTTTATAACCGTAAAATCCGAAAGATTTATAAATACTCTTTTATTAGTAAAATTAAGAAAAAGGGGTAAAAATGGTGCGTGTTGTTATATCTACAGTTTATAGTGGAAGATCAATTAAAGTTGCGATAAAAGAACTCTCTCCTAATAAATTAATTCTTATTGTGGATAAACCAATAGATAAAACTAAAGAAGAAACGGTAAAGGAAATTAAAAAATTCTATGGAGAGATCATACAAATTGAAACTCTCCAAACATCCCTCTATAATATCCCAGAAATAATGGAAAAGGTTATTAAAGTTATCGATGAAGAATCCAAAAAAGAAAATGAAATCTTAATTCATATAACTGAGGGGAGAAAAACAACCTCATTAGCATTATTATTTGCAGGATATGCTAGAAAAGAAAAAATAAAAGGGGCTTACTATGTTATAGAAGAAACAAACGAAATTTTACCTCTCCCACTAATAAAATTAGAGTTAGGAGAAAGTAAAAAGAAACTTCTACAAGAGATAAATAAGGGAAATGGAAAAATAAAGAAAATAGAGAAAAAGTTAAAAATAAAACAAAGTGCAGTTTATCAGCATATTCAGGAATTAAAAAAAGAAGGTTATCTTGAAGATACTAAAGAATTAAAATTGACTGAAATGGGGAGAGTTATGATATTATGATATTAAATTCTAAGAAATTAAAAAAGGAGATGAAAAATGGAAAATCAAAATGAACTCACTCCCAAAAAATTAAGTTATATTAGTTTATTTAGTGGTGCTGGTGTTGGTTGTTATGGGTTTAATCTTAAGGGGTTTGATTGTGTTGCTACAAATGAACTTATAGAAAGGAGATTAGCAATTCAAAAATGTAACAACAAATGCAGCTCGAATTCTGGCTATATCTCTGGAGATATAACTAAAAAAGAAATAAAGGATAGAGTTTTAGAAGAGGCAAGTAAATGGCTAAAGAAAAATAAGAAGAAAGATATTGATGTTTTGATTGCTACTCCACCTTGTCAAGGTATGTCTATTGCAAATCATAAAAAGAAGAATGAATTAAATAGAAATTCTTTGGTTATTGAATCAATAAATTTAGTTAAACAAATAAATCCAAAATATTTCATATTTGAAAACGTTAAGGCTTTCTTGACTACTTCCTGCACAGATATAGACAAAAAATTGAAAACAATTAGAGAAGCTATTGATGTTAATTTATCTGGCAATTATAATATTTTATATAAGGTGGTTAATTTCAAGGATTTTGGAGTTCCTTCAAGTAGAAATAGAGCACTGGTTTTAGGGGTTCGTAAGGACTTGAAAGATATAACTCCTTATGATATTCTACCTGATAATGAAAATGTAAAAACTCTAAGAGAGGTAATAGGACACCTGCCCTCATTAAAAGAAATGGGAGAAATTTACCCTAAGGATATTTATCATAATTTCAGAAGTTACGATAAAAAGATGTTGAATTGGATAAAAGATATAAAAGAGGGGCAGAGTGCATTTGAGAATTCTCATCCTCTAAAAATTCCTCATCAACTAATCAACGGAAAAATTATTCATAATATAAATAAGAATGGAGATAAATATTCAAGGTGTTATTTTGATAAAGTCGCTCCTTGTGTTCACACAAGAAATGATATTTTAGCTAGTCAATCAACAATCCATCCAAAAGATAATCGTGTCTTCAGTATAAGAGAACTTATGATTATGATGTCTGTTCCAAGTTCTTTTAATTGGTCTTCTATTCCAGAAGAAGAGTTGAATAAGATGAATGAAGAAAAAAAGTCAGAGTTTTTAGCAAAAAATGAAATTAATGTAAGGCAATCTTTAGGTGAGGCTGTACCAACTCTTGTTTTTCAAAAGATAGCCACAAAAATAAGAGATTTATCAATTCATAAAAAATTAAGTGATAAAGAGGTTGCTAGTATAATAAAAGAAAATTCTTTAGATAATAAAAATAATTTAATTAGATTTGTTAGTGAAAATTTTAAAAAAAAACTTTCTTTTATAGAGTTATCTAAGATATGTGAGCTAGCTAATTCTAAAAGAATGGATATGTCTGCTTATTATACCAGTCAAGATATATGTTTTACAATAATTAATGATTTGCCAGAGCCAGAGAATTTTAAATCAATTAGAATACTTGAGCCATCTGTTGGAAGCGGTAATTTTATACCTTTATTAATAAAAAAGTATAAAGAAGTTCCAAATGTTACGATTGATTTAATAGATCTTGATAAAGATGTTCTGGAAATTTTAAAAAATCTTTTACAAGCGATAGAAATCCCAAAGAACGTAAAAATTAACTTTATTAATAAGAATTTTATATTCTATAAACCAGAAAAGAAGTATGATCTTGTTGTGGGTAATCCACCATTTAAGAAAGTAGAAAAAGAAAAAACTTTATTGTTTGCTTACAAGAATGGAATGTATAATAAAGACACAAATAACATTTTTTCTTTTTTTATTGAAAAATCTTTAAAATTATCTAATTATGTTGCATTAATTGCACCTAAAAGTCTTTTATCAACTCCAGAATTTAACAAAACAAGAGAATTACTTGAGAGAAAAAAAGTTTTGAAAATTGTAGATTATGGCGAATTAGCTTTTGATGTCAAAATAGAAACTATTGGTGTCATTGTAGATGGGGATAAAATTAAAGATGGTCTTGTCAAAATAGAATCATACATAACCCAAGAGACAAAATATTTAAGTTCTGATTATATCATGTCAAGGAAATTTCCTTATTGGTTAATATATAGAGATAATTTTTTTGATGAAGTTGCAGAAAAAATGCAATTTAGGGTTTTTGATGTTTTTAGAGATAGACAAATAACGAAAGCAATAACTAAAGATAAAGGAAAATATAGAGTCTTAAAATCAAGGAATTTAAACAAAAAAGGAGAAATAGAAGATATCAAAAACTATGATAGTTTTATTGATAATATTTCAAAATTAGTAGTATCAAGATTTCTCAATAGAAACAATATTGTCATAGTTCCTAATCTTTCTTACTATCCTAGAGCAGGATTTTTACCTAAAAATTCAATAGCTGATGGCTCACTTGCATTACTGATGCTAAAAAACTCGAACTATAAAATAACTAAGGAAAAGCTAGGATACTTTTCAACAGAGGAATTTGAAAAGTTTTATAAGGTAGCAAGGAATTATGGGACTAGATCATTGAACATAGATACCAACTCTGTGTTCTTTTGGGGTTTAGTCAAAGATGAAAATTGACACAGAACAGGAAATAAGAAAGTATTTTAGTAATATGAATTTAGATTTAAGAAAATCTAAATTTTCAAGGTTTACAGACCAAAAAGTCACCCCTGATGTTCTTTCTTTCATAGCTGAATGTATTTTAAATCTCCCAGAAGATAAGGAAGATTTTGTTGTAAAGAATATATGGGATTTAGATTATTTCATAAAAAACGCTATGGCAGTATTTAATAAGCCAAGTCCAACAAATGAAACAGCAAAACACGAATATGATAAATTTATTCAACAACCATTAAGAATGTTGTATTATGCAGGCATTATTGATTCAAAAAAAGACGGGCTAAGCAATCGATATAAGGTAATTAATAAGGACTTGCTTGAATACATCTCAATTAAGGAAAGAAATGCCTATCTCTTTCTCTATTATTATTTAACTAAAGTTCTTACCAATTCTGGCATGATAAAGTATTTTGAAGAATTCAAAGATAAAAACGATAAAGACCATTATAATTTACTAAAGGATAAATTCATCAAATTTATAAAAGGAAACACAGAGATTAACACTAATGTTGAGATAAGAAGGATTTTTCCTAAAATACTCAATATTTATGCAGTTTATTATGGCATAAAAGGGACAGAAAAAGGTAGAATCTCAAGAAGTCCCTATACTTTTAGCGATTTGATGTATAATAATGTTAATTTTAGAGATATTACTAAAGACAAGAATCTAACAAGACAAGAATCAACTAAACTAGAAATGCCAAGTAAAGATTATAGTAGATACCTAATTGAAAGAGCTAAAAACATTATAAAAAGAAAGTATAGAGATAGTGAAGTTAAAGATAGTTTTGCTAAGGGAGAAGCCATTCACGTCCATCATATTTTTCCAGAGGCAGAGTTCCCACAAATAGCTTATTTTCTTGAAAATTTGATAAAAATAACAGCAGACCAGCATTTATATCACGCCCATATAAAAGGCAAAACCCAAGTAATTAATAGAGATTATCAATTAACTTGTTTATTAGCGAAGTCAGAAAGTATTGAATCATCTATAAATAAAGGAGAAGCATTATACACTATCCCTAATTTCATATTTGTAATAAACACAGGTTTAAGTGCAGAATTATCACAAAGTCTAGACCTTAAACAGATAAGAATAAAGATTAATAAGATTTATAATAGTTATTAAATTTTTTTAAATTTAGATTTTCTTTTTAAAGCATAAGCAATTATTTTATCTTTATTTAATAATCTCCAATTATAATTATAAGCTGCAACTTTTTCTTTATTTTTTAGTTTATAAATCCTACACATTTCCAGTATCTTTGTTTTATTTTTTATATATCTTTTATGTTGATATGCCAAAACCTTTTTTCTATTCCTTAAATACCACTGCTTGTATATCTCTCTTTGATTTTTTGACATCATGATTTTCAATAGCAAATTTAATATAAAAATCCTTCGATTCTATCTAGAAATCTTCGCTTTATATTCTTTACTGCACCACAACCAAAACACTCTCACCTTTCTTATGCCCCAAACTTAACAGCTTTTTATCTATTTCCTTATTATTCTTCCCAACTTCAAGAACAGCAACACCTTTATCTTCACATAACTTTAATTTTGCTAGCTCTTTATTATCAACTTTTTTCAGAGTCTCCTTAAATTCATATAAATCCAAATCCATATAAATAACAAGATTCTAGGATTTTTAAAATGAGTCATTTAAGAAGTTTAATTCTCAGATGAAGATTTACTCGCATTCACTTTAATTTTAATTGAGGATCTATTACAATCGCTTCACTGCCTAGAATATGTAAAAAAGCATCTCCTAATGTTTTAACTTCAACCAGACTAGCATATAGTCCTTGGTGTTGGTGAACGGGCAAATGATGGCAATTATCTAGACGATAATTCCCTTGGGTAAAAAGGGCTCCAGAAGTTAGAGTTTGGAATCTGATTTTAACATTTTCGATAGGGATATTAATTTCTAAATGTCTTCCATCAAGGCAATTTATATTTAAACAGCCGTAGTTTAGATCAGAGATTTGTCCTATTACCTTAACCTGCTTTTGCTTTTTCCAAAGTTTCTCTTTTAAGATATCTGCAAATTCACTCATATTCTCCCTAGAACTCCCAACCTTTTAATTTTAACTGTCTCTCCCAAAACTTGTATAACAAATATTGTTACTAATTATTTAAAATTTCCCAAGCCACACACCTTATAACTTGATGTTCGGGATGAACTAAGTTGTTTCTTTGTTCTTCGATTCTTGGACCTAATGGCAATCTCATATATTTGGCTATTAATTCAAATGAATCAAGCAAAGGATTCAAACTTATTTTAGCTGTTTCGTGTTCGTAACCAATAGCAAACACAGCTTTTTTCTTCATACAAACTTCTTTAATTAATTTAATTGCATCACCTATAGCCGAAGTATTTCCAGCGTAAGGATGGAGCAAATTAATAGACCAATTCTCAGCTTCTTTTCCATTATCACCGAAAGGTCTCACAATTTTAAACTCTAAAGCCCATTCATTATCAATACTTAAATCTGGAATTCTTTTTGTGTAGGCTAAATGGCCTTTACTTTTTAGTAGTTTTGATAATTCTTTTATTAATTGAGGTTCTCCAAAAGGACCAATTCCTGGCTTAAAATGTTTGTGGACTGGTCTAGTTAAGTCAAATTCCTTGAGCAAGTCAGCTATTAAGCTAACCAATTCATTTATTTCCATCTTTATATTCCAAACTTATTTTTTTAATTAAATCCTCAAAATCCGATGTATTAAAAAAGCCGCCATAATCTTGTCTGTAGAAATGAAAACTACTATCGTTTCCATGAGAAAAATAATTTGTCTTATTCAATTTTGCTAGAACAAATTTGGGTTTTATTAAGTCAAAGGGTTTAAAGTCTATAATTATAACGAAAGTATTATCAAAATCTATAATATCTAGTATTTCCTTATTGATTCTATGCCAGATCACGGTAGGGTCCTTTACATCTTTTTTTACCCCTGCTTCAAATATTATAAAATAAACTTTTTTATTTTTATTTATCACTTCAAAGAGAGGGGTTTTTTGCCCACCATAAATTAACTTATTGACCTGACAATTTCTTTTGAGATTCTTGGTTAAATTATCAAGTAAATCATTCTTATTCATAGTCTCCTTAGAAATCCTATACTTTTAATTTTAACTATCTCTCTTTCTATTCTAAATCCTTAATATAATCCCTAAATGCTTTTTCTAATCTTATCATGGTATCAATCATTTTTTCCTGTAGCTCATCCCATTTATCATGATCTTTTAATCCGGCCCCCCTAAATCTATAAGCAATCCTTGAAGCTCTTTTGCTGTCTAATCTTTCCCATTCTAATTTGTTACCAAAAATCTTCTCGATCTCTTCTTTATGTTTAATTAGTTCATCAAATCTTTTTTTGTTTATATTTGGCTCGGCGTATTCTTTTCCTTTATCCAAATATATATCTGCGCCCCCATAATTATTATAGATCCCATAATTATAAGAAATTCCTGCCTTTCCAGCTCCGGTCCCAATCCAGGAATACATTCCTGGAGAAACTCCTGAATGGAGTTTAGTTTTTTGATTAGCTTTCTCCAACAGTTTTGTCCAAAATTCCTTTCTTGAAATATGCCTCTGAGCATATTCTTTTTTCTCCAATCCAATTTCTTTTGCCTCTTCAGTTGGACGAGCAATAATAGTAAATAAGGGTGCAGCAAGAGGCTGGTCTTCTATTTTAATAGCCTCAATCTTAATTAAATAAAAGGAAACATCATCAGGCGCATTTTCATTTAACCAATTAATTGCCTTAACATGCTCTTCGACAGGATCGCTTGTTATCCATATTGCAATATTAGCATCTAAATTAGTAAGATAAGTTATAACTTTTCCTAAGTGGTCATGGTCTGTCTTTTCTAATTGATTTTCTATTATCACTTTATTCCCATCTTTATCAGTTCCCAAAAGGTCTACCTTAAAGGGGCCAGCATATTTTTCTCTTTCTTCAATATTTATTTCAAAATCTAGAACCTCATTTAGATAATCAATATTTTCTTCTAACCATCTAGTAAAATCCTGATCTTCTTTATCCCATAGTTCTCTTAAAGGAAATTTCTTTATTTTTCCTATCTTTTCCTTTGCTTCTTCTTTAGATAACATGTTTTTTCCTATTTTCGCTTCTATTTAACTCTTTCTCAATTCCTCCCTACCTTCAATCTTCTTAAAACTTTCTACCTCCTCCTTGCACCCCAAAAGCTCAAACTCAAACTTACTAATCAAATCAAAATCCCAACTTCAGGAAACTTCCAGGATTTTAATCTTAAATCCTGTTTTATAAAAGTAATGTTGTTTTCATTGAAATGTTCTTTATCTAAAGTCACAAAAATAACTTTTATTATGTCTGTTATTATTCTAGGCCTAGATGTTTCAGTTGTATACTGTAAACAAGAAGAAAAAACATTGCAGTCTGAATAATTATCTATAAACTCATTTAAGATGCTGACAAGTTTTTTGTCTATGCTTTCAACAGGAATTACTATTTTGCTAATTACACTTTTAAGAATATAATCTAGCCTTATAGAAAATACAGATTCTATTTTTATTAAAAGGTTTACAAGCTCTTTTTCTGATATTATAGTTAAAAGAGAGAAAATCTTGTTTGCTTTATTTATGTCTGTTTTATACAAAGTTTTAATTGCCTCTTCAGAAGAGCCAATCTCATAGCCAGGATTGCGCAATTTTTTTCTTATCTCTTCTAAAATTATCTTTCTTCTAATCTTAAATTTAGGCAAGTCTTTTTCAACAATATAAAAACAAGCTATAAAATCTTTTCTGTTTTTTTCAATAAACTCTACACATATTTTTCCAAATTTTTCTATAGTTTTGATAATTGTCTCTGGCTCATTGAAAATAAAACTGGCATAACCAACAATTATGCTTTGGTCAAGAAAACATTCTGTCATTTTTATCTTTTATTACATCAATGGCAAAATACTCATTTTCCAGCTGTATAGGAATTGCCATCCTCAATATTTAAATTTGTTAAATTAATATAATCTCTATTAGTAACTAAATAAATTCTTCTTGGATTTGTTTTTGTATTTTCTGGCATTTTTTATTGAATACTCAAGTTTATTCTAAGTGTTGTTTATTTTTCTTTTTCAGTACCAATTTCAAAAAACACATTTCTAATCATCTCTGCTTCTTTGCTATAATCTAATTTTTCAGGCAATTTTTCCAAATTATTTAAGTAAATAGAGTTTAGTTGAGAAACAAAATCTTTAGCATTTGAAATTCTATGCTGGATAGAGTTTTCAAAATACATAAATCTTAACTCATCTCTATCTTTAAACCTTTCATAATTGTTAAGAGAGTCAAAAAACATGTATATTGCAATCAATTCCCATATTGAGTTGAAACTCTCATTAATTTCTTGCTTGAATTTATTTAGTTTTTTTAAAGACAAAATCATTTTTTCTAGTAGCAAAGCAAACTCGTGAACTATTTCTATAATTAGCGAGGCATCATTTTTAGTTGGCATGCAGAAATAAAAATTTGAAATCTCATTTCCCAACTCTTTTAAAATTTTCTCATCATCTAAATCTCTATTAAGCAGATATCTTATTTTCTCTTTTGTCTTATACAACTCATTATGGTAAATTTCATATTGTTGAAGCATCCTTTCGTGTGTTGTCCTTTTTCTTGCAATGTTTTCTATAGAGATTATTATTTCTTTGTCTATTTCACTATTTTCTATTTTTCCAGAAGAATAATCTATTTCTTGCGAGTATTTTAATAAAGGGATTTTTCCAAAAAGATACCAGACTGTAGGAACCTCTTTATCTAAACCTGCTTTCTCCAAAACATCAACTGCTGTTTTCAAAACATCTGTGTTTGTAGGCAGCTTTCCTGTTTTTCTTACCCATTCATTTTTTATTTTGTTGTATATATAAAAACCAATTTCTTTCCCTTCTCTGCTTATGGGTATATCCAAATAAGTATCATCTCTTGCTAACTTAAAAAGTCTTATGTTCTTTGAGGAAAAAATCTCCCTTACTTTTCTTTCTCCTTTTAACTCGCATAAAACCTCATTAATAGTTGACCAGTTTGAACCAACTTTCTTGCTAATCTCCTGAATAGAAAGAGGCTTTTCTTCTAAATAAGAAAGAATTTTTTCAGTTATTTCTTCTCTGTCTTTTTTCATCCAGTCTATAAAAAGAACAGATTTATAAACCTTTGTTTTTTATAGAACATCTATACTTTTTGTATAGAGCTTCTTTACTTATCTTTTCCCTCAATCTTCTTAAATTTTTCTGTCTTTACACCCATACTCGCCTTCTTTCCAACTCCAATAATTATCCCTGCCAGTTATAATATGATCGAGAACTTTGATTCCCAAAACTTCTCCTGCTTCAATTAGCTTTTCTGTTGTTTCTCTGTCTTCCTTGCTCGGCTCTGGATTTCCAGAAGGGTGATTATGAACAATAATTATTCTTGAAGCTGAATTTTTAATTGCTGGCTTGAACACCTCTCTCGCGTCAATAATTGAAGAATCTAATATCCCCTTTGTGACTAATTGTTCATTTATAATCTGGTTCTTGTTATTTAACATCAAAATGATAAAATTTTCCTGCTTTTCATTTTTTAATTTTTCATGAAAGTATTCAAAAACATCTTTGGCAGATCTTATATGCTTTATTTCCCCCTTGAAATTATTATATCTTTTCGCAAGTTCTGCAATAGTCAATAATTCAATAGCCTTTGTCTGCCCAATTCCTTTGATTTTTTCTAATTCTTTTATAGAACAATCAAATAACTTGTTTATTCTATATTCAGCTATAAGCCTATTTGCCATTTCCAAAACATTTTCGCTTTTTGTTCCTGTTCTGAGAATTATTGAAAAAAGCTCTGCATCACTTAAGGCATGTGGACCATATTTAAGAAATCTTTCTCTAGGTTTGCTATCATTTGGGAGGTCTTTTATTTTCATATATTAAAGACGACAAATTAGTATATAATTTTTTCTTTTTTATTTTTCTTTCTTCTTTAGCTTAATCTCACCATTTTTCACTTCTGCCTCAAGTTCATAACCTTCTAAATTTGATTCTTTAATTTGCAGTGGAGGAATAATAACTGCATATTTGTAATAAACCTTATTTTTTCTTTTTTTAGACAGCTGCTTCTGAATCCTCATAAATTTAATAATAAGACAGGATATTTATATCTGTCGGAACCGACTACTTTAAAGTTACTATGTCGGTACAGACATATTTATAAACTTAAAATCCCTATCAAAACTATGAAAAAGAAATTTTTAGGAATAGGTTGGAAAAGCAAGATTATATTAAAAAGAGCAACTGCTTATATCTCCATAAATAAGCTTATTGTAGATGGTTGCTGCCTTGAGAAAGGCCAAATTCTCTATTCTTATCTTGCAGAAGATGAAAAAGGAAGAAAAATAATAGTCACTTATCTAGACGGGAAAAGACAGACACAAACAAATTTAAAGTTTAGATAATTGCAATAAGAATGGAAAAAGAAGATAATGAAACACATATAGCTATCTTTAATGGGAAATCAATAAGAAAGAAGCTTGTTAATAATGAATGGTTTTTCTCAGTTGTAGATATTGTAGGGGTTTTAACTGAAAGTGAAGACTCGAATGATTATTGGTATCGCCTTAAAAGAAGGGAACTTGAGTCAAGTGGAATTGAACTATCGACATTTTGTCGAGAGTTGAAATTATTGGCGGAAGATGGCAAACTTAGAGAGACAGATTGTGCAAATACTGAAGGCATATTCAGAATCATCCAATCAATTCCTTCAAAAAAAGCAGAGCCATTTAAAAGATGGCTTGCTAAAGTAGGATATGATAGAGTTAAAGAAATTGAAAATCCTGAATTAGCGTAGGAAAGAATGAAATTTCTTTATGAGAAAAAAGGCTATTCAAAAGACTGGATAGAAAAAAGATTAAGAGGAATAGCAATAGACAGGAACTAACTGATGAATGGAAACAAAGAGGCATAGAAGAAAAAAAAGAGTTTGCAATTCTTACTAATGAGATTAGCCAGGCAGCATTTGGAAAAACAGTAGAAGAATATAAGAAATTAAAAAAACTTAATAGGGAGAATCTTAGAGATCATATGGATGACTTAGAATTAATATTTACTATGCTAGGAGAAGCATCAACTACCAGAATAGCTAAAGTAAAAGATGTTAAGGGTCTTGAAGAAAATAAAACTGCAGCAATGCAGGGTGGAGAAGTTGCTGGAAACTTCAAATTCGAAAGAATTTGACAGTGCTCAGAAATCGAAGATTTCTGACATGCAAGAAAAGAATTAGAATCAAAAACAGGAGAAAGCGTTTTGTCCGAAGATAATTTTCTAGATGTCCCTGAAAAAATTAAAAAAAAGAGAAAGATTCAGTTGAGTTATACTATCTCATAGTCAAGTTCTTGCATACCCTAAAACTTACGCTATTTGTATTTAAGTTTAATATTTCTTAATGAATTATGAGTGAAAGCCAATCAAGATATAGCATTGTTGAAAGACTAACAGAGACAAAGCTTGGAATTATTCATGCAAAATCTCAATTAGACGAAGAAGCAAAAACTAAAGAGCAAAAAATTGAGCAGTTAAAAAAAGATCTGCTGGATTGGAATAATGAGGCTGCTCAAGAAACAGAAAGAACAAAAAGACAAAAGCAAAGAGAAATTGAAAGAGCTGAAATCGATTATAAAAATGCTAAAGAAAGAAAAAATTCCAAGGAAAAAGCATTTGATGAGAAATTAAGCGCAATTGATGAAGCTCTAAAAAGAATAGAAGAAATAAGCAAGACATCTCCAACAATTAATCAATAAATCTCGCCTTTGATTATTATTTTTTTATAGTCCTTCCAAATCTGCAATACTCAGAATCTGGCCCGAGCGAAAGCAACAGGGCTTTGTCTGATGCTAAATTTATTTTTATTGCTATATGGATAGAAAACAAAATAGGCCATGTGCCTGTTGGACTAAATTACAGAAAATTTGCAATGCCATGTGCTGCTTCCCCGTGTTCACTGACTGGACACAAGCGAGGCAAATTAGCCTCGTTAAGGGGTATTTTTAATATGAAAATAGAAAGACTAAAAGAAATACTTAAACCAAAAGCATTCAAGGACTTAATGGAATTCATGCGAGGACAAACTTACGATGCAAATGGGATTTATGAACATGATTTCTTAAGATGGTTTTACAAACAGGAGATCATTGATTGATAAAGGAAATAACTTGCCTGCATATTAAAGAACTTAAGAAGAATGGAGGATATTTTTATAAAATGATCGGCTGCGAATTAGATCTTTGTAAGAACTGTGAAAGAAAATTGCGAGCAGGAATAATTGAACAGATTAAAGTTGAGAAGGAAATTGAAGATTATGCAAAGAAACATCCATGGATGAGACAAAATGAAAAAAATAAAGATAGCAAGAATACATAAATTAGAAAAGAAATTGACAACTTTAAAGAAAATTAAATGCACCCCTAGACTAAAGAGAAAACTTAGAAAGATGGCAAGGGACTGGATTAGTTTGATTAAACAGCATATGGAAGATATACATAAAGATGCTAAAGGTAATTATGAGTTTCATAATTATCATCAGGGAGAAATTAATATACTTAAGATATTATTTAACCTAAAAAATGAAAAAAATAAGAATAACCAAGGAAAAAGAAAAAATAGCTGAAAAATGGAGGCAGAGTCATGGAGCTGCAACTTTTGACTTCAAGAACGAAGATATTATTCTTCATGATGGCGGATTATTTTCAATTGAACAAAAACCAGTAATGAGGCAGAAGATAATTGGATTCAAGAAAATGCCTTCCTTGAGTATTAATGACAAGAGGATAAAAGGATGCTCAAAGGTAATTTTTTCAAAAAAGAAATATAAGGATTTTGATTTTTATGCAAATATTTGGATAGGAGATTTAGATGAAACAATTTTATATTTCAAGAGCATGGCAAGAATGCTGAGAAAAATAGGATTTAATACAAGTAGAAGTTTGCATCCAAAGAAAAGTTTTATCAGAAGATTAAATAAGATAAGGAGTAAAAATGAGATATCAAATAGGAGATGAAAAAATAGAACAGAACATTGATAGAGTGTATCACTATTTGCATGGTTATTTATTTTCAACTCTTGGCTTGGATGAATATCATCCTAAAGATGCTATCAAGATATTAAATGAAGTTATAAAGAAAATAGAGAAATTTGCGAGTCAGAAATAACTATCTTCCATTTTTCATTCTTCCACATCTCCCACCTCTTTATTTCCTATTACACAAACCCTTAAAAACTATTTTTCATAAAGAAGAATGTTAAAATGTGGAGTTTATATGAATCTGATGAAACTGCAGGAAAAGAAGCTAAATATCTTCCTCCGCTAACTTTTTCTAATGGCAAAACCCAGGAAGATGTTGTAAAAGAGATTATTAAAGCAATAGAGCAAGGACACAAAGTTATTTTTATTAAAGGCGTGTGCGGAACTGGAAAATCAGCAATAGCTTTAAATCTTGCAAAACAGCTGGGAAAAGCTTCTGTTGTAGTTCCAGTCAAAGCCCTGCAAAAACAATATGAAGATGACTATACAAATAAAAAATATCTTCTTAAAGATAATGGGCAGAAGCTAAAAATAAAAATAATAACAGGAAGAGCCAACTTTGCATGTCAATTTTTACAAGAAAACAACACACAATTAAACTCTTCCACAGAGCAGGATTCAAAATTAAGTGAATTTTATAAAGTTGTTGCTGAGAAATTAGAGGAGAATAAAAACCAAGCTGAAAATCAGATTAATACTAATGATAACTCGTGCAATAACTCTTTTCTTCCATGCAAAATTGAAATTAAGGAAAAAAACAGCAGTCAAATCAGGGAATATTTAAGACAAAACCCAAGAGTAGCCCCCTCGGATTTTTATACCATGACTCATATAAGAAGAATGTCCATAGCTCCTATATGCCCTTATTGGTCTCCTATTGTTCCTTCTGAAATAGATTTTGGTGTTTTAGAAGATGCAGAAACCAAAGATTACAAAGGACTTAAAAACATAGACTACACAATCTATCAAAGAAAAAAAGGATGCGGCTATTATGACCAGTATCAGGCTTATCTCAATGCAGATGTCATAATCTTCAACAGCGAGAAATATAAATTAGAAACAGTTATGAACAGAAAACCCTCTACAAATATTGAAATTATTGACGAGTGTGATGAATTTTTAGACAGCTTTTCAAATCAGAAGAAAATTAATATTAACAGATTAAATTTCGCTTTAGGCAGCTTATTTGCAGATGATGAAAAAAATCAGAAAATTGTTGACGAATTAATAAAATTAACTTCTGAAATTTTAAAAGATAAACAAATTGAAGAGCATATTTCAAATGAAGGCATAATTCCTTTAAAAAACACGCAAATTCTTCCTCTTTTGCAAAATTTTTCAGATTCTAATTTTATGAGTTATGTTGAGTGTGATGAAGAAAACTATTGCAATCATGTAGAAGAAACAGCCAGAATATTCAAGGGATTCTTTGATGAAACCTATCTCTCTTTTTATAAAGAAGACAAGAATCTTATTGTTAATTTAGTGACAACAAATCTTGAAAAAATGTTTAAAGAAATGCTTGACAAAAATAAAGTCTTTATAATGATGTCTGGTACAATCCATTCGGAAAAAGTTCTAAAGGAGATTTTCGGCTTGCAGGATTTTAAAATTATTGAAGCAGAAACCAAAATGCCTGGAAAAATAACAAATCTAAAAACAGGCAAGGAAATCAACTGCAAATATAGTAATTTTCAGGCAGGAAATATAACAAGAAAACAATATCTTATTGCTTTGCAAAAATGTATAGAACAAGCTGAAAAACCAGTTTTAGTTCATGTCAATTCTTTTAATGATCTTCCTTCAGAGCAGGAAGTAAAAGAATATGGCCTAAATATTATAACCCAAGAAAAACTTAAACTACTGCAAGCCAAAGATAGTGTAGGAGAAGCTGTTAAGAAATTTAAAGAAGGCAGAATAAAGATATTATACTCTACAAAATGTAACAGAGGGGCAGATTTTCCTGGGGAGACTTGCAACAGCATAATACTAACAAAATATCCTTATCCAGATGTTAACTCGCTTTTTTGGAGAATACTAAAAAAGACAAAACCACAACATTACACTTCTTTTTATATGGATAAAGCAAGAAGAGAATTTTTGCAAAGAATTTACAGAGGATTAAGGTCAGAGCAAGATCATATTTATCTTTTATCTCCAGACATAAGAGTTTTCTAGCAAGTTTGGCAATTAGCTAATTTTTATTCTTTTCTATTCCTTCTCGCTTAACCCCCTCAATCTTCTTAAATCTTATGCTCCAAAACTACTCTCCTCAACCAACTTACACCTTTAACTTATCTATCTTCTCAACCTGCTTCATATCAATGTCAAACAATGATTCAATCTCACAAATCTCAATAGGTTCGTACTCTGTTTTCTCAACTGATACATTCATCTGTTTTTTCTTATCTAATACATCTTTCTCATGAATATGCCCATGAATATTCACAAAACCTTTTGGAATCTCTTCTAAAGGAATTGGTCTATGAGAAAATAATAGATTTCCTATCTGTAATGTTCCTCTAATAATAATAAAACCGCAATATTCTTTAATTCTTCTGTCATGACTTCCTTGTATAAGAAA
>Ga0210057_1005087_pt1 | contig 17088 bp, 13 predicted proteins | sample CryGeyCG2114_010_2_FD_183968 | JGI IMG/M metagenome (GOLD analysis project Ga0210057, IMG submission 183968) | Groundwater microbial communities from aquifer - Crystal Geyser CG10_big_fil_rev_8/21/14_0.10 (SPAdes) (version 2) | ecosystem: Environmental > Aquatic > Deep subsurface > Groundwater ...
TATTGAATGTTAAAATATTTTCAAAAGATACATTTGCAATTTTATTATTTTTTTTGCCACCAGCAGGGCCGCCCCATTGCCCATTGTTATTTAATATTTCAGTGCAATTTGGAATTATGCAATCTCCGACACAATCTGGGAGAATCTCAAAATTATAAGTATTGTTTTCTCCATCAAAGCAATATATGTTGTTGTCTATGTCCCACCAGTTGTTTTGATTGTAAAAATTATTAAGCCACATTATATTGTTGTGTGAGCTGTAAACATCAACTCCCCATTCTTCTGTAAGTTCTGTTCCATCTTTCAGAGTTATTGGAGAAAAATCTCCTTTTGCTTGTCTTAATTCATATAATCTTGTAATATTAGAATCAACTATATTGTAGCTGATTGTATTCAAATCACCTTCTCCTATTGACATTCCAATTCCATTATCAATAAGTGTGTTGTTAGTTATTACATTTCCACCACAAGATTCTTCTCCTATTGCATCACATATCTGAAGACCAATTACAAATCCCTGGATTGTGTTGTTAATGAATGTATTGTTTTGAGAACTCATTGGATTGTAAATCCCATAATCATATCCTTGTCCATTAAACATATTATTCAATAAATTATTATTACTACCAGACATAAGAATTATCGGATTTCCTGTATTAACCTGATTAAAAGTATTTGAATCAAAAGTGTTAAAGTTACCATCAATCCAAATTCTTGTATTAAAAACATTTTGTGAAACTGTATTTTGTGTAGAATCTGGGGATATAGCAAAATGAGAATTGAGTGTGTTGTTCTGAATAAGATTATCATTAGATGTTCCTTCAAATCCTGCAAATATGCTCATCGCAAAACTTCCTATGTTACAATTTTTAATTGTAATTCCATTTTTATTATTCAAGTAAACTCCATATTGTGTTCCTCCCCCTTGTAAAGAATGCCCATTACAATCCAATTCAATATTGTCTGCTCCGATTGTTAAACAATCTCCTGTTGAGTATAAATCATCTGTTAATATTGTGTTTTCATAGATTGTTCCGTTGTCGCCTATTTGGTTGCAAGGTGTTAAAGCACTTATAAAGAATATATTAAATAATAAAACGAATGATGCTAATATTACTTTTTTCATAATTTATTATAGTCAATGCTCTTTAAATATTTTTCTGTTGTAATTGTTTAGTTAAAGTATTAATGAAAATTTAATGAAAACCAAAGAGGGATGATTTTATTTTAATTATCTATTAAATTGTAATAATTTGAATCTTTGTAAATGATTAATTTGCCTCGCTCCAAAGTCGCTCGTGATTAATATTAATAGAGGTTTAATTAAAAAATTTCAGGGTATTCTTTTCAACTAAGTTTTTTCTCTTTATTGTTCTATTTTTTGTCTTAGATTTTTTAACTTTTAATTAAATTCAAATATTAAGGAAAAATTTATTTTTATTTTTTCATCTTTTTACAAATCCTATTCTTCTTTAAAATCTTCAAATGAAATTTTCTTCACAACTTTTGAATAAATTGTCCAGATGTTTCTTTGGTCTCTGTTATGTAGAAATCTTAAATTTAAATGGAAGCGAGAGTTCAATTTCTTCCAAGCTTTTTGTTCTTACTTTAAAACTAAAAATGGCAATGCCTTTTACTTCTTTTGTTTTTTTATCAATTATTTTAAAAATCCCATTTCCTAAATTGTCAAAATAACAATTAGAAATATCTCCTGTTGTTATCTCTAAGAAATCTCCTTCTTCATCATAATAAATATTCATTTTATTTTCCATTTTAAACCTGTTATTTTATTTGTAAAAAATGATGTAATTATGAACCCTTCCCCATTTAAATATTTAACTGAGACTAACAAATATCTTTCAGAAAAATCCATTTCTTTAAACTCTTTATAAAAATAAGTAACTTTTTCATCATATCTTATTGTTGTTGGATTTTTTAATGTAATCTTTAAATTTTCTATTGAATCTTGCATGTGGGGGTGTTTTTGAATATGCTTAAATCTTTCTTTAGATAAATGAGTCTTTTTACCTATTTTATCAATTATTTCAAAGACAAATTCCATTAGTAAAAAGATAAATCTTAATTTATATATCTTTAGACTTCTCAAGTTTCTTCACAGCATTTGAATAAATTGTCCAGATGTTTCTTTGGTCTCTGTTTAATAATTTAGCAATCTCGCTGTATTTCATTTCTTTTTCTCTTAGATAAACAATTGTTGCTTCAAGTATTGTTAAATTTCTATTTTGTAATATTGATAAGGGGATAAATGCTTTTGATTCTTTTGTTTCTAAGATTTCTTTTTGTTTTATTATTGCTCTGCTATAAGATGTCCAGATTGTTCTTTCATTTCTGTTTAGCAATTCTGCAATCTCGCTGTATGCGAATCCTAAATTTTCTTTTAGATATTTAGTTATTGATTCTAATGCTCCGAGTTTTTCAGAGAATATTGTCGTCGGTATGCTTGGCTCTCCGATAATTTGTTTGGTTTTCTTTTTCTTTCTTCTTCTTGCAGGAATTACAGCGACGAGAAGGATTCTAATTGTCCATGCACTCTCATTTGCTGTTGAGTAGTATTGATTTGTTAATTCACTTCCTATTTTTCTTATGCAAAAGTATAATTGTTCTTGTGCTGCCCCATCCTTTATTGTATAATTTCCAGTTGGAAGTGTTGCACCTGTGATGTTTATAAAATTGCTATGAACCATTGCATCAGCTGATATACCTACATCACATTCTGCTTTTCCAGTATTTAATCCAACTGAAAAATTTCCAGCCCATAAAGCCAATGCACTATTTGTTTCACCACGAAGATTTGTTGCATTGATACTAATATTTCCAGATGAAATTCCAATTGGCTGGTTTCCTGTGTTGTTTAATATAATCGGATCATTATTTGATATTTGGTTTGTTGCACCTGGGCTTATACCTGGCCAAGTTAAAGCAACAGGACCTACATCAAAAGAAGTTGTTGAACCAACTGAAAAATTTGTTGTGCCATTTGTTGCAAAGTTAGCGTCGTTGTCGAGGATAAATGCAGTAATTGTCCAGGCACCTGCGCCATCCCACCACCACATTGTAACATTACAAGTGTAGTTAGCATTATTCGCTCCGTCATCTTGGAATTTTGCACAACTTGTATTTTGCCTTGTTGTTTGTCCGGATTTTGTAAAATTTATTCCTGCTGTGCTATGATTTATATTTGCGAGTCCGTCGACATCATATGCTGAAAAATTAATAATTATACTTGTTGAAAAAGGCCCTTGATTTAATCCCCCTGACACATCTGTGATTGTTGAATTGTAGACATTGGTTATTTGCGGGGGATTGTTTCCTCCTATGACTTGTATTTTTTTATTTACAAAATCATAATTATTCCAATTATTTACTGTATCATTTGCATAAACTTTAGAATATATCCAATCCCCTATTGAGGTTCCTTGTATTTCAATTCCATAAGTATCCATTATTCCTAGCCCAGAACATGACTGGTTTGGATACATTGAATAATTAACCCAATTCGTGGTGTTCCAAATTTCTCCAAGAACACTGCTTATTCCATTCAGGTCTGTTGCAGTTACATTAATACAAAAATATTCGCCAAGAATTATTGTGGTTTCATTTGCATTTGCATTGCTTAATGTTGGACCATCTCCGTCGGAACTAAAGTTTCCACTTAAATTCATTAATTGTCCATTTGAATCATTTGCCCACCAATTATAAGTTATGTTGTCTCCTGAAGAATAATTTCCCTCGTCAAGTGTGAAATAATATTCAGAACTTATGTTTGTTATTACATAATATTTTGTTTCAGCACTTCCATTTACACTTACATTAATCCAAACACTTTGTAGATTACTTGTTGTTTGTCCAGAAATATAATCAGTATCATTTATTGTTGCATTTAATTGCTGACTCACGCTTGGCTGGATTGGGTCTGATAATTCTATTAGATTACTTATGTTTGGATATACCCCAATATATTTGTCAGAGCTTCTATACTCGTCGAGGAAGATTGTTCCATATGAGGAATTTGAAGAAATTGATGTGCTTCCTATAGCAAGGTATTGTGTGTTGTTTGAAAAACTAGTGTGGTTTATACTGCAAAATTCTTGTGAATCAAGCCAGCATTTTATTTGCCTGTCTGCTGTTGTGGCACTTGTTTTATAAAAGATTTCTGCACTATGCCATTCACCGCAACTTATTGTTTGTGTTGTGCATCCTCCGCCTGTATTAGAAAGACATCCCAAAGTCCCACTTGCATTAAGTCCTATTGAAAGTTGATTTATACCACCTGACTTTGCAAGACCAGAAAAATAAATTGTCCCGCCTCCTTGAGGATTATTACAATCTCTTTTAAAATAAACTCTTGCATATACAATTGATTGTGTTGGTGATAAACTTTTATAAACATATGTTGATTCTGTTCCAGCGGTTCTTGCAAATCTTGTAACATTTCCTGATTGTAAATCCATGAATTTTTCATTTGTTGTTAATGTAAAATTACCAGCACCTGAATCGCAAATAGAGCCTGCCCATTGTGTGCCAGCAACACTTGCACAATAATTTGAGCCAGTTTCAAAATTATCATATACATAAGAAGTTCCAACCCAGCCAGAGAAAGATGTTACGACGAATTCAATGTATGTGTCTGTTTCTATGAATGTTATGTTTGTTATTTCCCAATCTCCGTCGCATGTCCATGATGTGAAGTTCCAGTTTTCACATTTTGCTATTGCGTCGACATCTTCTGTTTTCTCTAATCTTATTGTTGCATTTTCAATTGTTACATTTTCTAATGCGAAGACTGGGGTTGTGGTGTTTATGTTTTCGCTGTAATTACCTGTTTCATTTAAAAAATCTAAACTTCCTTCTATTATTGTTTCGCTTCCTGGATCAAGTCCTTGTATGATAATTATGTTAACTCCATTTTGAATTGTAATATTTTTCTTTCCATCTGGTCTTTTTACTTGCGATATACTTGGGATTACATCGCCTGTTTTGTTTGTTATGTTGAGTGTTATTTCTGTTGATGGAGCAATGCAAGTCCCATCCCATTCAGTTCCATTTAAATAATATGTTTTTATTACAGAGTCTGTTAAATTATTGTAGGCAATTGCAAAAACAGGTGTGGTTTCTGATTGGCAAAGAGTATAATTTGTTATTGGGTCATAAGAAACAACATTAATTGTTTTATCAGCTGTGTTTGTCGACTCAATTAATGTTGATGCTAAGATTTGAGAGCCTGAATAATTGTATACTGCAAAATAGACTTGATCTGTATCTCTTCTATCATAAACAACAACAAATTTACTATCAGAAGTATGTAATGCAGAAACATCAACATGAGTTCCAGAAGCTCCTGAGCATGCCCCATTATCAAATTCAGCAAGAGTAATGCTTGGTGAAGATACAGAAGAACCTGTGGCATTATAAATGGAGATTCTTATATAAGAGGAATCTGGTGTAGTTCCAGCATCATCACACCCAGCAATTACAAATCCCCCATTTCTTAAAGTTGCTATTGAAGTTGCTCCAGTATTCTTACTGGCATAAAAAGCAGTTGGTGCTTTTGTTTGTGCGGCATTTCCATTATACATTGCAAAACCAACTCCGTCGGGATTATCATCAAAATAAGTAAAAGAAATTGAATTTTGTGAAAGTGCTGAACATGAAACGCAATCTTGGTCTAAACAACCTGAATCTGGTGCTACATTTGTATCAGTGCCGTGCGAGCCGACAAGGGTTCCAAGATTATAAACTGAAATCCCTGCTGCATTTGATTGGTCATCAATTCCTACAACAGCATAATGAGTTGAATTTAAAGCACAAACATCAATATCTGTATTTGCATCTCCGTCAAAATCAATAATATTGTTGAACATTTGTGTTCCGTCAGTAGTTAGCCCAACAACAATTGCATCAGAATCAGTTGAGCTCCAGTTTACATAAGCAATAACAAAAGCAGTTTCGTTTAAGGCGATAACTCCTATTCGGCATGAATCCCCTGCAGAAATTCCGCTTGATGTGCTTATAACAGTTCCGTTGGTATAAGCAATTTTGTAATACATTTTGTCATCTGCATCGTCGCAATATGCAGCAACATATTTTCCTGTTGTGCTGTCTAATACTGCCATAGAAATATCATGCAAGGCAGCTGTTGAAACTATTAAGGTCGGGTCAATTATATGGTCTATTTCAATTTCTCCGTCGATAATTTTCAAATCAAACATATTTTGAGAATAATTTTCAGAGAGATTTGTTAAATAAACTTTATTATATTCGTTTGAAATTAAATTAGTGAATTCAGCGATGATGCTTGTTCCATTAAATTCATAAACTTCCACCTTAGGATTACCACTAATTATTCTTGGATATAAGGTGATATCTTTGTCGGAAGTCAAGTTTACCTCAAAAGTAACTCTAACATAATGCGAATCTGGGATTGTCTCGCTCCAATTCGAGTCGAGCTCTTTAACTTCTTCATAAATATCAGAAATAAAAATTTTATTTGAATCAAGATGCTCTGCTTTTGTAATTAAAATTATTTCAAATGTTTGGTTGCTAAGGCGAGGTGCGAGCCATTCCACATAATCATAAATTCCATTTGAATCAAAGTCGTCAATTTTCTGAACTGGAAGGAAAGAATCATTTTCTAACCAGTAGATTTTTATTTGCGTTTCGCTTTTTACATTGAATGATTCTGGAATGTCGCTGAATGTCAAAACATTTTCATAATGCATTGTGTCTGGGCCAAAGACATGGACTTTTTTTCCACGCGCTGTAATCTCTTCTTCTGCATAAGGTGCAGGTGTTTCGTATTCAACTTGGTATTCTGCTGTGTCATCGTCGATTTCTACTTCAACTTCTATTTCTTCTGGCGGAAGAGGCTCTACTGCTCTTCCTGTTAATCTGCTGAATAAATTTTTAAAGAACCTTGTAAATATTCCTCCTTCTTCTGAAACAGCAAGGCCTGTTATTGGGGTTATTGAAGTTATGTCTTGTTGTGTTTGTTCTGTTAATTTTTTAATTGTTATATTTTCTGCTTCCTGAGGAAGAGTTATTGTCAGGTTTCCCAAATCTTCAGGAATAATATGCTTTGCCCATTTTACTGGCTCGCCGAGAACAGCGTCGTATTGTATTGTTGTAATTGTTGCGTTTGTTACATTTTCCAATGTAGTAATATTGGTTATATTCTGGATAGCTGTTTCAGAAACAATTATATTGAATAAATTACTTTCCACATCGCCGAATGCATTTGATGCAATTATCTTGCTCTGTCTTGTTCCTGTGAAATTTTCTTCTGGCTGGATTACAATTGTGTGGTCATAAGTTGTGGTTGAAATATTTTTTATTTGAAGGAAATAAAATTCTTCTGCATTTGAAAAGTAATTTGATAAATTTATTTCTGTCTGGGAATTTTTTTGTATTTCTATATCGGGGATATTTTGAATTAATTGAGGAGCTTGGATTACATTTGTAATGTTAATTTCCGGAATTGTAATATTTTCTTCTGGGATTTCCGGTTCTGTGATATTTTCAGGAATTTCTTCTGGCGCTAAAAATGGATTTACATTATATTTTATCTCGCTTATTGTTAATTTTGCATTTGTAATTTCTATTCTTAATGTGTAAGAAGATTTGTTTAAACTTAATCCAGACAAATCGCAGGTTTCTTCGCAGATGTCTGTAAATATGATTTGTTTTTTCTCTTCTGGTTTCTCGTCGGGTTTTTCTGTTATATTCTCAGCAGGAGGTTCTTCTGTGATATTTCCTGCTGGGGGTTCAGTGATGTTTTCAGAAGAAGAAGGAACCTCCTGGGAAGGAGTCGAAGCTTCTTGAGAAGTCCCCTCTTCATTTGTAGTTTCTGAATTTGATTGTGGTGTTTCAGAAGAAGAAGGAACCTCCTGGGAAGGAGTCGAAGCTTCTTGAGAAGTCCCCTCTTCATTTGTAGTTTCTGAATTTGATTGTGGTGTTTCAGAAGAAGAAGGAACCTCCTGGGAAGGAGTCGAAGCTTCTTGAGAAGTCCCCTCTTCATTTGTAGTTTCTGAATTTGATGGCTCATCAACTGCTCTTCCAGCGAGGCCAAAGAAAGAAAAAATCTTTTTGAAAAAACCGCTTATTCCTGTTTCTCCGCTTACTGCCTGTCCTGTTATTCCAGCAGGAGCATTTTTTATTTTGTTGCTGTCAAATATTAATAAATCATCGAGGTAAACTTTTGCTTTGTTACCGTCGAGCAAACCAGATATTTTTAAAGAATTTAATTCTCCCGGGTTTTCAAGTGTCCATTCGTAGGTTGTGGATTCGCTTGATTCAAAATTTATTGTTTGAGTAAACTCCTGTTCCTGCGTGAAAAACCCGACGATGACTGGGCGAAGAGTGGTTACTGAAAATAATAAAATAAATGCAACAACGCATGATAAAAAAATAATAGGAATTTTTGTTTTAAGTAAAGTTATTTTTTGTCTTCTGATGTTTTTTTCACAATCAGTTACATAATCGTCGTGATGTGTAATCCATTCCTTGATTGTTTTGCCATCTCTTTTTTTGTAAATTGTTTCTACATATTGTGCATAAGAAATTTTTCCTTTGGAATAACTGTCTCTTAAGTTGTTGGAATAATCTTGAAGTTCTTTTTTATTTCTTTTAGAAATCTCGATTCTTCTTTTTAGTTCTACTAGTAAAGCTTTCGCTACTCGACTCCTTCCCATTACTTACTATATATGTAAATGTATTTATAAACTTTACTTACAATATATGTAATAACTCTTTATTATAAAAACGTGGTGCCTATGGAAAAATTTAAATAGTTTTGTAGTGCCTAATTAACATGGCGTTTATTGTAAAAAAGAAAATTAATGGAAAAGAATATTACTATCTCAATGAAACCAAAAGGATTAATGGAAAAGTTAAAACTAAAACTCTTGCTTATCTTGACAAGTCAAAAAAAGAAGCTGAAAAAAAAGCAAAAGAAATAATAAAAAATTTAAATAAAAATAAAAAGGAAGTAATTCAAGATAAAATATCTGAAATGGAAAAAAAAGACATAACAATAAATGAACTTAGTGTTTTTTGCAAGAGAAAAGGATTTGTTTATCAGTCAGGAGAAATTTACGGGGGTCTTGCAGGATTTTGGGATTTCGGACATTTGGGCGTTGAATTGAAAAATAATATTAAAAAAGAATGGTGGAATTACCATGTTTACCAAAGAGACGACGTCGTCGGAATTGACGGAAGCATTATTACTCATCCGAAAGTATGGGAAGCTTCTGGGCATGTCGGCAATTTCAATGATTTTTTTGTGGTCTGTAAAAATTGCAAAAAGCCAGGAAAAATTGCTCAAAATGAATTTGGCAAAATAAAATGCGAGTGCGGAGGAGAATACGATATTGCAAATGCGAAAAAATTTGATTTGATGTTTAAGACAAATGTCGGCGAATCAGGTGAAGCATTTCTCAGGCCAGAAACAGCCCAGTTAATTTTTTCTAATTTCAAATCAGTTTATGAAAACGCGCGGATGAAACTTCCATTTGGAATTGCACAATCAGGAAAAGCATTTAGAAATGAAATCGCGCCGAGGGATTTTCTATTTAGGAGCCGGGAGTTTGAACAAATGGAATTGCAATTTTTTGTGGATCCAAATAAAATAAATGATTATCCTTATTATAACAAAATAGAAAAATACAAAATAAAAATTTTAACAGCGTCGGCGCAAGAGGATAAAGGAGAAGAATCTTTTTTGAGTATTTCAGAAATGGTTGAAAAAGGAATTTTTAAAAACAAGTGGCATGCTTACTGGCTGTATAATTCTTACAAATGGTTTTTGGATTTGGGAATTGATGAAAAAAATTTGAGATTGCGGGAGCATAGGAAAGACGAGCTTTCTCATTATGCAAAATCTGCTGTGGATATTGAATATAAATTTTCTTTTGGCTGGAAAGAAATTTTTGGAAGCCACGACAGAGGGCAATTTGATCTTGGAGAACATGAAAAATTTTCAAAAAAAGATATGAAAGTTCTTGATGAAGAAACAGGCGAGAAAATTTTGCCGAATGTAATTGAAGCTTCTTTTGGTGTTGAAAGAGCTTTTCTTGTTTTTATGTCTGATTCTTATTTTTATGACAAGGCGCGGGAAAATATTATTTTAAAACTAAATCCTAAACTTTCTCCGATAAAAGCTGCGGTTTTTCCGATTGTCAAGAAAAAAGAATTTGAAAAACTTTCTGAAGAAATTGTTGCTGAGCTGAAAAAAGAATTTAATGTAGTTTATGATAAATCTGGGAGCATTGGAAGGAGATACGCAAGAAACGACGAAGCTGGGACGCCGTACTGCATTACTATCGACGATGAAAGCTTGATTAAGAAAAATGTTACTGTCAGATGGAGAGATACAGGCGAACAAGTGAGAATAAAGATAAAAGATTTAAAAGATTCTTTGAGAAAATCCATTGACGGAGAAAGCATACTTAATCTTGGTAAGTTGGTTAATACGAGGAAGAAATAAAGTTGCGAGATTTTTCTAAATCTATCTTGTTATCATTCGTGTTTATAAATTGTTAAATCCTCTTGTTGTTTAATTCCCGCCCACCCGCCCGAAATTTGTTTTGCTTTCGCTCGAATTAATAATAATTTTAATGAAAAAACATTCAATTAATGTTGCAATAATTGTTGTTGCGTTAAAAAATTATTAACATAACAACGAAATTTTGAGGAGTGTAACTTCAAAAGTTTTTTAAACAACTTTTTTTATAATTCTTTATGAAAGAAGATTGCATTTTCTGCAAAATGGCGCAGGGGCAGGTTCCTATTGAAAAAATTTACGAAAATAATAATTTTTTTTCTATGCCTGATAATAAGCCAGCTGTGAAAGGACACAGCTTGGTTATTTCAAAAAAACATTTTGAAAATGCTTTGGAACTTCCTGTTAGTTTGGGTTCTGAATTATTAGACTGCATTAAACAAACTTCTGTTAAAATTCTTGAACAGACAAAATCAGATGGATTCAATGTTGTTAATAATAATTTTAAATCAGCTGGTCAGGTTGTTAACCATATTCATTTCCATATTCTGCCAAGAAAAACCAACGACGGATTTAAACTTGATTTTTGTTCTGTTGGGAAATGATAATCCAATTTCTTGGGGTTATTGATGCAATTTTTGGTTTAATTTTAATTTTTGAATCAAATCTGCATCTTTCCAATTCTGTTCTTCTTTTCTGTGCAATTGTTTTGTTTATCAAAGCTTCTTTTAGTTTTTTTAAAGATTTTGCGAGTTGGATTGATGCTTTTGCAGGACTTCTTTTTATCCTTTCAATTTTAATAAGCATTCCATTTTTTTTAGAAATTATTGCTGGTTTGTTGCTGATACAAAAAGGAGTTTTTTCGTTTCTATAGAAAACTCCATGTCCTCGCTTCGCTGCGGATACAAATTAACAAGTTAATTTGCATAAAGTGAGTTTTTTCGTTTCTATAGAAAACTCCACAACTTCGTTGAATGTTCGTTATCACTCACATAAAGTGAGTTTTCTCTTTTTTGTAACAAACTCTAAAAATCTTAAACAAACTTTTTCTAATCAATTTGTTTTGTGGACGATATTGTAGCTTCTTTTGTGTTGCCGTATGAACCCATGTTTATTCTATTGCCGTTTGGTCTAGGTTCATTTTGATATGGTGAAGATGGGTCTCCTTTATCTATTGTGAGGGACCCTATTCTTACATGGTAATTTATTAATCTTTCTATATATTTTGGGTCTGCAGATATGCTTCCAATTCCTGGCGAAATGTTGTAATAATTAGATGGATTGTTCCAAACATCAGAGTAAATTAATTGAGTTCCTACTCCATCATAAAGATATATTCCTGTTAGTTCATTGTTTGTCACTATATTGTTTTTTAACAAGTTGTTCATAGATTGTAATATCAATATTCCTCTTCCGTTAACCTCTTGTCCTTGATAAAATCCTTTCTTGTTTGAGTCAACGGTGTTTGATTCTATTACATTATTATCACTTCCTATTTCTATTCTAATCCCTGCGCCCCCTAATTCACCTTCATAATAGCACCCCTCACCAGGATAACCATTTTCAAAAACAAGATTGTTCTTTATTATATTGTTTGTGCTATAACCAGCACTTTCAGAACCACTTAAGACTACACCAACACATCCATTTTTATAAACCTTGTTTTTTTCTATAATATTATTGTGAGATGCAAAAAGGTAGATACCACTTAGAGATTGGAATATTTGGTTGTTTCTTATTGTGGTTTCACTAGTCCAACCCAAAGTTAATCCGTTGCTTTGGGGATTGGATATAGTGTTGTTTTCAAATACTATATTATTTGAGTCCTGGATATTAAAGGCATTACCATTACCATTAGATCCTGTGAAAGTTAAACCTCTTATTATTATATATTCCCCTTGGAGAAGAAATCCATTTATATTTACAGGATAAAAAACAGGATTATCCCCTTCTTTAGATTCAATAATATTGGGATGATTAAGAATTCCTGAATCGTCGCTACCGATATGATAAGTGTAACTATTTGGGTATTCTTCATAATATACTCCATTTCCTTCAGCTATTTTTATAGTTGTATCAGCTTCGTCACTTAAATCTTCAAGTGCTGCATAAAGAGTTGGGTAAGCATTTTCCCATGAACTGCCGTCATTATTTCCTGTAGCAGAATTATCCACATAAATTATTCTATTTGTAATGTCATGCTTTCCCGGATATTCCAATATAACAGAGGGTTCATTTGATAAAGAAGATATCATGGGGTTTTCTTGATTATTGTTGAATTGGACAATTTTATCTAAATCGTCTTCTATTTCTGGGGAAAATCTTAAATTGTTTTTTTTGTCATAATCTAATTTTATAGAAAAGATTGCTAAACTAATTAACATAAAGAAAATACTTATAGCGATTGCTTGCGTATAACTCCTTTTTTTCACCATCTTTTAAAACCCATAAGAATTTATCCTTTATAAATTTTTTACAATATCAATTAAGAATAAATGTCTCTGGAGGGATTTTAACCCTCGACCTCGGCCTTTCTCAAACTTTACTTTCCTTCTCATACACTGAAAATTTTTGGACAAAAATTTTCGTGAATGTAATTTTGCTTTGCAAAATTCCATGAGAGCCGCGCTCTAAACTCTGAGCTACAGAGACAGAATTAGTAAAAGAGGTTTGTTTAAAAGTTTTGAGGTTGTGTTGCAGAATTTAATAGGTGCAGTCTTTCTTGTTTTTTTAATCTGGATAAATATCCTGCCATTTGGTTTCTTACTTTCTTGCTCGGCATTGTGTTTCCGAGAATTTTTTTGTTTTTTCCAAAATTCTCATTAAATTCAATTCCTTTTTTTATGAGTTCATGCGCTGTTCTTTTGATTGCTTTTGATTTTATTTTTCCCATGTTTAATTCTTATTTTTTGTTTATTTAAAGTTTTCCTTTGTCTATTTTTTGTCTCTGCTACTGATTTGTCTCGCTTTGCTTAGGATTGATAAATTGTTAATGGAGAAACTTTAGATTAAATTTTAACAACTATTGTGCGAGTTTAACGCCCCAATAAATTTGGGGATACTCACTTTGTTCGCATAAAGCAAACTAAATTTATTCCAGTTTATCTATTCTTGATAATTTCTTTACAGCCTCGATAAAACTATTTATTTTCTTTGGAGTGTCTCCCAAATTCAGGATTGTGTAATCTAGATTCAGTTCTGTTGCTTTTTTGTGTGCTTTAATTATGTCGTCTTCTGTTATTCTTTTTTTATTATATGCAACGAGAAGTTTTTCCTTGTCATTGACTTTAATTCGCAGACTCATTTCATTTTTGCTGAATCCTTCTACATCAGAAATTTCTATTGATTTTTTAGATAAGAATTCCTTTACAGCATTAAAAAATTTCTCATTGGTTTTTTTAGATGGCAATTTCTTTTTTGGGGTTTTCTTTTTTTCTTTTTTTCTAGAGGGTTTATCAAAAATTTTGAGAGGCTTTTCTTTAATAGGTTCGCTTGGTTTTTCTGTTTTAAAAGTTAATGTAATCCTTTCTGGTTCTTGGACAACTTTGGTTTCTTCTTCAACTTCTTGTGCTTTTTCTTCAACTGATATTTCAGGTTTTGTTTCAACTGGCTTGAATTCTGTTTCAGGAATCATAAAATATCTCCAGAAGATTTCTTCTCCTTTTTTGAATGCGACTGCAAAATCTTTGATTGCTCTTAATGCAACTCTAATTGCCGGCTCTTGTTCTGAATCTTTTAAAAATTTTTTTTCTTTTAATAAAACAAAAGCGTCTTTCTCTTTGCTTTTAAGATGATGAGCAAAATTTTCCAGCCTGTATTCCTGTCCTGGTGTGAAATACAAAGGCGAACTTCCGACCCTTATATGGCTTATCTTTATTCTCTTTTCAGAAAGTAATTCAGAAAGAAAAGCAGATGCGAACAAAATGCTCAACCCAACTTGTTTTGAAATATGCACAGGCAGAACAGGACCTTGATATTTAATAGCGAGGATTATTTTCTCTTTTATTTCAAGCGGGTTTTGAACAGTCATAAAAGAATAAAACTTATGGGGTATAAATATTTTTATGGTTTGAAAAGAAGTTGGTTCTAAAATCGGGAACCCTGAAAAAGAGATCCATTTAAATACTTTATTTTTAAGATCGATCTATGAATAAGGAAGAAATGTTTAAGATTGTTATGGGATTACCTTTTGATATTAAAAAAAGTGTATATAAACAAAGGAACACAGAAATTTATTTGCTTAGACCATCTAAACTTTCTGCAAGGTTTAAAGATTATGATCCAAAAAAGAATTTTCAAATATGGCTTATAGAAGGAAAAAGAGAATTCAAGCCCAATCATATGAGGGTTTTGATAGATTTAAACCTAAGAATAAGAAGCAAACCAGAATTAAAAGAAAAATTGCTTTTATCTTTTGATAACATCTATTACGGAAAAGATCCTGAAAAAGAGCTACTTGAACTTAAAAAAGAAAAATTTGAATATTTTTTGAATGATCTAGTTGTCATAGGGATTCTTGCACAATTATTTCATATTGAACAAGAATATGGGTATGCAAGAGAAAGTAAATTTGATCCCCCAAATTTATTCTTTCAAGGTTGGATCAGGGAATTCATTGATAATCCAAAGGAGATAGATAATTTAGTTTGTTATAGTTAGTTTAAGTATTTTTGTTAAATCTTCAAATGATTTTGGTTCAGAATCAAAATTTTCTAATGAATAAACTACCTTGGATATTTCACTAAATTTGTTTTTTAGTTTAGGACTAAAATCACTCGCTATTAAAATGCCTTTTAAACATTCCTCTCCAAATTCTTTTATATAATTTTTGAGTTGCTGAAAATCTTTTTCAGTAGCTTTTCCAAGTTTCACTTCAACAACAATATTTCTTGATAATCCAATTGGGATGGCTTCTTTGATAAGCAAATCTATATGTCCTTCTGGTAATGCTTTCTCTCCTAATATTTCCAAATTATCGGCTTTTAATTCATTTATTCCTAATTGTTCCAAGAATTTTTTCATATCGTTGTTTTCTGAAAGATAGTTTCTTATTAATGTCTGGAGAATAATCTCTGAAAATAAAAATATTTTTGGATTGTCAACTTTATTTCTTTTTCTTGTAAATTTTGGAACGAAATTGTTTGAACCACTATCAAATTCCTCAACATCTTTTTTATATATTCTTCCCATCTGCGAAACATTTTGTAGTGTTGTTTGGTCTGCTTGAAAATGAGTTTTTCTATAACCTCCTCTCAAAAGTAAATTTTGTGCAACATAAGAAAACTCATTTCTTACAAGAGGTTCATTAAATTCTCTTATCGGTTTCAGTTTTAACCTAAATGGAAAATAATAAGTCTTGCCAGACATCTTAAAAGTTACAGATTTCCAAGGGCTAACTTTATCTGCATCGCCCACGGCTTCTTTTTTTATTACTTGATATAAATTATGTGCTCTCGCCGCATAAAGAAATGAAATATAATCTTCTTCTTTTATTTCAGAAAACGTCCATAAACCGTTTATACTATTTGTAAATCCAGCTAAAGCGTGAGAGATACAAAGATTAAGATTTTCTTTATTTGAAACGGATATTAAAAAATAATTTGGTTTCATAATTATACGATTATGATCATATTTATAAAGATTCTTAATTGCATCTTTTTATGGAATTTATTGTTGTTTATTATAGAGCAGATGATGATAAAGTCATAAAGAGTGTGAACCGTATAGAAGCAAAAGATATAGAAGAAGCATTTGAAGAAACCCAAAACAATTTTACAAACAATATTGTAATTCCAAAAAACCAGAAAAATAAAAAAGAGATTATTAAACTGCTAAAAGCATTTGATTAATTCTGTAATTTTCACCATTTTCTATTAATCATAAACAAGCAAAGTTTAAAGATCTTTTGGTTGTTTCTGGATCAAGATTAAAATATTTTTATGGTCTCACCCAACTAACTTCATAATAAGAAATGTCTCCTTCTTCGTCGACAATTGCAAGAAGTAAATTCTTTTTTGTAGAATGTGCGACCCGGTTTTTAGCAGAGAACTCGTGCCAGGTTAATCTGTTTGATTCATGCTCGACAAACACAACCCATTTTGCGTGCTTTTTTCCAGGGCGCGCGCCTTTTTCATAAACCCGGAAATCAGCTCCGAATTTCAATGCAGTTTTAACAATATATCCTTTTTCTCTTAAATTTTCAAACACAAAATATTTTAAATGAATTTTTTTGTCAATCTTCTGGAATTTTTTAAGCAGTTCTTTTTTTTGGAGCTCTTTATTTTTTGAATACACTTCTATTTTTTCTTTTTCAACCAAGAAAAGCGTTTCTGAAAGTGTGTAAAGAATTTTTTCGCCTTTTGGCTCGCCGAAGCAACTTTTTTTATAGAGCGAATGAGCTTCAGAGTCGTTGCTAGAAACAATTTCTCCAACAAGATGTGCTTTTATTTTTTCCATGCGAGGAAACCCCTTGATTTTCCTCGCGCTCCTTCCTCGAAGGACTGAAGGGCGACTTTTTTATTTGCCTCCGACGAAAGTCGCACGACAATCACCTTTCTGTTTTGCTCTTTTCT
>Ga0210057_1005089_pt1 | contig 17083 bp, 15 predicted proteins | sample CryGeyCG2114_010_2_FD_183968 | JGI IMG/M metagenome (GOLD analysis project Ga0210057, IMG submission 183968) | Groundwater microbial communities from aquifer - Crystal Geyser CG10_big_fil_rev_8/21/14_0.10 (SPAdes) (version 2) | ecosystem: Environmental > Aquatic > Deep subsurface > Groundwater ...
TTGGGCGGCTAATCATTCTTTATCTGGGCTTTGTATTTTTGAATATATTTATTTTGCTCGACCTGATAGTGTAATAGCTGGAATTACTCTTTATAAAGCAAGAGAAAGAATGGGAATATTGTTAGCTAAAGAGCATCCGGCTCCTAAAGCAAATTTAGTAATCTCTGTGCCTGACGCGGCAAACCCTGGAGCCTTTGGTTATGCTATAGGATCTGGGTTACCGATAACAACATACGGACTCTTTCGTTCCCATACCGTAGGCAGGACTTTTATGGAGCCAGTAGTAGAGCAGCGGAAAGCATTTCAAAGATTAAAGTTCAATCCCATTCCCGTAATTGTTAGAGGATTAAGATTGGCAGTGGTTGATGATTCTATTGTGAGATTGACTGCCCTGCCTAGAGTTCTTCGTTTTTTAATGGGAGCTGGGATAGAAGGATTTGATTCGCGAATTTGTTCTCCACCTATTAGACACCCCTGCCATTTAGGGATAGATACTGCTACCTATGAACAGTTGGCTAGAACAGAAAATAAGACTAATGAGGAAATAATATCGTCTCTTCGAAAAGAGACCGGGTTTCAGGGTGAGCTTACTTTAGGTCATCTAAGTTTAGATTCAACGATAGAGGCTACTGGTTTACCCAAAGAAACTTTTTGTACCGGCTGTTTTACAGGTTGTTATCCGGTGGAGCCACCGGAGCCGATACGATACAATCCATTAGAATAATTTGAAGTAACAAAAAACCGGAGCAATCCGGTTTTTATATTAGTTCTACTAATAGATTAAACTTTTACTTTTTCTACAATTTTTTTGAAGATTTGAGGATGGTTTTGGCCAAGTTGAGAAAGAATTTTTCTATCAAGTTCGATTTTGTTTTTCTTTAAGCCGGCAACAAATTTTGAATAAGAAGTTTCTAACTGGCGGCAGGCGGCGTTAATTTGGATTTGCCAAAGCTTTCGAAAATCTCTTTTTTTAGCTTTTCTATCTCGATAAGCATATCTCCAGGCATGATATAGGGCTTCTTTTGCTGCTCGATATTTTACTTTTCTTCCCCAACGAAAACCTTTAGCATATTTTAGTAAATGTTTTCTTCTTTTGTGAGCTATTTTTCCTCGTTTAATTCTAACCATAAATTAGCGAAGTAACTTTTTAATTTTTTTAGCTTCGGCTTTGGAAACCATAACCCATTTTCGACTTTGTCTAATCTTTTTCCCTGATTTTTTTGCTCGATAATGATCAAGGCCGGTAGGTCTTCTTAAAATCTTACCGGTTTTAGTAATTTTAAAACGTTTTAATATGGCTTTTTTTGTTTTCATAAGATTTAACCTTTTGAAATTATCATTGTAAAGCCTTTCATCTCTTTTTTCAACTCGCTTTCAATTTTTATTGGAATTAATTTTCCTAAAATTTCCAGAAATTCCTTAATTTTATCTCTAGCAAAATCTCCATGAGTTTTTTCACGTCCACGTAAGACCATTTCTATTTTAACTCTATTTCCTTTTTTTAAAAATTTTTCTGCTTGATGAGCTCGAGTTTCTAAATCATGATGGGAAATATTAAATTTCAATCTCACTCCTTTAATTTCCCCACTTCTTTTTAGTCTCGCCTGCCTTTCTTTTTTTTCGAGGGTATAAAGATATTTACCATAATTCATTGTCTTACAGATCGGCGGTTCCACTTTTTCGGTTACCTGAATTAAATCTAAATTGCGCTCCCGTGATATCCGGAGCGCTTCTTCTAATAGAACAATTCCTATCTGCTTTCCAGTTTCATCAATTAATCTAACCTGAGGAGCCCTTATTTGATTGTTGATTAATGGTCGTTTAAGCAAGTCCAGTGGAGATGGTGGGTTCTGCCCCCACATCTGGAAGTCTTTTTAAAATAAATCTACAGGCTTAATTCTGTTTTGGTTTTGAAATACTAGATTTAAAAAACAGACAAAGACTCTAGTACCACTTGTCTCTTTTTTTTCGATAGTTTTCGAGACAAAAAAGAACCATCTATCTCGATAATATGACACCTGTTTCTACCCATCGAGAATTAGTAGGACAGATGGTCCCGCCTACTTATGCGTAGGCGAGGACGGGCTTTTGGAATAAGTTGGCACTTATTCTTTTTACTAGAAGTTTAATGAGTTTCTAGTATACTCAGCCTGCATATTTTAAAAAAGCCTTTCATCGATTCTTTTTCATCCCCTTAACTTTAATTCTCGCTTTATTTCTCTTTCCACCTCTCTTTTTTTAATTGATTCTCTTTTATCAACTTTTTTCTTTCCCTTAGATATTCCAAATTCAAGTTTTATTTTACTATTTTTAGTATACAGCTTTAATGGTATTAAGGTCAAGCCTTTTTGTTTCGATTTCCCAATTAAATATTTAATTTCTGACTTTTTTAAAAGAAGCTTCCGAGATCTCTCTGGATTGTAATCTAGTGGCGCATTTTTTGGTTGATAGGGAAAAATTTTCACCCCAACCCAAAAAACTTCTTCATCTTTCAATACCACATAGCTTCCAGCTAAATTTACCCCCCTTGTTTTTATTGATTTTACTTCCTGGCCAATTAAAGAAATTCCTGCCTCAAACCTTTCCAGGATCTCATAATTAAAATAAGCCTTTTTATTTTCAGCAAAGATTTTCATAGTTTATACTTTAATTTTAATAAAAAATAAGATAAACCCCGTTAGAAAATTCTAACATTTTTTGGTAATACCTTATTATATTTTATCTTAAATTAATTATTAATTCTACCTTGATATTGGATTTCTAACGGGGTAAACTTAAAGTAATGATTCGTCAAGAAGTAGTCAATCTAATCGAAAAATCAATAAAAGAGTTTCAAAAAGAGAAGGTTTTTTTAGATTTTATCGTTCCAAAAATTAAAGTTGAAAAACCAGAAGAAAAAACCCATGGTGATTATGCGGCCAATGTGGCGATGGTGATCGGGAAGACTGTTAAAAAAAATCCAATGGAAATAGCTAATTTGCTAATTACAAACAGCAAATGGCAAACAGCAAATTTGTTTGAGAAGGTTGAGATAGTGGAGCCCGGTTTTATTAATTTTTTTATTTCTAAAGAATATTTACAAAGACAGGTTAATGAAATTCTAAAACAAGGTGAGAAATTCGGACAATTGAATATTGGTAAGAGCCAAAAGACTCAGGTGGAATTTATTTCAGCAAATCCAACAGGGTCATTGCATATTGGTAATGGCCGAGGAGCTTTTTTTGGAGATACTTTAGCTAATGTTTTAAAGTGGGCGGGATACGAAGTTACCAGAGAATATTTTATTAATAATGCCAAAATAAATACTCAAATAAAATTACTCGGTCAGACGGCCCTAGGTAAAGGTATAACCTATTTAAATGAAAATTTAAAAACAAAAATTGAAAAATTAAAGTCAAAATTAGAAAAAATTCAAAATGAAGGAGGGATTGGTTATTTATTAGCCCAAGAAGTTCAAAAAGACAACAGGGATTTTATTGCAAATAAGTTAAAAATTAAATTTGATAATTGGATTTCAGAAGAGGAACTTTATCGGGAAAATAAAGTTGATAAAATTTACAATTGGTTAAAAAAGGAAAATTTAATTTATCAAAAAGAAGGAGCTCAATGGATCAAGACTTCCCAATTTGGCGATTCTCAAGATTGGGTAATAATTAGGAGCGAAGCCGAGGGAGGAGAACCCACTTATTTATTATCAGACATCGCCTATCATAGAGATAAATTTAATAGAGGATTTGATAGGATTATCAATATTTGGGGAGCCGACCATCAAGGCCATGTTAGAAAGATAAAAGCTGTAGCTAAAATACTAGACTACAGGGGAGATTTAGATATTTTAATTTCCCAAATTGTTAGATTAAAAAGTGGATTGAAGATTTCAAAAAGAAAAGGAGAAGTGATAACTTTAGAATGGTTAATAAATGAAGTGGGCTTAGATGCCGCTCGATTTTTCTACTTAATGAAATCTCTGGATACTCAAATGGAATTTGATGTTGAGCTAGCTAAAGAAAAATCTCAAAAAAGCCCGGTGTATTATGTTCAATATGCTCATGCCAGAATTTGTAGTATTTTGCGCAAAGCGCAAAATACTAACCTTAAAACCATAAACCATAAACTATTAATCCATCCATCAGAATTAAATTTAATTAAACAACTGATTAGATTGCCGGAAATTGTTGAAGACATTGCAAAAGATTATCAAATACAGAGATTACCACAATACGCAATGGATTTAGCAACCGTCTTCCACCAATTTTATCGAGATTGTAAAGTTTTAACAGAGAACAGTTCTCTGCAAGATGCTCGTTTAGCTTTAGTTTTAGTAACAAAAATCGTTTTAAAAAACACTTTAAATTTAATGGGCATTTCCGCGCCCGAAAAAATGTAATTTTATGCGCAATCAGTACTTTATTATTCGTCACGGTCATTCTTTGAGAAATATAAAAGACACTGCTTCTTGTTGGCCGGAAAAATTCTATTTTCCTTTAACCAAAAAAGGCAAGAAACAAATCAAAGAGGTTGCTCAAAAATTGAAAAATGACCTCCGGTCGAAGAAAAAAATTGATTTAATTTTTTCTTCAGACATTTTAAGAACAAAACAAACAGCTGAAATTATTAGTAAAGAATTAGGGTTGAAACCAAAATTTGATAAGAGGTTAAGAGAAGTTAATGTTGGGATTTTTAATGGAAAATCAATAAATGAAGTTGGAAAATTCTGGGATGAAGAAAGAAAACTTCCTCTTTTAGAATATTACAAAAAGAGATTTCGAATAGCCCCCCCTAAAGGAGAAAACTATACTGATATAGAAAAAAGACTATCTAATTTTATAAAAGAAATGGATAAAAGATATAAGGGTAAGAATATTTTAATTGTTGGTCATCAACGTCCTTTAACTTTACTTGAAAAAGTAATATATAATTATAGCTTTAAAAAATTTGTAAAAATTATTTTTGAAAAGAAAGAAATAAAAACAGGAGAATTAAGGAAGTTACTAGTAAAATAAATATGGAGTTAAATTTCCCAAAAATTGACCCCGAAGTATAAACCTTCGGTTTAACTACGGGGCAAGAAAGAAAATATCAATTGAGGTTTTATGGATATCGATTTCCCAACGTTAGAAAAAAAGATATTGAAATTTTGGCAAGAAAATAAAATTTTTGAAAAACTCAGAAGTAAAAACCAAGATAAAGAACGTTGGTCTTTTTTAGATGGGCCAATAACTGCTAATAATCCTATGGGCGTTCATCATGCTTGGGGGAGAACTTATAAAGACGTCTTTCAAAGATATAAAGCGATGCAAGGATTTGACCAGCGATTTCAAAATGGTTTTGATTGTCAGGGTCTTTGGGTTGAAGTTGAAGTTGAGAAAGAACTTGGATTTAAAACAAAAAAAGATATTGAGAAATATGGTATAGCTGAATTTGTTGAGAAATGTAAAGAAAGAGTAAGAAAGTATTCCAGAATTCAAACAGAGCAATCAATTCGGTTTGGTCAGTGGATGGATTGGGAAAATTCTTATTATACAATGTCTGATGAAAATAACTACGCCATTTGGTATTTTCTTAAAAAATGTTGGGAGAGAGGACTATTGTATAAAGGCAGAGATGTCGTCCCTTGGTGTATTCGTTGCGGAACAGCTATTTCCCAACACGAAATTTTAACTGAAGAATATCAGGAAATTTCCCATAAATCAATCTTTTTTAAATTACCAATTTTAGGTCGTAAAAATACTTTCTTTCTTGTTTGGACAACAACGCCCTGGACATTACCCGCCAATGTAGCTGTAGCCGTACATCCTGCGTTGAAATACGTTGAGGTTGAAAATGAAAAAGGAGAAATTTTTATTTTACTTAAAAATAAATTAAATTTAATTCCTAATGGCAAAATAGTTAAAATAATTCAGGGAGAAAAATTAAAGAATTTGAAATATAGTGGTTTATTTGATGAATTACCCATAGTCCAAAAAAATATTAAAAATAAGGAACATTTAACTGTTTTATGGAATGAAGTTTCTGAAGAAGAAGGAACGGGGATTGTCCATATTGCTCCCGGTTGCGGTCAGGAAGATTTTAAGCTTAGTAAAGAATTGGGCTTACCTTATATTAATCCCTTAAACGATGAAAGCAGATATAGAGAAGGATTTGATTTTTTGACAGGAAAATTAGCAACAGAAGTGAATAATTTGATTTTTGATAATTTAAAAAACAAAAAAATTGTTTTTAAAATAGAAGACTATACGCATAGATATCCAACTTGCTGGCGCTGTAAAGAAGAGTTAGTTTTTCGTTTAGTTGATGAATGGTATATTTCAATGGAGAAATTAAGGAAGCCACTTATGGAAGTGGCTAAAAAAATAAAATGGCTGCCTTCATTCGGATTAGAAAGGGAGCTGGATTGGTTGAAAAATATGCAAGATTGGTTGATTTCCAAGAAAAGATATTGGGGGCTGGCTTTGCCGATTTTTGAATGTTCCTGCGGCCATTTTGAAGTTATCGGTTCAAAAGAAGAACTTAAAGAGAGAGCAGTTGAAGGATGGGAAGAATTTGAAAATAATTCGCCCCACAGGCCTTGGGTAGATAAAGTAAAAATTAAATGTTCAAAATGTGACAAAAAGATTTCTCGTATACCCGATGTTGGAAATCCTTGGCTTGATGCTGGAATTGTTTCTTTTTCTACTACGAGTTATTTTGCTAATAAAGACTACTGGAAATTATGGTTTCCGGCTGATTTTATTTGTGAATCGTTCCCTGGCCAATTTAAAAATTGGTTTTATTCTCTAATTGTGATGAGTACGGTTTTAGAGAACACTAACCCAACTAAAACAATTTTTGGCTATGCTTCTGTTCGCGATGAAAAAGGTGAAGAAATGCATAAATCTAAAGGAAATGCTATTTGGTTTGATGAAGCAGTAGAAAAACTTGGCGCAGAGCCGATGAGATGGATGTATGTTAAACAAAACCCTGTTTATAATTTAAAATTTGGCTGGAAGAGAGGTGAAGAAACTAAAAGAAAGCTTTTAACTCTTTGGAACAGCTTTATTTTCTTCCAAACCTATGCAGATAAACCTGAGTTTCCTGAAAAATTAGTTTTACCAAAAACCAATAACATTTTAGATCAATGGATTATTTCTCGCTTAAATAATTTAATTGGAAAAGTAACGAGAAACTTAGATAGATATAATGTTGCGGTGGCCAGTGTGGCGATTGAAAAGTTTTTTATAGATGATTTATCCCTCTGGTATATTAGAAGGTCCCGACAGAGATTTCAAAAACCAAAAAATAAAGAAGAAAAGAGAGAAGCAATAGAAACGCTTTATTATGTAATTTTAAATTTGACAAAACTCATTGCACCAATGATGCCATTTTTAACCGAGGAGATTTACCAAAATTTAAAACTAAAAGATATGCCGGAATCAATTCATTTGGAAGATTGGTCAAAGATTAATAAAAAATTAATTAACAAAAATTTAGAAGAGAAAATGCAAAAAGTTAGAGAAATCGTTACTTTAGCTTTAGCCGAAAGGGCAAGAGTCGGAATTAAAGTTCGCCAGCCACTGAATGAATTAAGAATTACAAATTATGAATTAAAAAAAGAACCAAAATTATTAGAATTAATTAAAGAAGAAGTTAATGTAAAAAATATTACTTTTGGCAAAAAACTAAAATTAGATACTAAAATCACTTCGGAGCTTAAAGAAGAAGGAATAATTCGAGAAGTGATTAGAAATATTCAAGAAATGAGAAAAAAAGCTGGTTTAAAACCCAAAGATAAAATTTTAGTAAGGTATTACGGCAATCAACAATTAGAAGAAATCTTAAAGAAAAATGAAAAAATTATTTTAAAAGAAGGGAAAATTAAAGATTTTCGACTGAAGGAAAAAACGAGACAAGTTTTTGATTTTAAAAAAGTGCTTGAAATTAATCAAGAAAAAATATGGATAGGGATAAAGAAAATATAAACCGAGCACATAATAAGATTATATGTTCGGTAAAGGTCGACCAATAAAATTTAAACATTAAGATAGGTTAAGTTATGAGCCCAAACGGAATAAAACCGCAGCCACCTCAAGGAGGCGCGGGAGCAAAACCGGCAACACCTCCTCCCCAACAAATAAAACCACAAGACACATCGATATTTGGTGGACAACCATACCTTAAGATGGAAGAAGCTGGTCGAAGATTAGAGAAAGGGCCTCTTGATGTACCTGGCTTCACTCAGAAATTTACCAAACCAGATATAAAAAAATTGACAGACGAGTTAAAAAAAGATTACGGTCCCTTTCTCAAACCACAAGATCGTCCTCGAATTCTCAGAGATTGGGAATTAAAAACGTCAAAAGCTCAAGGAGCTGCGAAATTTCAAAGAATAAAAGAGTATAATTTTTTAAAAAGAGGACTATTAGGCAAATAAAATGTTTGTCCATTATAGGACCCAGGGTTTTATCTTGAAAAAAGTTGATAGGGGAGAAAACAACCAATTATTTACGATTTATACTAAAGATTTTGGGAAGTTGGAAATTTTAGGAAAGGCAATTAGGAAAATCAAATCAAAACTAAGAGGAGGAACTGACATTTTTTATTTAAGCGATATTGAATTTATTCAAGGGAAAACCCATAAAACCTTAACCGATGCAATTTTAATTGAAAAATTTGAAAATATAAGAAAAGACTACAACCCACCCACCGCATCCTCCCAGCCTTCGGCTGGGCCCCTAGGAAAGTTAAAAATCGCTTACAAAATTGCTGAAATCTTTGATGAATTAGTTAGAGAACAAGAAAAAGACGAGACCCTCTGGAATCTTCTAAACGAAACCTTCCAAAAATTAAATAATTGTTCATTGCCCACTGTTCACCGTTCACTAATTTATTACTATTTTCTCTGGAACCTTTTTTCCATTCTTGGCTACCAACCCGAACTATATAAATGTTCTCTTTGTCAAAAAAAATTAGTTGCTGGAAATCTTTATTTCAGCCCAAAGGAAGGAGGGGTAATTTGCACTCCTTGTTTTAAAAAAAATAAACAAGGTAAAAAAATTACTCCAGAAACAATTAAAATAATTAGAATCTTCCTTAAACAAGACTGGCGAACCCTGAAAAAAATAAATGTTAATTCTGATGATCTTAAATCGTTAAAAATAACTTCTGATTATTTTCTTTTATTTCTACGTGAATCAATAGTTGGTAGCATTTAATTAAATTATGTTAAAATAAAATAGGCGTTCGTTAATTAATTATGACTAAAAAATTTATCATTTTTTTAATAACCTTCGCCGTAGTTTTGGGGCTTTTAGGTTTTTGGTACTATCAAAGAAACGTATATTCAAAAGAGGTTTTAAAATTAGAAATTTTGGGTCCCAATGAAGCTGAATTAGGCGAGGAAGTTGAGTATATTGTTAAATATAAAAATAATGGCAACTTCAAATTAGAAGAACCTCGGCTTATTTTTGAATATCCGAAGAATTCAATTGTTGAAGGAGAAAGTTTTTTAAGAAAAGAAATTGAACTCGAAGCTATTTATCCCGGTCAAGAAAAGACTTATCAATTTAAAGCCAGAATCATCGGAAAAGAAAATGAAGTCAAAGAGGCTAAGGCTTGGCTAAATTTTAAGCCCAAAAATTTAAGTGCTCGTTATGAAGTAGCCACTACTTTTACCACAGTTGTTAAAAAAGTTTCTCTAACTTTTGAATTTGACCTTCCTTCAAAAGCCGAATCAGGGAAGACCATTAGTTTTAGATTAAATTATTTTTCTAATACCAATTATCCTCTTTCTGACTTAAGGATCAAAATTGAATACCCTCAAAATTTTGAATTTATCGATTCCACTCCTAAAGCTCTAGAGCAAACTGAATGGGAAATTCCTCTTTTAAATCAAGCTGAGGGCGGAAGAATTGAAATTTCTGGTATTATTCGAGGAGAAATTGGCGAGCGAAAAATTTTTCGAGCAACCTTAGGTATTTTGCGAGAAGACGAGTTTGTTTTATTAAAAGAAACAACGAAAGGACTAGCAATTATTCAGCCTTCTATCTATATTTCTCAAATAATTAATGGTAATCCCCAATATATTGCTACTTTAGGAGAAAATCTTCATTACGAAATTTTCTTTAAAAATCTTAGCCAAGAACCAATGACTAATCTGTTTTTGATAGCAACTTTAGACGGCAAAGCTTTTAATTTAGAAAGTGTAAGATCAGAATTAGGAGATGTAACTTCTGGTCATAATTCAATTGTATTTGACTGGAAAAGAGTATCGAAATTACAGTTTTTGCTTCCCCAAGAAGAAGGAAAGATTGAGTTCTGGGTAAAACTGAAGGAAAGTTTACCTTTTTCTGGCCCTCAAGATAAAAACCAAATGATTAAAAACAGCATTTTTATTTCTCAAGTTCAGGAAGAATTTAAGACTAAAATAAATTCAAAATTAGAAATTTCTCAAAAAGGATATTTTCAACCCGAAGTTTTTGGAAACTCGGGGCCGATTCCACCCAAAGTTGAAGAAAAAACAACTTATTCTATAATTTGGGAAGTTAAAAATTATTATAATGATGTCAGAAACGTAAAAGTAAAAGCTGTTTTACCTTCTCAGGTTAAATTAACGGGTAAAATTATTCCAGAGGATTCAAGATTAACTTTTGATTCTCAATCAAGAGAAATTGTCTGGGAGGTGGGAGATTTGGAAGCTGGAAGAGGAATTATAAATGAAGCCCCGAAAATTACTTTTCAAATTGAATTTTTACCCGAAGCTTCTCAAAAAGGTTCAATTGCCCAACTTATTGGCGAAGCGAGAATGACCGCTGAAGATAATTGGACATTGGCAACATTATATGCAACAGCCTCAGCAATTGATACTACTTTACCAGATGACCAAACTGTAAATGACCAACAGGGAATTGTTCAGTAAAAATTATGACCGATTTAATGACAAAAATTATATCTCTTTGTAAACGCCGAGGATTTATTTTTCAATCATCGGAGATTTATGGTGGAGTAGAGGCCTTATGGGATTTAGGACCTTTAGGAGCCATGATGAAAAAAAATTTGAGAGATTTTTGGACGAAGAAGTTTGTTTTCGAAGAAGAAAATATTGTCCCAATTGAAGGAACAGTTTTGATGCATCCTAAAGTTTGGGAAGCCTCGGGGCATTTAGAACATTTTACCGATCCTCTGGTTGAATGTAAAAATTGTCATTTTCGCTATCGAGCTGATCATATGGCCGCCGGTAGATTTATTGGTCAGGGCAAAGCCAAAGTAAAAAATCAATGTCCAAATTGTGGCGAGAAGGAATTTACTGAACCCAGAATGTTTAATTTAATGTTTAAAACCTTTCTTGGCCCAATTGAGGATAAAGCATATCAAACTTATTTACGGCCAGAGACTGCCCAGTCAATGTTCACTAATTTTCAAAACGTTTTGAATTCTTCTCGTCTTAAAATTCCTTTTGGCATTGCTCAAATTGGGAGGTCTTTTAGAAATGAAATTACTCTTGGGGATTTTATTTTTCGTTCTCGGGAATTTGATATTGCTGAAATTGAATATTTTGTTGAGCCAGGTGAAGACGAAAAATGGTTTGAGATTTGGTTAGATAAATGGGAAAAATTCTTTTTGGATTTGGGGATAAAAAAAGAAAATTTGAGGCGCTTTGAACATCCCAAAGAAAGCTTAGCCCATTATTCAAAAAGAACAGTTGATATTGAATATAAATTTCCTTTTGGTTGGGCAGAGTTAGCTGGGATAGCCAATAGGACAAATTATGATTTAAAAAAACACTCTCAATTTTCTGGCCAAGACTTGGAATATTATGACGAAGAAAAAAAGAAAAAATATTTTCCCTTTGTTATTGAACCAACAATGGGATTAGAAAGGGCAATTTTAGCAATTTTGTGCGATGCTTATCAAGAAATAGAAGGCGGAAGAACAAAAACAACTAAAGCGACAAAAGAAATTGAAATTTTACTCAAATTAGATAAAAAAATTGCTCCAATTAAAATTGCTATATTACCTTTGGTTAGAAACAAACCAGAATTAGTCAAAAAAGCTAAAGAAGTTTACCAAATGTTAAAGCCCCATTTTACCTGTCAATATGATGAATTAGGTTCAATTGGTAGAAGATATAGACGACAAGATGAAATTGGGACTTTATGGACGATAACAATTGATTTTGACACTTTAAAAGACGATACAGTTACTGTCCGCGACCGCGACACGATGAAACAAGAAAGGGTGAAAATTGGGGATTTAATCAAATTATTAAAAGAAAAATTGGAGAAATAAAATTTAAATTATTTTAGTTTTTGCGCGCCCCGCTAAGCGGGGCGCGTTTTGTCTTATTTAAAAATTTAAAGTATAATTAAAAAATATGTTTCACAAAACTATTCTTAAAAATGGTTTAAGGATTATTACTCACCCGATGGAAAATACTCAAGCCGTCACTCTTTTGATTTTAGTTGGAGCTGGTTCAAAATATGAGAAAAAGGAAACAAATGGCATCTCTCATTTATTGGAACATATGGCTTTTCGGGGAACGAAAAAACGACCCCGAACTTTAGATATTGCCAAAGAGTTAGATAAAGTTGGCGGATTATACAATGCTTTTACTGGTAAAGAATTGATGGGTTTTTGGGTGAAAGTTGATTCAAAGCATTTTGATTTATCTTGCGATATTTTATCTGATATGATTTTTAATTCCCTATTTAAAGAAAAGGAAATTGAAAAAGAAAAAAAAGCGATTATTGAAGAAATTAATATGTATTTAGACACTCCCCAGACTTATGTTTTAGAACTTTGGGAAAAACTTTTATATGGCGATCAACCGGCTGGTTGGATGGTTGCTGGAGAAAAAGAAACGGTTAAAAAAATTTCTCAGAAAGATATTTTAAATTATTTTAAATCTCAATTTGGAGCAAAAAATATTGTTATTTCTTTAGCTGGAAATTTTAAAGAAAAAGAGGCAACTCAAAAAATAAAAAAGTTTTTTGGAAAATTTAAAAATATCAAAACCATATCCAAAAAATCAGTGATTGAAGAACAAAAATCCCCAAGAATTTTACTTCAACAAAAAGAAACCGACCAGACCCATTTAACTTTAGGGGTTCGAGCTTTTAACCTTTTTTCTCCAAAGAGATATCCCTTAGCAGTTTTAGCCAACCTCTTAGGAGGAATTATGAGCTCTCGGTTATTTCTTGAAATCCGAGAAAAAAGAGGAATGGCTTATTATATTAGGACGATTCCCGAAGATTATACTGATAGCGGATATTTGGTTACTCATGCTGGAATTAATAATAAAAGAGTTGAAAAAGCGATAGAGATTATTTTAAAAGAATATAAAAAATTAAAAGAGAAAAAAGTTCCCAAAGATGAACTCCAAAAAGCTAAAGATAACATCAAGGGCCATCTTTATTTGGGTTTGGAAACTTCTGATGCCTGGGCAGTTTATCTTGGCGCTCAAGAAATTTTAAGAGAGAAAATTTCCACTCCTGAAGAAGAGTGTGAAAAGATTGACCGGGTTAACCAAGATGATATTCTTAAAGTAGCAAGGGAAATTTTTCAGCCAAAAAAATTAAATTTAGCTCTCATTGGACCATTTAAAGATAAGGGTGAATTTAAAAAAATGTTAAAACTATGAATCAAGAGAAAATATTAGATATTTCTTGGGAGACCATTTTTAAAATAATCATTGCAGTTCTTGTTCTTTATCTTATTTATTTAATTCGAGACATTTTGGTTTGGTTTATCTTTGCTTTAATCATTTCGATTTTGTTTAATCCAGCAATTAATTTTTTACAAAAACGCAAAGTTCCTCGAGTCATTTCAGCAGTTTTTATTTACCTTCTTGTTTTTGGGTTGATTTCATTTTTTATTTATTCAATTGCTCCAATATTTATTTCTGAAATTTCAAATTTTTCTCAAGCTTTCCCTCAGTATTTTGAGAAAATTTCTCCGTCTTTAAAAGGATTGGGGGTGCCAGCTTTTGATAACTTAGAGAATTTCATCAGTTTTTTAAGCGGAAATATCGAGAAGATTGCAACTAATATTCTAAATGCCTTATTTGTTATTTTTGGCGGTATTTTTTCAACTATATTTGTTTTAACTATTGCTATTTTTCTTTCTTTAGAAGAGAAACCAATTGAAAAAAGCTTAAGCCTTCTTTTCCCTAAAAAATATGAGGCATATGCTCTTTCTCTTTGGGGAAAGTGTCAAAGTAAAGTTAGTGGATGGTTTCTTTCAAGAATTTTAGGATGTTTGTTTGTAGGTTTACTTTCTTCTCTTACTTTTTTACTTTTTAATGTTAAATATCCTTTTTCTTTGGGTTTGTTAGCGGGAATTACTAATTTTATCCCCGTAGTTGGGCCGATTGTTTCTGGAGTTATAATTTTTATCGTAGTTTCTCTAGATAATTTTTTGAGAGCAATTTTTGCTTTGTTAGTCTTTATTTTAATTCAGCAGATTGAAAACATTATCCTCACTCCCTTATTAACAAAAAAATTTGTTGGTTTACCACCGGCCCTAGTTCTTGTTGCTTTGGCTATTGGTGGAACTCTCTGGGGATTTTTAGGTTCAATTTTAGCTATCCCACTTTTCGGAATTTTATTTGAATTTTTGAGGGATTTCTTGAAAAAGAAAAAAGAAGAAAAAACTGTTGTTTTATAGCGCCCGAAGGGCGATATATCGGCAAGCCGTTATGAGTAACCTTTATATTGTTGCTACTCCCATTGGTAATTTAGAAGATATAACCAAACGAGCCCTCCGGATCTTAACGGAGGTTGATTTAATTTTGTGTGAAGATACTAGAGTAACAAAAAAATTGTTGGATTATTACCAAATTAAAACACCAACTTTAAGTTATCATCAATATAGTAAATTTAAAAAAATAGATTATATTTTAGAGCTTTTGGAAAAAGGTAAAAATATAGCTTTAGTTTCTGATTCCGGTACTCCTGGAATTTCTGATCCGGCTGGCAAATTAGTATTTATGGCTTATAGTTTAGGGATAAAAATCTGTCCTATTTCTGGCCCATCAGCAGTTATTACTGCAGCCTGTGTTTCTGGACTTCCAATGGAAAGGTTTATGTTTATGGGGTTTCCACCAAAAAAGAAAAAAAGAAAAAAATTTTTTGAAGAAATTATTAATTCAAAATATCCTGTAATATTTTATGAATCTCCCTATCGAATTATTAAATCGCTTCAAGATTTATATGAAATAAACAGGAAGTTTAATATAAAACAAATAAGAAATATTGTTATCTGTCGAGAATTAACTAAAAAATTTGAAACAATTTATAGGGGGAAAATAGATGAAGTGATAAAAGAAATTGAAAAAGATAAGGTAAGAGGAGAATTTACAGTAATAGTAGAGGGAAAATCCTAAATTTTAAATAGAGTTAAATTTGTGCTAAAATCAAAGGAGGTTTAACCTCCTTTTAAGATTATGCTGAAGAAAAAATTTTACGTTACAACTAGTATTGCTTATACCAATGCTCCGCCTCATATTGGATTTAGCCAGGAATTAATTCAAGGGGATGTTTTGGCTCGATATCACCGACTTTTAGGCGAGGATGTTTTCTTTTTGACTGGTACCGATGAGCACGGAGTAAAAGTTGTCGAAGCAGCAAAAAAGGAAGGAAAAAACCCAAAAGAATTTGTTGATGAGATTTCAGCAAAATTTAGAGCATTAAAAAAAGTTTTGAATTTATCTAATGACGATTTTATTAGAACCACAGATCAAAAACGCCATTGGCCAGCAGTTAAAAAAGTTTGGCTAAAATTAAAACAAAATGGCGATATTTACAAAAAGAAATATCAAGGATTATATTGTGTGGGATGCGAAGCATTTATTACCCAGAAAGATTTAGTTGGTGGCAGATGTATTCATCACCAAAAAAAACCCGAGAAGGTAGAGGAAGAAAATTATTTTTTTCGACTTTCAAAATATCAAAAAAAGGTTGGAGAAATAATCGAAAAAGCAGAAATAAAAATAATTCCCGAATCTCGGAAAAAAGAGATTTTAAACTTTATTAAACAAGGAGTAGAAGATGTAAGTTGTTCGAGACTAAGGGAAAATTTAAAATGGGGAATACCGGTTCCCCACGATGATACCCAGACAATCTATGTATGGCTGGAAGCTTTAGTGAACTATATTTCAGCCCTAGGCTATGCTAAAGATGGAAATAAATTTAAAAAATTTTGGCCTGCCAATGTCCATTGCATAGGTAAAGACATATTTAAATTCCATACTTTACTTTGGCCAGCAATGCTATTTTCTCTCGGTTTAAAATTACCAAAAGTAGTCCTAGTTCATGGATTTGTCACTGTCGCTGGTCAAAAGATGTCAAAAAGTTTAGGAAATGTTGTTGGCCCCTTTGAATTGGTGGAAAAATACGGAGCCGATGCGGTAAGATATTTTCTTTTGCGGGAAATTCCGCCAACCGAAGACGGAGATTTTACCTATGAGAAATTTGAAGCAAGGTATAATGCTGATTTAGCAAGTGGATTAGGGAATCTTGTTGCGCGGGTAATTACGTTAGCAGAAAAGGGGAATTACGAATCAAGAATTACGAATCAAGGATTTAAAAATAGAATTAATAAAACTCAAAAAGATTATAAAAAGGCTTTAGGGGAATTTAAATTCAACGAAGCTTTAATTGCGATTTGGGATTTAATTAGTTTTTGCGATAAATATATTGAAAAAGAGCGCCCTTGGGAAAGATCGAAAAAACAACCCTCAATTGTTAATAATTTATTATTTGCCTTAGAAAATATTGCTTGGCTTCTTCAACCATTTTTACCCGAAACTTCAGAAAAAATATTAAAGCAATTAAAAACCAAAAAAAGCGAAATATTATTTCCCCGTCTTAAATAAAATTTTTGATTTTTGATTTCAAGCTATGCTTATAGATACCCACGCCCATTTGAATTTCAATGCTTACAAAGAAGACACTGACGAGGTGATTCACCGGTCTTTAGATAATAATGTTTGGATTATAAATGTTGGTTCGCAATATGAAACGAGCAAAAGAGCAATAGCAATTGCTGAAAGATATGAAAGGGGAGTATACGCTGCTATTGGGTTGCATCCAATTCATTTATCAAGCGG
>Ga0210057_1005090_pt1 | contig 17082 bp, 16 predicted proteins | sample CryGeyCG2114_010_2_FD_183968 | JGI IMG/M metagenome (GOLD analysis project Ga0210057, IMG submission 183968) | Groundwater microbial communities from aquifer - Crystal Geyser CG10_big_fil_rev_8/21/14_0.10 (SPAdes) (version 2) | ecosystem: Environmental > Aquatic > Deep subsurface > Groundwater ...
TAGTATGTAGGTATACCACATAATTAACCTCTAACGGGATTCATTCCACTATGTTACCATGTTGATGACATATGGAAAATCTAAAGAATAAGACTTACGGCCTTCTCCGCTGGAGCGAGCAATACACTAAGACTGATATGGTTTACCTGACAAAAGGTAATTTTTGGCAAATGTCAGGCCAATTCTTAACTAGCGGCATGTCTCTCGCTCTTTTACTTATATTCGCCAATTTTCTACCAAAAGAAACATACGGTACATATCGTTACATACTTTCTATTGCGGGAATATTAAGTATTTTTACTTTGACCGGAGCAAACCAGGCCGTAGCTCAAGCAGTTTCAAATGGTAATGATGGTGTATTAAGATGGTCTGTTAAATATCAATTGAAATGGCACTTAATGCAATTTACTGCATTTTTAATTTTAAGTATTTATTACTTTTTAAATAACAATATTGACCTAGGAATTTCTTTTATCTTTCTAGGGATAATCTCCCCCATAAGCTCAGCACTTAATACTTACGGTGCTTTTCTAGATGGTAAGAAAGACTTTAAATTAAACAACCTCTTTAGTATTGGAGGCACAACCTTATATGTAATAGGAATGATACTGGCAATCATGTTAAGTGGTAAAACTATATTACTCATAGCTACATACTCTATAGCTACCCTATTGTCTAGTGTAATATTTTATTTTGCTACATTAAAAAAATATAATCCTCCCGTGGAAAAAGATGACGGGGTGATGAAATATGCTAGAGAATTAACATTTATAGGTTTTATGGGGCCGATAGTTTCCCAGATAGATAAAATTATCTTAAGTCACTTTTGGGGCGCGTCTGCTCTAGCGGTATACACCCTTTCAATGGCAATACCAGAAAGAGCAATTTCAATTATTAAAAGCTGGGTTAGTATTGGTCTGCCTAAATTCTCAACAAAAACACCAAGTGAGATAAACCGAGTGTTTTATCTAAGAATTTTTCAAGGAATGCTTGTGGGCTTAGTTTGTTTTGTTGGATACATATTGTTGGCACCATATCTATTTAAATACCTTATACCAAACTACTTAGAAGGTTTAGTATATTCTCAAATTATCTCTTTGAGTTTTATATTTGCCCTACCAAATAGATATGTAAGCCTATTATTGACTTCACAAAAATTAACTAGGGCTATATTTACTAATAGCATTATCCAAAACATAATAAGAGTAACTCTTTACATAATAATGGGCATGCTGGGTGGAATTTTAGGATTGGTATGGGCTTTTGTGTTAGCTTCTTTTTTGGGTATGGTTATCAATATAGTTGTGTGGAGAATAAATAGTAAAACTCAAAGTCTACTTATCTAAAACTTTTTCAATCTCATCTACCACCCACTTACTACCATTTTTATAAGGATCACCAAAAAATCTTTCTTGTAAATCTTTCAGAATATCTAATGGAATAGGTTTTGCTTTTTTAATTAATTCAACAAGCTCTTCAGGACTATCTACAAAAAATGTGTGTTTCTTATCATAATTTTTAAGATTATAATAATCTCCCCATTTATTAGTTTTAAAATAGATTAGAGTCTTAAACTGCAACAACGCTTCCAATACTCCAGTACTCTGACAACCTACAGTTATATCAGCATTTTTTATAGCCTCCTGCATGCCTTCTCTAGAAATAGTTAATCCCGGAAGAGTAAGCACTTCTGGTTTATTTTCTTTTAACCAATTTTCAAAACCATCTCTGTATGGTCTAAATTTTAAAATTACCTTAATATCTTTGTGTTTAATAAGCTCATAAAGATAAGGCAAAACTTCTTCTGGCACAGCCATTTCTTCAGATACAAAAAGCACTTTTATACTATCTCCAGAAAAATCTTGAGGGTTATTAATGTTACTCTCTTTTACAAGTGGTCTCATGGGACCAGATACGAATATATTTTCTAAAGAATAGAGATCGCTATTTTCTAAATAATAATTCTTCCACCATTCACTCCAGACACCCATTTTATCTACCCCTAAATGCTTATTTCCATCAAAACCTGTTAAAAAATCATATGTATTATAATATCGACTCTGAACTCCATGCATTATGCCCACGGTTAAAATGTTATTTAATTTACAAGCAATAAGCGTATGCCAACTCCGCTCTGAAGCAGCTGGTATAAAAGCTGCTTTTGTACCAATTAACGACAGGATGGTCTTCATAATTCTTACTGCCCAAACATCTTCGTTAGTTTGAATATATTGAGTAGCTATAGCTAACTTAAAACGATACTCGGGAGTATTAACCGAAGCAAGGTAGGTTCTCCTACCACCAATAGAGCCGAGTAAACGAGCAAGTGACACCACACCTTCAGAATAAACAGCTGGTCTAAACCTTTTCCAAGCATGATTTACAACTATTTTCCAAGACTCAATACCTCTAATAAATTCCAAAAATAATAATTTTCTTTTTCTTAACTCTTCATAAATAAACTTCATTCGAAAGTCATAATCTTTATCTTTTTCAAACTTATCCCCTGTGTATACTAGTATGGGAAAACGCCTTACGATAAGAATCGGCAAAGAAACAGTGGTAATAAAAATTTGCAATAAAATACCTAAAGAGATATGAAAATGTTTTTTATCTTTTAAGACATTAACCTTAACCCCGTAAGCCTCAAGATAAGCTCTAAATAAGTTTTCATGATGAGGGTTTACCAAATTTACTGATTCAAAACTTTTTAAATACTCCAGTAAACGCCTATTTTGAGTAAACGGAAGGCAAAAATACCGAAAGATATTATTATTATGTATCCACCAAAGCTCAAAATCCTTATACATAAGAGCCTGAGTGATACTTGTACCATCCAAGAGATTTAGTTTAGGTAATTCTTCTAAAAGCTCCGTGGCCTCATAAATACTACCTGGATCTAAATAAGATTTAAGTTTATCTCCAGCAATAATTTCTTCATATTGAGAAAATTTTTTTAAGTCAATATTATCAAATGCCACCAAAACCGACTTTTCTTTCATAATTTTAGACTATACTAGCACAAAAATCTTCATGCAGATTTTTAGTTGCTGCTACCAAAACAACGCCTTGATTTTTTTTATCAAATTCAAAATTACTACATTGTCCCCCACCAGCTTCAACTATAGCCATCCCTCCTGCCACATCCCATATTTTTATATCTTTCTCATAGTATGCATCAACTCTGCCACACGCTAAATATGCCAAAGAAATAGAAGCGGAACCCAAAAGTCTAACCTTTTTAAAGTCTTGAATTAAAGATATATATTCTTCAAGAGATTTTTTAGAAAAATTAGTATAAGAAGGAAAACCAGTAGCAATTACAGCTTCATTTTTTTCTTTAATTTTTGAAACATATATCCTCTCCCCGTTAAGCCAAGCCCCTTCTCCAACAATACCGGTAAACATCTCATCTCTATTAAAATCATACACTACCCCTAAGATTGATTTACCATTCCTAATCAAACCTATAGAAACTGCTGAGATGGGAATTTTTTTAAAAAAATTCATACTACCATCTAGAGGGTCTACTACCCAACTATAGTTCATCCCAAATTGATGAAAATCATCTTCTTCAGAAATAATTTTTATACCAGTCTTACTCAAACCCTTAATAATAATTTTATGGGATTCTTTATCCGAACTAATTTTTATATCCTTACCCATACTTAAAATAACTTCTGCTTTAGATTTTTTTAATATATCCCCAGCTTTTACAGCTATTTTTTCAGCAATATTTAAAAGCTCGCGGTTACTCAGCTCTGCCATCCCTATATTTATTATAAAACCAATTAAAAAATAGGTGATTTAAGATCAAATGAACATCTTCTACTGGACCATATTCACCCTTAGGAGTTTTTACAAGAATACTCAAATCACAAATATCCTTAAGCTTACCTCCATCAAAACCTAGGAACCCAACAGTTTTACCACCCACACTTTTCACCCATTCAACAGCCATTAATACATTAGCGGAGTTACCACTAACAGAGATAACAATCAAAATATCTCCATCTTTATAAAGATTTTTAAGTTGTTTAGTAAAAACCTCCTCGTATCCAAAATCATTTCCTATGGCAGTAACTGTAGAAGTATTATCAGCTAAAGAAATTGCCTTGAAAGGAGGGTTAAAGGAAGGAATTTTATAGAACACCTGACTCAAATCCATGGCTATATGAGAAGCTGTTGAAGCAGAACCACCATTACCAGCGATAAATATTGTATTGCCCGTCTTACGAACAGATTCAATTTCTGTTAAAAAATCTTCCAAACCTTGAGCATCCAAAGAATTCAAAAGCTCGCCCATATATAAAAGATAGTTCTTGGAATAATCTTTTATATCCTTAGACTCATTATAAATTCTATCTATATTATTCATATTAATCGGGATTAGGAATATTATACTTATTTCTCCATTTAGAATCTGCGTAGTATATCCTATAAACTAATTTCATAGTATTAAGAGCATCAGTGCTTGTGCCAAGTTTGATAGAATTTTTTCCAATAAGAGCCTCCGCAAATTCATTTATTTCCCTTTGCCAGGAGGTATCTTCTAGATATTTAATAATTCTTGCTTCAAGAGATCCTTGATCAGAATCGGTTTTTTTACCAATAGTTAAAGTTTCTTCTCCATAACTTCTAGTACCACTCAAAATACCAGAAAGTTTTAAATAACCCTTAGTTAAATAAATATTCAAAGAGAAAGTATGCTCCCAAAGCGTGCCACTTGAATGTATTGAAGCAACAACGCCATTATCATCTTTCATAATGGCAAAAGCATTCTCTTCTACATCATGCTCCCAAAAATCATCTGAAATAAAACTATGCACTTCATGGAATTCTCCACAAAAAAGTCTCAGTAGATCAACCATGTGTATACCTTGATCAAGAAGAATACCCCCACCAGCAAACTCTCGCTTTGATCTCCAGACAGATTTTTCTGGATTTACAATCTTACCCTTTCCATACACTCCCTGCATATTAATAATCTTACCAAGCTCTCCTGATTTAATTATTTTTAAAGCATCCTGAATTGAATCATGATACCGATGATTAAAACCGTACTTTAAAACAATTCCTGGAACAACTTTTTCTGTATCCATAACAGCCAATACATCTTCCACAGACCTGCCTGGTGGCTTCTCGCAAAAAACATGTATACCCTTTTTTAAAGCTTTTATAGTTATTTCTGGAGCAATATAGTTTGGCACCGATACAAAAACAGCATCCAACTTTTCATTTAAAAGATCCTCATGATTCTTAAAAATTTTAACCCCAACAATCTGATCTTTTTCTGGATCCAAGTTAACATCAGAAATGGCTACAGTCTCAAGGAGTGGGTGCTCGTCAATAAATTTTCGTCTTCTTTTACCAACAACTCCATACCCTATTATTCCTATTTTTTTCTTTTCCATGCTAATTAAAATATTCCTTAAGGTGATTTATAGCTGACATGCCCATTGCAATTACTGATTCTTTAGAGTTGCCTCCTATATGCGGTGTACAGATAAGATTATCAAGTAGCAACAACTCCTTATCATTTGGAGGTTCTTCATCATAAACATCTATTGCCGCCCCACCAATCTTACCTGACACTAGGGCTTTTTTTAAAGAAATGAGATCAACAATAAAACCTCTTGCTGTGTTTATAATAATAGATCCTGGTTTCATATGATCAAAAACCATACTGTTGATCAAACTTTTGGTTTCTTTTGTTAAAGGGACGTGCAGAGTAATTATATCTGATTGAGAGTACATTTCTTCTTTGCTTACTTCTCTTAACCCTTCTTTTTTATAGTAATCCTTTTGATCAATAATGTCATTAACTAATATAGAACAATTAAAAGGTTTTAGAAGTCTTACGACTTCCTTACCAACATTACCTACACCAATTATACCCACAGTCTTGCCACTCAAATTAAAACCACCATTTTTATCCCACTTGCCATTTTTTAATTCTAAAGAAGTTTTAAATAAATTCCTTGAAAGACTCAACATAAACCCAATACTCATCTCAGCCACAGAAAGCTTATTAACACCTCCGGTCCAACCTATTTTTACATTATTTTTTAAACAAGCATCTTGATTTATATTGTCTAGTCCAACACCATATTTAGCTATAATTTTAAGGTTAGGACACTTTGACAATATATTCATGTCTATTTTTTCTAAAGCCACAATAGCTCCATCTGCATCAGAAATAAATTCTGAAAGCTTATCTCCTTCTAATTTTTCTATTTTATTTAATTTTACCTCAGTAAAATTTTTTTCGAGTTCTGACACAAGTTCTGGAGTATTAGAAAATGTGCGAGAAACTACTACAATTTTATTTTTTAACATAATTTTTTACCACAGGATCATTCGACATTTTATCTTCAACAAACTTTAAATCACGCGCTGTATCCACTGACCACATAGGAATTTCTATTTTATATGTAGATATTGGCAGACCATTTTCAAGAACACGAAGCATATCGGTAGATTCAATTATTTCAAGAGGTGTTTGCTCCATTTTCAAAAACTCAAACAAAAAATTTTTACGAAAGAGATGAATACCTATAGTTTTAAGATAAGGTATATCACTATTATATTTTTTTGTATCATAAGGTATTAAACTACGTGAATAATAAAGCATATCACCACGAAGATTAGTTACAACCTTTAATATATCCGGGTTATTTAAATCTTCTTGATTGGTAATTGGTTGCACGAGATTCATTAAATTAATTGATTCATCATTAATCATTTTTTCAATAGACAAATCCAGCACTTCTTTAGTTACCATAGGCTCATCTCCTTGCATTTGAACAACAATGTCAACCTTATTACCAGTAAGACTTTCTATATTCATAACTGCTTCTGCAGTACGGTCCATGGCTCTTTCGTGAGTATTTTTAGTCATAACAACCTTTGCACCAATGCTTTCAGCATATTTTTTTATCTCATCGTTACATGTAGCAATGTAAACATCATCAAAAATTTCACACATTCTAGTACGAAAATAACAATGTCCAATCATCGGCATACCTAAAATATTAGCCATTGGCTTGTTGGGAAACCGACCAGATTCCATTCTTGCAGGTATAACCGCGACTATATTAACCTTATTTTTAAGCATATTTTAGCTATTATAACACAATCTAGTTTTTGTTTTTTATTAATGATTCATATTCAAGGAGATATTCTTTAACTTTTTCTTCTAGATTAAATTTTTCTTTAACCCTATCATATCCTGCCTCACCAAATTTTTCTGCTTTTTTAGGATTATTTAATAAATCAATTACCTTTTTAGCGATTTCTTCTGGATAAAGTGGGTTAATGATGTAGCCCGTAACCCCATCTACCACAATTTCTGGTGTTCCACCATAACAAGTACCAACTACAGGCTTCTTGGACGCCATAGCTTCAATATTGACTCTACCAAAGGCATCTAAACAAATAGAAGGCATTAAAACGACATCAGATACTGCATACGCTATTTTCATTTCGTGACGATCAAGCCAGTCAGTAAAAACAATACCTTCATTCGAATCTACTTCGCCAAGCCCAGCAACCAACAGAATTGCTTCTGGCACTTCTTTTCTTACTAAAACTATTGCTTCTAGTGCCTTAGCGCCCCCTTTAGATGGACTAAGTCTGCCGTTGAAGAATATAATCTTCTTGTTCGTTAATTGGTATTTTTCTTTAAAATCTTTTATCTCACTTTCATTAACCTTCCAATCATCTACATCGATGCCATTATAAATAACTCCAACATTCTTTATACCATTGTTCTCCAAGGCTTCCTTCAGAGAGTTGCTAATAGCAAAAACTTTATCGACATAACTTAGATAATACCTTATAGATAAATTCCTAAATGGGTGCCACCTTTTGCCAGCTTGTTTAAAATTATCTAGCCAAGTAACCTTGGAGTCAAAATTATTTAAGTATTTCTTCGTCTCAAGCTTACTGTATGAAAATAACATTGCATCTCTTGCAGTAAGCACAACCACCCTCGCATATTTCTTCGCTATTTTTAAAGATTTATATGATAAATATGCATGGATATTATTAGCATGCACAACGTCAGGTCTTATTTTCTCTAAAATCTGCTCGACCTGTCTGACTACCAATCTATTGTTTAAACTAACATACGCTCTCCATCTATCTGGGTAATTATTTACTATAGTAAAAATTTTTAAACCATCTCGTTCTGACTCACCAGCATCTCTTTCATTTCTTGAAGTTGTTATAACAAAAACTTCATACCCAAAATTCTTCATGCTTAAGGTAAGCTCAAATGTTGATATCCCTGCTCCACCAAAGCTCTGGGGCGGAAAATCATCTGAAAGAAATAAAATTTTCATACCTTGTATGCGCAAGTATCTCGTTCATATCTAAACATTTTATAACCAAGTGAAGCAAGATACTGCTCACAATTCTTTCTATCTTCTTCTGACAGGAGTACACTCTCATAATTAATTATTTGCGGAGAAAACTTTTTAAAATCTATCATTTTTATGATATCAAAATCATACCCCTCACAATCAATTTGCAAAAAGTCTATTTTATTAAAATTAAATTTGTTGACCAAATCATCAAAAGTGATTACATCCACAACAGTTTCCTGAACAAAGTCTTTATATTGTTCCAGAAGACTCTTATTGAAAGTTCCTAAGCTACTTTCACCCTTAACAGTGAAAAATGGCTTTCTCCCATTTTTTTTGCCAATAGCCATATTGACACATTGAACATTAGAATAATCTTTGTAGGTTTCTTGGAGTTGTTTAAATACATCTTTTTGGGGTTCTAAGGCTAATCCTTTCAACTTATATTTGATTATATATGGATACAAATGATCATTATGTTTACCGTCATGGGCACCTATTTGGATGAAGAAAAAAGTCTGTGTGTCTACATTGGAAAAATATACATCAAGAAAATGCTTTATTTTGAGAGGTAGCATTCGTTGATAATGATTAAGACGCTCTAGTTTAACAAGTGTATACCCAGTCTTCTCTATGATTTTTTTAATTAATTTTTTCATATTTTATATGCGCAAGTGTCTCCTCCATATCTGAATAGTGAATAACCCTTAGATTTAAGTAAATTTTCACACTCATGTCTTGTTTGATCTGAAAAGTGGAAACTCTCATAATTAATTATATCTGGAGAAAAAAGGTTGAAATCAAATTGCTTCAACACCTCATAATCATATCCTTCGCAGTCTAATTGTAGGAAATCTATTCTTTTTATTTGACATTTCTCAACCAGCTCCTTAAATGAAAGCGTAGTTACCATGGTCTTAGAAATAAAATCTTCAGGATTTTCTTGTTTAGACATTCTTTTAGAAAGCTCTTTTATAAGAGATTGTTTGTTAAATGAAGATATCTGTTGCAAATTAAGTTTATTCTTATCACTTGGAACACCTTCGTTCACCGACCAGAAAGGCAAATCTTTTTCTCCTATGGCCGCGTTTATACACATGACATTTTTAAAGTCTTTATAAGTCTCTTCTAAAAGCTTAAATGAATCTGGTAAGGGTTCAACCACTACACCTGAAAGGTTATACTTGGAAACATACGGATGGATTGGATCTGAACTTATACCATCACTTGCACCGACCTCTACAAAAAAGAAACCGTTTTGAATTTTAGAAAAATATAAATTGAAAAAATCATCTCTAGTTATTTGTTTCTGTTTTTGAGGAGTATTGATTGCATTGAGGTTTACAATACCATACCCAGTCTTCTCTATGATTTTTTTAATTAATTTTTTCATCTAAAACGGAAAGAAAACGTATAAACCCTGAAACACCAATACAATAACAAATTTTTAACTCTTAACAAAATTCCTGGGTCCTCTAATTTACCTTGCCATAAACCAGTCCTTAGTAATATGCGACTATCTGGAAACAAAGAAAAAGCGCAGTGGTAATAAGTTCTACGAGCATCATGCAGTAATACTACCCCACTAGGTTTAAGCACCTTAGACGCCTCAACAAGACACCTGCGGCGCTTTCTACCATCAACAATAATCAAATCATATTTTTTATCTAATTTGCTTGGATAAGAAATATAATCATCCATTTGTGTATAACGCTGTTTTAATTGAGTATTACCAACATCAAATAAAATGATATTAGTTTTAGGGTCATCTTTTACTGATTCTTTTATTTTATTAAACCAAATTAGATTATACTCAATACTGGTCCAAGTATAATCAATATTATTTTCTTTCAAAAACTTTGTGAAATAAACAGTACTTCCCCCACTACCCCATTCCAAAACATCAACTCTATCACCAAAAGAAACGAGTATATTTTCCAAGACTTGCACCTCTTCTTGTGTCATTTGTGGTTTCATTTTTTTGTAAATTCTAAACTATTAATTTCGCCAACAACTGCCTGAACTGTTATTGAATCAACTTGTCTTTTTGCTTCTTCTTTATTAAAACTACGGGCATCCATTATGTGAAGTTCTGGTTTATATCTATTAGGTGGCAACACAACTCTGTGCAACAAACCTATTGGAGGTTGTTCTCTTTCATCCATTGGGCCAACAATATCTATAGTAGGCACACCAAATGCCTCTGCAACATAAACTGAACCAGTATCGACAGATACAAACATGCTCAGCCTAGAAATGAGGGTCTTTAATTCATCTATACTAACTAATCCCACTGTATTAATAACCTTATTACGATCATCCAAATAAGATAACATTTCCTTGGCTTCTTCTAAATCATTCTTGCCTCCAATTATAATAACCTTGGCTCCATAATTTTTAATTACATATTCAGCCACCTCAGCGAACCTCTCTGGAGGCCATTGTTTTATTTTATTACCTGCGCCAGGAGCAATGCCAACCAATAAATCATCTTTGGAGATATTATTTTTAACAAACAAGTTACTTATGGACTTTTCTGCCTCTCTAGAGAACTTAAGATGTTTATTAGTATTATCTGTATAAATTTCTATTGCTTCTAATAATCTTAAATACTCACGCGGAGCATAAGTGCCCATATGATGAGGTTTTTGGATAACTAGATTTTTTAAAATTTTATAGGGTTTAGTTTCATAATGACTATAGCCACTTAGAATATATGGTGATGATATGAGTGGCACGCCCGCAAGATATAAAGAAGCTAGATTTAAAAAATCTGGAGCAGTAATACAGGCAAAATCTATGTTTCTTTTTTTAATTTCAGAAACTAGCTCCCAAAAACTCAAATCTTTGAAAACAATATATTCATCAATATCATCATTATGTTCTAACACCTTTTCATTTATAGCGTCACCAATAACTATAAGGCGAGTTTGTGGATACTTTTCTTTAATAGCTCTAAACATTGGGGTGGTGCATACCATATCCCCCAGTTTTGCCCCTTGAAATACTGCTATAGTCTTATAATTAACAGAAGTTTTGTTAGCTTTTCCTCTAGAAAAAAAATACCAGAAACATTTTAATAAAATTAATAAATTTTTAAACTTTATTTTAATCATATAAATTCTAGAATATTTTTAGCTCTATTTTCCCAAGAGTAATTGCTAATTAAATTATAAGCATTATTAGTCATTTCTATAGAACCCTCAGTCTCAAGTAATGCGCGTTTTATTGTTTTAGATAAATCCTCCGCATTATCTGGCTCAAAAAAATAAACCATTGATTCATCCACAATCTCTCTAATGGATGGCAAATTAGATGTAACAATAGGGATACCGCTCGCCATATACTCAAAAAGCTTCATTGGTGATGTATATTTCCTAGATATATCTTCCTTACCACTATTAGGTAAAACTAAAAGATTTGCAGACTTAAGGTAATACGGAATTTCAGAGTTTCTTTTTTGGCCTAGCACTAATATATTGTTTTTGTTTTTATAATTATTTTTGAAATTTAAAACATCCTTATCTGTACCACCAACAAAAATAAAAATCGTGTTGTCGTCAAAATTAGAAGATGCTTCTGCTAGTGTATCTACTCCTTTCCATGAATATAAATGTCCGGTGTATAAAATAATAGTTTTATTTTGTGGTAAACCAACTTTTTCTCTAGATTCTTCTTTAGAAATATCTAATGAAAAACTCTTTACATCAACACCACTTGGTGCCACAAGGATCTTTTCTATTGGTACACCCAAAGACATGTAATATTCTTTCAAACCATTACTTATCACTACTAATTTTTTACATCTTTTTAAAAGTATTCTGACCCAGAAACTGTTCTTGGCTGTATGAGACTCCCAAGCCACATTTTTCTTAAATAAACTCAAAAGACTCAAAGTTAACTCATCTCTACCATAATAAATATCTGCTTTATTAAAAATAGAATATAAGAAACTTATTTTAGCAAAACTAATAGCCTCTATTAAAAACCCTAATTTACCAAACCAAGGTATTAAATCTAATACTGGTATTTTTTTAATATTAAAAACTTTTCCTACTCCATAATAATCAAAAGGGTTTTCTTTAAGATTATTTAATCTTCTCGGCACAACAAGCACTATATTTATATTCTCTTTAGCAAAGGCCTCGCACATTTTCATAATAGCTAAACCATGAGCTTTCTCTGTTGGAATACGGACATTTGCTATATAAAAGAACTTCATAAGTTAATCTTATAAGATTTAGCCCAAACCTGAAAAGTGAGAGTGGCCCAAATAATTGTCAAATTATACTCCTTTTTTTCTATGTGATCATTTAACATTTTTTGAAGCTCTACCCAATTAAAAAGTTCTTGTGTTGGAGAGTAATAATCTCTAGACAAAACTTCTCTAGCAAATTTAGCAAACTCTTCATCTCTAAGCCATTTGGCTCCAGGAGAAAACCATCCCCGTTTTGGTTGATCAAAAAGAAAACTTGGTAAATCATTTTTAAAGGCATCCTTCAAAACCTTCTTGGTTCTAAATAAATCTACTTTATAGTTTCTAGGGATAGACTTAGAAAACTCAAAAAGCTCCTTATCAGCAAACGGCATTCTTTCTTCTAATGCACTAGCCATACTCATCTTGTCACTAAGCATGAAGAAATGATCTGGTAGCCAGCTCTGCCTATCTGTATTCATCAGAGCATCAACAACATCGGTGCCTGTAAAATATTTTTTATAATATTCTTTTACCTGAGAACTCGGCATTAATGATTTTGGAGAAATAACCCGAGAAAGCTTAGGATCTTTTTCAAACATAAATTGAGAGAATAAATCTAACTCGTTTTTATAATCCAACTTCGCCAACCTCGGATGCTTATTACCTATAAAACGTAAAAACTGTGGCAACTGCTTATAATAATGAGCACCCAAAGCCATCCTGTATCTATCATAACCACCAAAGAGCTCATCCCCCGCATTCCCAGTTAAGGCTACTGTTACTTTTGTTTTAGCAAACTTAGCCAAAAGAAACATTGGCAAAGAAGTTGGGTTTGATATTGGATCACTATTATGGAGAGAGACCTCTTCAAACGCATTAATTATGTCTTTGGTAGAAACAATTAACGGATAATGTTTTGAACCAAAAAATTCAGATGTTCTTTTTGCTAAATTTAAATCATGATTAAACTTAAGCTCTTCATCAATACCATCCAAATTAAACCCGATAGTAAAAGTTTCTATATCTTTTCTAATTTTTGAAACAGCAGAAAGAACAATACTAGAATCTATTCCACCAGAGAGATACACTCCAACAGGAACATCTGATACTAAATGCCTATTAACAGATTCCGAGACCTTACTATGTAAAACATCTACTGTTTCGGAATACGACAACCCACTTTGAGGTATATTTTTATTTCCATATTCTTCTATAGATATTTTCCTATCTTTCAAAAAAAGCGTATGGGCGGGTGGCAATTTAAATACATTATTAACCATAGTTAATGGCTCTGGGGTATAAAGTATTCTGAAATAATGATTAAATGCCTGAATATTAAGTTCACGCGGAATATCATGCTTAAAAATAGCAGATATTTCTGAAGCAAAAATAAACTTATCTCCATCCCAATAATAATAAAACGGCTTCATTCCAAAAGAGTCACGAGCACAAAATAACGATTTATCATTCTTGTCCCATATAGCAAAAGCAAACATCCCATTTAATTTATCCACCACTCCCTTACCCCATTTTTTATATCCCGCCAAAATAACCTCTGTATCACTTTCAGTTTTAAAACTATATTCTTGTGCAAGTTCTTTTTTAAGTTCTTTAAAATTATATATTTCACCATTGTAAATAATGACCAGATTACCACCATTATCAGACATGGGCTGATTAGCTTCTTTTGATAAGTCGATAATACTCAACCGATTATGGCCGAGAGAAACTCCGTCGCCTGTAAATATTCCATGAGCATCTGGTCCACGATAATTCAGAGATGAGACCATTGACTCAATCTTATCTTTATCATTCCAATTAAATCCTGATATTCCACACATATTATTCTTGTATAAAGTTTATTATATTACTTGCCTTAGCTTGCCAAGTATAAAGTTCCACCTCTTTTCTATTTAGTAAAGAATTGGTTACAAATTCTTGGTTATTATAGATCTTATTGATAGAGTCAGCCAAACTCTTCTCATTACTAGGCTCAAATGAAACGGCTCTTTTATCTAAAACCTCTTTAATTATTTCAAGATTAGAATATACAATCGGCCTTCCAGAAGCCATATATTCCCAAATCTTAAGAGGAAAACCATAATCTCTAAAATGTGCCTTATTTGGATATGGAATAACAAGAACATCCAGAGCAATCTCAAATTCAACAACTTTATCAAAAGACTGTTTTTCTACAAAAATACACCTTTCTTCAACCTGCTTTTTTCTAGCTAATTCCATATATTCTTCAATATGTTTTTTAGACCCACCAACAAAAACCATTTTTATTGATTGATCCAAAAAAGCCAGAGACTCTATCATCGTATCAATACCCTTTTCCATACCTACACTCCTAAAACCACCGACATAACCAACAAGAAATTCATTGGGAGGAAGACTTAAATTTTCTCTAAGCTTTTTTGGGTCTATTTTACTTTTTTCAATAAAGATTTTCTGATCTACACCACCATACACAACTCTTACTTTATTTAAATTAATCTTATGTTTAGAGATTATTAAGGATTTTAATTTATTTGAAGTACATATTAAATAATCACTATTAACTGAAACGTAAGAGTCTCTCCAATCATTAAATAGCTGATGCCAATCAGAGCAAATTTTATATTTAAACCAAAAAACCTTTCGCCAAAAAATTAAAATTGATAAAAGATACGGATCAGCAGAAAAGAAAATAATTTCAGTATTATTCCACTTATTTAAAAATACCAATACCGGCATTGAAATAAAATAAAATAAACTTCTGGCGTGATAAGGAAAATTCAGAGATTTAACGTTAATATGCTTTAAATCTCTAGGTATCTCTCCTCTAATTATAAAAACGAAATCTTTTTTCAAAATATCACAAAAGGCTTCTGCCATAACCTTCCAATAAAACGGATCTACTTTATTTGAAGGATACTTCTGTGAAGTTAAATATATTAATTTCATTTCAAAATTGTAGGTATAAATTCTGCCTTTAAACTTGAACCATAACTATAGGCCCCCATCTGAAAATCAACTTCTTTTGCAAATTTTTCTTTATATAATTCAGGTTTCTTTGATCCAATAGCAAAACAATAAATGGGGGCAAATGGCTGGTCATTACATTTAATAACCAAGGGCTCTAATCCATTATCTAAAAACATCTTAGCTATAGTCATGGTTGTTGGTCTCCAATAATCACCAAAGTCTTCGGTATGATGTATTTGTTGCATCACTGGAACAACTATAATTACTGCGTCATTACTCAAATCACAGAGATTTTTAAAGGCTCCCTTGAAATCATATATATGCTCAAGGGTTGTATGATTAAAAACCACGTTAAAGGCCCCTTTAAATTCACTGGATATCTCCTTGAGTAAATTAATTTCTATTTCTTTATATTCTGATCCAATTGAGCCAAAACCCTTTTTCTGGTCACCTACATTTGACACGGTATAACTAGAAGCATTTTTAAAATAATCTATATAATGACCGCCCTGGCCATCTTTATCTATCCAACCAGAAACATTAATAACATTGCCTGAAAAATAATTTGAATACTTGCGTAGCATTACATTAGAAAAGTTTCTTGGCCTTATTCTATTTTTATCAAGAATTCTATTTGCAACACCCTTAACTAAGCGATGAGAGATAATCATTATGCTAAAAAGAAGGTTTTTCATTTTATTTAAAAATCTTTCTTATTAAAACATTGAGCCCATGATTCTCAATTACATAATTTCTAAAGTTCAAATCATTCTCATGTTCAAGAGCATATTTGATACTTTGAGAAACATCTTGGCTTGTGATTAATTCTTTATTGATATTTGTCATTAAATCTTCATTAGACACTACTGGCACCAAACCACAAGCCATGGCTTCAAATATGGTTTTATCCATACTACCAGATGGGGTCAAGTTAACATAAATTTCATGTCTCCTATATAAATCCAAGGCTCCACTTTGTGTTACTGCTCCAACAAAATTTATTTTATCCTCCAAACCATATTCTGCCACCTTGTCATGCACATGTTTCTCATACTCCTTATCTTTAGGTAAAGCCGAACCAGCAACAGTTACCTTGAAATCATGACCTCGGTTACTTAATTCATTAATAGCTTCTATAAACTCCAAAACCTTTTTGACCGGAGCAATCCTACCCAAGAAAAGTATAGAATTAGGAATTTTTTCTACCGAGGGATCTGGTTTAAAAAAGTCTGTATCTATACCTACCGGCATCATTACTGATTTTTTAAACTGCGCGGTAAATGATTGGGGGGAGGTATAAAATACTTTATCAGACATCATCACTGCCATACGGGTAAGCATCCCTCCCTTGGCATGATTACGCCAAAGATAAACTTTCTTACCCAAAAGTCTCCAGATGTCTCCCGCCAAAAGAACATACTCTTGATTCATGTGAACGAAAACTGAGTCATACTGCTTACGCAGAGTAAAAAGTAGATGGTAGAAAATAAAAATATATTTAATTCGTTTGAAAATTTTTAAATTGAGAATTGATTGAAAATTGAAAAT
>Ga0210057_1005091_pt1 | contig 17078 bp, 13 predicted proteins | sample CryGeyCG2114_010_2_FD_183968 | JGI IMG/M metagenome (GOLD analysis project Ga0210057, IMG submission 183968) | Groundwater microbial communities from aquifer - Crystal Geyser CG10_big_fil_rev_8/21/14_0.10 (SPAdes) (version 2) | ecosystem: Environmental > Aquatic > Deep subsurface > Groundwater ...
AATAAATAAACTAAATAAAAACTATCGTTTCGTAGATCCGGTTATATGGTGGGGAATTCCATATTTTAAATAGCAGGTTTTTATAATCTAAATCATGGCGACCCGTTGATTAAATTTTATTAAATTAATATGCTAATTTTTATATATGCTGTAGAAAGTACTGATGAAGCACGAAGTATCGTTCAGCTTGGAGCCGACTGTATTGGTGCCAATGTCGGAATACGTAATGAATGGCCTACTATTTTAACTCCTGAAAAAGCTAACGAAGTATTATCAGGCGTAGCTAAACCTGCTAAAAGGGTTTTGTTAACGGTATCTAGCGACCTAAACGACATTCGCGAAATCGTCAGCCGAGTTGAATTTGATATTTTACATTTAATCGCCGAACCATCCAAACTATCACCAGAAAAGATTCTTGAATTAAAAAAAAACATAGCAAATATCAAAATCATGCGTACTATCCCTGTGACTGATGAGAAAAGTATTACATTAGCAAAACAATATGAAGGAATTGCTGATTATTTGTTACTAGATTCTCGTAGTTCAAAAAATGGCCTAATTGGAGCTACTGGAGAAACTCATGATTGGGAAGTAAGTCGAAAACTTGTAGTATCTGTCTCAACACCAGTTATATTAGCTGGAGGATTAGGACCTGATAATATTGCTCAAGCAATTGCCAAAGTTCGTCCTTTCGGAGTGGATACGAAAACAAAAACCAATAAAACAGGAAGTTGGGGAAAGGATCTAGAAAAAGTGAAACAATTTATCCAAATTGCAAAAGCCGTTAAATAAAGCGGGAAATAATATCTAAAAATAATTTGAGATTTTTCTGTTTACCTCTATTTTTATCCCACCACAATACTTTCATACCAAGCTTCCTTGCAGTTTCAACATTTTCTTTATTATCATCCATAAAAAGACAGTTTTTTGGATCAACGCCCAATTTTTTACAAGCAATAAGATAAAGTTCTGGATAAGGCTTTTTAGTTTTTTCTTGGGCCGAGTTGACGAAAAATTCAAAAATGCTGTAATCAAATCTTTGTCTCCAATATTTCCAAGCTATATGATTACCGTTATTGACAATAGCCAGTCTAAAATATTTTTTTAATTTGGGTAACATTTCCCATAACTCATTAAATTTTTCAAATTTTTCAGGAATGTAAGGAAAAGCATCTTCAATCTGCTTATCAGTCAGATAGAGCTTTTTTTTTACGTCTTTGATCAATAAAAGATCGTCAACATGATTATAGAGTTTCTCAATATTATCGGCATTTATCTCATTAATAGTTCTTGGCTTATGGGTATCTTTCTGAAAGAGCAAAACTCCTACCATATCAAATAATATTGTATTGATATGGCATGATATAGCACTTTTTTTTATAGTCATATTAGTTATATAATATCAAGGTTTTTTAAAACTGTGATATATATTTTCAATTATTTTACCTTTTTTGCTAGTTCCCCAAGTATTAAAGGCGGTAATATAATCAGTAACTGGTTTATAATCTAATACTTTCTGCCAATCGGAAACCAAAGATTCAGATTTTTTACCAAGTAAACATTTGCTTATATTACTATAATAAATTGCAACTACAGCTCCATCGACTGACATGTTGTAAACACTTTTAAAAAATGACTTTACATCTGCTAATGTGCTAAAAGTAGTAACATTATTGTCGTAAAGTAGAATCTTGCCTTTTTTATTTATTTGTTTTTTTAATGCTTGATGATAATATTCAGGGATAAAGTTAAACAACCAGTGGATAGATTCTTTTTTTGATGCAATTGTTGGATCTCTCATAATCCTTTTTGAACTATAAAGACAATTGATAATTCCTGGTGGTATTTTATTTAGAAGTTTAAATACCGATATAAATGCAAAACCCAACTCTGTTCCTCCACAAGGAAAATTAATAACCATATCATATTTTTTTTTCTTTGCTTCGATTTGCCGCAAAAGGGAAAGTATAGAAAGAACTATGATTTGGGGATCATCCAACTCTCTCATTCCTTGTTGTTTTTGCTGATTTCTCTTTATTATTTTAGTTATTTCTGTTTTCTTACAATACTTTATTAAACGCTCAAGGTTTTTATTCTTTACTTTATTAAAAAGTAAACCGTAATATAAATCCGTACATTCTTGAGCAATGATATTTAAGTTTGTGAAGTCACGATTAGACAGGTGAATCGGGCAATTAAGAGAAGTATAATAAATATTATTTAATACCTGGAATATGCTATTTTTATAATGGTCAACTATACATAAAATCAACAACTGTTCTTCGTTATTAAACTGCGACCAAGAGGAAAGTAGATGATAACGATATATTAAATCTAATCCTTCGCATGAAGTATTAAATAAATTTTTCCATTTTATAAATATTGTTCTATTGTTATTAAAAATATAAGTTGGTAACCAATTATAATAATAAGAGCCTCTTAAAAGAACATATTTAGACTTTTCAAAAACAAGTTTTTGAAATACTTTTTTCCATTTATTTACATCTTTCTTCTGGGTTATAAGATCGGAAATTATTTTCTGTGAATTTTCATATTTTTGAATAGGTAAAGAAAATATTCCTATGTTATTTATATGTTTATTGAACTTCGTAAAGACACTTTTATATTGTTTTTTTATTGAATCGATTTTATAAACTCCATAAACATTATTACTTCTCATTAATTCATGATTGATGTCCTTTACCGAAGTATTATAGATTCGAATCATTATATTTTTAAGCCGTGTTTTTGCATAAAAGTCTCAAGAGTCGGCAACTGTTGAGCAGAAATAAATATATCGGCAATCTTATCCATTTCCTCGTGTAACGTTCCTTCTCTTATCGAATCTACAATATTAAACGAAGGTAGTTCTCCTTTATAATCTGGACAAACAGTTACGTTTCCATCTGTTGCGATTCTTACTAAACATCGCCCTTCCTGACAATATACAGGACAGGCCTGACACATCTTGTCCCTTTTTGTCATCGTGCTGTCTTTAAAAGTTATTTTAAACCCATTGGGCATTATTGCTTGATGAAAAACAACGCCGGTATCTGGTTTTGCCAACACAACAAAATCAACGCCTAGGACTTTTCTTGCTAAATCCCTAAATTCCGGAAACGGCACGAACTCTCTTTCCCAAAACTTGGGGTTGGCATTTGGTAGATTGTTATAGTAAACTAAATCTAGATACTGAACACCGTTTAAACCAATTTCCTGACAAAAACTAATAAACTCTATTAATTCTCGTTCATTCATTCCGCTTCTTGTTAAAACTCGATTAGCTCGTGTATATATCTTTCCACTTATTGCCTTAATTCCTTCTACTACTTTTTGAAGATCTCCACCTCCAGTTATATCTCTAAATTTATCAGGATCATGAGTGTCAAGACTTATCTTAACAATCGATAATCCTTTTGGTAAAGATCCGTGTTTTTCCATATAAGATTCTAGTAAAATTCCATTGGTAGTAATATCAATGTTTGAAAAACCGATGTTGGCCGATTCAGTAACTACCGTATCCCAATCGTTACGAAGCATAGGCTCACCACCAGTTGGTCTAATTTGTCGTAAACCTTCTTCATGAAGATGACGAAGTATATTCAATAACACTTCCGTTGATATACATCCTGTTTCTAAAGGCTGTCGACGAAAATCTTCCATAGACGCCGGTAGTAATTTATCGCTGTTGTTTCCTCGACAATAATTGCAATGAAGATTACACGTTGGTGATAAGGCTAATTTTGCACTTATTTCGTGAATAATTTCTTTCATAATGTTAGGTTTTAGACCTTCAAGACCTGATAATATTGATAATATTTATTATATCATATATAATGATAAAGATAAAAAACGTTCATAGTAATATACTATATCAAACGAAATTGATCCTAGGATAAAAGAACTAGCTACTGCAGAGATATTTTCAGGTTCATCGGCGTGTAAAACATGTGGTCATCCATCAATTACTCCACTTACAGGAGGTTTAATTAATGCTAATTATATTACCTGTATCGATACTGATAGAGTAGGTTGTACTCCATATTTACTTGTTGTTTTTCCTAACCCTTCAAAGAGATTACAACAAGAAAAATTTGTACGAGAGTCATTACCCGATCGGTCAGTGATCCCATTACCCAGAATAATCAAAACTGGCGTGTACAATATTGGCCAAGAAGATGAACCAGGATTTATAGTTAGAGAATATGTTCCTGGCGTAACTCTTCATGAGGCCTTATCTCGTAGACCAGAAAGTGAAGACATACAACAAACTCTTCAGCAGTTAGGAAAAGCTCTTTCTGCATTTCATGAGATCAAGCTTCCTGCTTTTGGAGACATAAATTATAATAGAATGGTTGATCATCAAAACGGCACATGGTCAGATTATGTACTTAATTTATTTTATAGAAGAATGAGAATAGTTGATCAATGTTCTCCTGATAAGATAGTTGGAGATTATTCAGCTAGAACAGTTCAAGCCTTATTATTAGGATTGGATGCTGTTGTAACTGAGGATAGTCGCCATCTCGAAAAAATAACCGATGCAAGATTGGTACATGGCGACTTTCATTTTCTTAAGGTTGTCGTTAATGGTAGCAGAAAATTAAACCTCGCTGCAATATTAGATATGGAAAATATCACGGCAGGTGATCCCTCACTAGACTTCGTATCAATCGAAAGTCAATTAAATCTTGCAGCCGATCGATACAAAGATCTGTTTTTAAGAAACATTGGATTTTTTAATCAGGGATATCTTGAAAAAAGCCAATGGCCTTCTTATTATGAAGAACTTAGAAGATTGTACCATATTTCTTGGTCATTGTCGTATTTCTCAGCTTTATTAATGATGGATATGAACATCCATCCGATAACACCACATGTAAGACAAAATATGGATAGACATTATCAAGTTCTATTTAGACTATCAAACGGAGCATCAATGGATTCTTTAGGAATAGAACCAATTGTTAGGACTTTAACTAATAATAGGTCAACATAACAATCTGAATACATATTATAAACAAATGTTATAATTCTCGAATTGCCATGAGTGTTGAAAAAAAAGTTCGTACAGAAAACCTGAATCCTACTTTTTTAACCGCGTCTTCCCTTAGTATATCCTATGGTATTCAACAGGTTTTAGAAAACGTTTCTTTCTCAATGCATAAAGGCGATCATATCGCTTTAGTCGGACCTAATGGTGCAGGTAAAACAACACTCATGCGTGTAATAGCCGGAATTGAACAACCAGATAGTGGAGTTGTTTCTATCCCTAAGACATTAAGTGTTGCTTATGTTCCTCAAGCAATAACAGATCTTGATACAGATCCTTCTATATCCGTTTATTCGTATTTTTTTCAGGCAAGAGGACTAGACGTTATTCAACGACGAATGTGTGAAATTGAGCATATATTTGAACAACAGGGAACAGATTTGAGATTACTTGACGAATATGGAATATTACAAAATGAATTTAAATTAAAAGGTGGGTATGAAATAGAGCGAGACCTATTGGTTTTATTGGACGGCGTTGGATTACATGTTCAATTCAACCAACCAATGGCATCATTAAGCGGAGGTCAAAGAACAAAGTTGTTTTTTGCTCGCGCAATTTACGTTCAACCCGACATACTACTTATGGATGAGCCGACAAATCATGTCGATGAAGAATCTAAAATATGGCTAGCAAATTATTTAAAAGATTATCCGGGAGCAATCTTAGCCATCTCTCACGATCCTGATTTTTTAAATCCTTTTGTTAATAAAGTGTTTGAGTTACAACCGTCCCAATCAGGAATTGCTGAATATAGAGGAAACTATGACCAGTTTGCTCGACTTAGAGAGGAAAGGTCTCAGCAGTCAATGAGTGAGTCTTTGAGAATGCAGGCGGAAATACACCGACAAAGAACAATTGCCGATAAATTACGCGCTGGCTCTAGTGCGGGTATAGGAAAATCTCGACAAAGATTAGCGTCAAGACTTGAAGAAACTGCGGTAAAAGCACCAAAAAAAACACAAGCTATGGCAGTAAGATTTGGGATTGAAAAACCAGGTGGAAAAACTGTATTAACGACTGAGAATTTATGGAAAATTTATGATGGTATTATGCTCGCTTATCCTGATATTAAGATACAAAGAGGAAATAATATTGCAATCATCGGACCTGTTGGCGCTGGTAAAACTACACTGCTTAAATTATTAAGTCAGAGACTCCAACCAGATAGAGGTACTGTTACCTACGGACCAAATATCCAATTGGGATATTATGATCAAGACCATGCCGAACTTGACTTTGGATCAACGATTCTTGATGAATTAAGAAGAATGCAGCCGGATTTAAACGACCAACAGTTAAGATCTGTTTTAGGACATTTTCTCTTTTCTGGCGACGCTGTATTTAAACAAATATCCGTATTAAGTGAGGGTGAAAAAAGTCGAGTTGCTCTTGCCAAGCTTGTTGTAAAAAGGAATAATTTATTGATTCTTGACGAACCAACAAATCATCTTGATTCTCAGTCAAAAGGACGTTTATTAGAGGCACTACAAGGTTATCAAGGTACGCTTATTATTGTGACTCATGATAATTATTTATTAAACGGCTTGCATATTTATCAATGTCTTTATCTCCCTGAAGGAAAAATCGAATTAGTATAATAATTGAAAAAAATCTTAAACCTTAAATAAATTTGTAGATGCAAGAACGGCTTGTGTTTCCTGAGAAATGGGAATCGTTAATAAGTTTTTATCATCTTTATATATTACTAATAACTGATCATTTACAGTCATTTTGTAAGGATTGTCTTCATTCGGTAAAACAAAATCGCTTTTTTGTTGAAGATACTGCTCATAATAACGATAACCTGGTTCTGTAACTAAAACATATCTCTGTATTAATTCATTGATATCTTTCCTTCCGAATTCTAACGTATTTCTTAAAATTCTTCTTATTAATCTCGTTGTAAATCTAGCATCGACTAATACATGCAGATCTGTTGAAGTGCTAACTTCATCATCTAACGCTCTCATACCTTCAACTATATATATGTGTTTATCTCCTTTTATTTCTTCTTCCCCACATTTTCTTTGTAAACTCCTATCATAATGAGGAAGAAGTATAGAATATCCTGATTTTAGTCTCATTATATTTTCTTGTACCTGATCGAGATTAAATAATGCCGGATCATATCCGCAAAAAAAAATAGGAGGCCAATCGGGATCTTTTTCTGTATATTTTTCTTTACCTTTATCATTAAGAAATGCGTCCAGGTCAATTACGCCCACGGAATGATACGAAGACAATACACCGGCCAGCGCCTTGCTAACTGTTGACTTACCACTTGCCGAATTACCTGCAATACTTATGAAGTAGGGTAATTTTCCTGATGATAAAATTCTGTCTATTGTAAATGTGCAAAGTTCATCAAAAGTGCCGCGAAGTACTTGTTTATGTGTTTGCTCTGAATTACGAAATTCCTTTTCAATCATAATATATTATCTTATAATAATTACCTATAATCAACAAACTAGCACGAGTTAAGGATTAGGAGATATGCTAGATGAGCACAGGCACGTGAACGAAAAGGATAATAAAGTTTTACCAGTCACAAATTAACAATTGCTTTTCAGGCCGTTGTTCATATCACTATCTCTGATGGTATAATTGACTTTAAATTCATTTCCTCTTAAGCATAAATTATGTTGAGATTAAAACAAGTTAAAACTTTATTCTTTGATTTTTTTGGTACCCTTGTTGAATACCAAGACACATATACAATTTCCTTTAAAACCATTACTTTATTTTTAAGAAAAAATAACATTCTAATTGAAAAAAAATTATTACAGAAAACGTTAATTTCTACTTTTGATGATCTGGAAAATAAAGCACGAAAATCATGGAATGAATATTCCATGGACGATGTTATGTCTTCCACATTTAAGAAATTACTTCTTGATGTAGATGGAAAGCTCAAAAAAAAATGCATAGATATATATCTTCAAGAATGGAACCGTTTTGTAATTTACGATGAATCAGTAAACAAATTACTCAAAGATTTAGCGAAGGTATACCCAATTGCTATTATTACAAACACCCATCATTCACCGCTTATTAATTATCATCTTAGGGCAATGGGTATGAAATCGTTTTCCTTTCCAATAGTCACGTCAATAGAGTTAGGCAGGAGAAAACCATGTCCAACCGTATATCATCATGCCGCTAAACTTATGGGTATCTTACCAAAAAATGGGTTGATGGTAGGAGACTCATTAGAGAGCGATTATTATGGTAGTCTTAACGCGGGTATGCAAGCGGTATTATTAGATAAAATAGGAAAGAATTCCAACATTCATTCTATTTCTTCACTTCATGACCTGAGAAAAATGCTTTTGTAACTAATGGTGATTATACTCTTTTAACCTGTGCTTCTGGGCTGGAACGGATCGCATTCACTGTCATTTTGCTCTTGATATGCAAACATGATTTGGTGAATCCACGGTAAAAAGTGTTCAAAAGAAAATGCATCAGGGACATTGTGAAGTAGATCGCTCCGCGATCACTTCACAGTCCTGTAGCGATCTCTGATCTGCTACAGGACCCTAAATAACTCTTTAAGAGCCATTTCATCGTAGAATTCTTTATACTTTCTTCTTGATTCTTTATTCCTTACCTTTCAATACGCTTGAGCGAATAACCAACGATGCTTAGCCGGTTTACCACATTTGATGCACTTACCTTGTTCTTCCAAAACATTCCCATCATTATCAACAAAGGGCAGGCATCGTGTTGTTGCTTTTGTTTCCTCTTTAATTAGTTTTTCGCAAGTATCTTCTTCGCACCAGAATGCTTTTAAAAATCCTTTTTTCTTTTCCATGGTTGTTTTAAAGCCTGCATAAGTGTTAACTTCATTCAACTGTGCGTCTCTGATTTCGATCGCCTTGCGGAACATCTCTGACTGAATACTATCAAGATTTTTTACGATTTCATTGATTGCGCTTTCCAGCTTAAATGTTGTTTTTTTGCCGTTATGTCTAAACTTAGCTGTGATATAGTTACCGTTGAGTTCTTCCTGTCCGACGACCAATATTAATGGAATTCCTTGAATCTCTGCTTCGTTTAACTTCCATCCTAGCCGATGTTGATTGTCTGACATTATTTTTACTCTTATACACTCTTTTTTTAAACCTTCTACTAAATTTTCACAAAGTTTATTCACGTCTCTCTTATCTTCTGTTGGTATGACGACTACTTGAGTTGTTGCAATTTTTGGAGGAAGAACCAACCCGTCGTTATCTCCATGGACCATAATCAGGGCCCCAATAATTCTAGTCGTCAGACCGAAACACGTTTGCCAAGCATAATCTATTTCTCCTTTTTCATTAAGGAACGAAATATCAAATACCTCTTTCTTAGAGAAATTCTGCCCTAAATCATGACTCGTACCCGCTTGCAGAGCTTTCCCGTCTGGCATCATTGCTTCTATTGTGGTAGTCATGTTAGATCCTGCGAATTTTTCTGACAAACTTTTTCTACCTTTAATCACTGGTATTGCAAGATATTCCTCCACAAGACATCTATAGGACTCCAGTCCATCTAGTACCATTTTGAAAGCTTCTTTATGGTTAGCATGAGCTGTGTGGGCCTCTTGCCACAAAAATTCTGTTGTTCTTAAAAAGAAATACGTCCTTTTCTCCCACCTCACAACATTGTTCCATTGGTTTAATATCAATGGTAAATCACGATGAGAATGTATCCACCGATGATACATTTCATACATAATAGTTTCTGAGGTTGGTCTCACTACCAACTCTTCTTCTAGTTTTTTACCACCCGCATGGGTAACAATTGCGAGTTGAGGTGAAAAACCCTGAACATGCTCTGCTTCTTTATGTAGAAAAGATAACGGGATAAATAAAGGAAAATAGGCATTCTCAACGCCTAAATTCTTTAATAACGGATCGAGGGTCTTTTGGATATTTTCCCAAATTCCATACCCATTCGGTCTCATCACCATGCATCCTTTGACAGGAGAATAATCCGCAAGTCGAGCTTGCTGAATGACTTCCGTATACCATTTACTCAAATCTTGCGATTTTGGGGTGAGTCTTTTTTTAGCCATAGTTTGTTTCTCTACCTGTCATTATAGCACATGGGGAAGTCGCATAAGCGAGCCCAGACAGAGTCGAACTGTCATTCTATTCCTTAACCGACTTCGCTTGCGCGACTGGAGCGACTCGAACGCTCAACCTACTCCTTAGAAGGGAGTTGCTCTATCCAATTAAGCTACAGTCGCTGTTCCTACTTGCTCCGCCGGTCACAGGAATGGAATTGCCGTGCTACGGGCTCTTTCACCTATTGTTTATCCCAGTGCAATTTAGCTTTTACCTTTCTGAGCCTGGACGCAGATTTGAACTGCGGACCTGCTGTTTATCCAAGTAAATCTTGCTTGCCGATTTTGAGCCGACCACAGGACTCGAACCTGCAACCTATTCTTTACAAAAGAATTGCTCTACCATTGAGCTAGGTCGGCAAGCTTAGATTTACGGGATCCCGAAGTTGCAGATTAATTTTAACAAATTAATCGCATACTTCTGGGACAAAACAATTGCCCCGCCTGCCATCGCTTCGCTTAGGCATTAGCGGGCAGGTCTACCGCTGAGCTAAGGCGGCACTCCTTTCCTTCTATTTTATCAAAATTAGCGGTATCCTGCAATTTCCTTTGTAAAGGTATTAATACTTAACCAAATTGTCAATTAATTATAGGTTATCCAATTAATCGATCAATTGTAACAATATCTTTTCTGCAATTTGTACCACTTTATCACGGCCGTTATAAAGTGGTATCGTGGGAATATAATGAGTTTTACATTTTATGAGAAGTGTTAAAGAGAGGTTGCCAGTTGGGATTCTGAATAGGGGATACATGTTTGCAAGTGTGCAACAGACCAACGTTCTTCCTCGCTCATTTTCTGAAACTCCCCTTGTACCCTTTCTGCTTCATTAAGAATGTATTTAGCATAATCTATACTAGGATATAAGGAAATTGTTGTTAAGTACTCCAGAGGCTCACTATGATTTGTTGGATTTGTAGGTTGCTGTATTCCAAGAGCTTTAGCTAGATCGTTCAGTTCTATGGCAACGGTCTTTGATCCTATCCCATCAGTGAAGTATAATCGACCGACGCTCACATAATCCATCGTAAGAGGTTTTCCATTTAACCGTACGGGATAATCAAGTGCGGCTCGCCTTCTTGTGTTCGCCTCAACATCATACGTTAGGCGTGTAAAAAAATCGAGATATTCAAGATAATCCATTCCGAAATCTTCTCCATCTCTTTTTAATCCAACAATATTATTTGTCCCCCGATACGAATATGTCGCCTGAACCCACGCGTTGCTAAAGGAAGCGTCTGGCATTGCAAACACTGAAGGATTTGTACAATTGATTTCATGATTTCCGACATAGGCGATATATGGGATTGCGGATAACATTTCAGGAGCGCGAAGTGCGAATGATTCATTGATTGGCGGAGCTACTTGTTCTCCCGACATGATACCGATATTATAGGGAGTAAGTTAGGATTGTCAAGAACAATCAACTAAACTTTCTCTCAACATTAATCTCAGTTAATCTAAACAACGTGATAGGTTATTTAAATTGTAATAATAGTTTTTTTCCCAATTTGTACCACTCTGTAACGGCCGTGACAAAGTGAGACAATAGATTCAGAGAACAGAAATCGTTGTCTTTTTAACATTATTAAAGAATATAAACACAATATTGGAGTTTTTTCAGAATTGAAATTGGCTCTTTTAAGAGATATTCTGACCATGTAGTAGAACAAGTTCACTACATGGCGGTAAAGCGATCTCCGATCTGCTTTAAGGTGCCACGCTAAGCGCGGGCTATCACCCCGCTGAGCTCGGTGCCGGGAGAGGGAATCGAACCCTCACGACGTTGCCGTCACAGGATTTTAAGTCCTGCTTGTCTACCAGTTCCAACATCCCGGCTTTTAAAAAATTCAAATAACAAATGACAAATCCACAATTCAAATTCAAAACTCAAAGTTCAAAACGGGTTTTGTAATTTGTGATTGAGATTTTGAATTTGATTTGTTATTTGAGCTTTGGTATTTGAATTTTGACTTATCTAATTATATCAAACCAGCCTCTCCTGTTCCGCGTTTTTCCGCGGTTTTTTGATATGAAGGTGATCTAGGGCTTTCTTCGTGAGAACCCGTCCGCGGGAGGTTTTTCTGATTAATCCCAACTGAAGAAGATAGGGCTCAATGAATTCCTCAATCGTGCGTTTATCTTCGGACAACGACATCGCGATCGTCTCCACTCCGACCGGTGTATCCATAAATTTGACACCCAAAAGATTCAGGTATTGCATGTCTATATTCGCCAACCCATATTCGTCAATCTCAAGAAGGGAAAAAAGTTTAATCAACAATTCTTCGTCAACAACTTCATGTTTATTTACCTCAAACATATCCCGTGCGCGCTTCAAAATACGGTTCGCGATCCGGGGAGTGCCGCGAGCACGCTTTGAGATTTCCGATGCTGCTTTTTTTGTGATGGGAAGATTTAGGATTTTGCTGGAACGTTCGATGATTTGGATCATATCGTCGGACTTGTAGTAATCTAGCCGTAGAATAAGCCCAAACCGATCCCGCAGGGGAGCCGAAAGAAGTGCGAGCTTTGTCGTTGCTCCCACAATCGTTATTTTCGGTACGGGAAGCCGAAGAGTCCGAGCTGAAGGACCTTTCCCAATAATGATGTCCAGAAAATAATCCTCCAGAACCGGATAAAACATCTCCTCAACGATCTTTGGCATCCGGTGGATTTCATCGATAAACAAAACATCATTATCTTTCAGATTTGTGAGAATTGCGGCAAGATCTCCCCCTTTGGTAATTGCGGCGCCTGAGGTAATTTTAATGTCTCCGGATAGTTCGTGAGCAATAACATGCGCTAGCGTCGTCTTACCGATCCCTGGAGGCCCGTAAAAAAGGATGTGTTCGGATACGGCTCCGCGCTGCTTGACTGCATGGATAAACATCGCCAAGGTTTTGATGATATTTTTTTGCCCGATGTATTCTTTCAGCGTATGGGGCCGGAGATTGGAAACGTCGGTCGCTGGTTTGCTCATACCGGAATATTTTATAACTTTTTATGATTCGTTGCGAGTTGAATACCCTTTTTTATTTTTTCTTCAATCGAAAGTTCCCGGGGAATTTTGGGAAGAAGGGAATTCGCCTCTTGCGATTTGAATCCCAAAGAAATGAGCACATCCACGACCACTTTATCATCCTCAGACAGATACATCTTTTCCATTTTGAACTCTTCCTTGAGTTTTTGTGACAATTCTAGGATGATTTTCATAGCGGTTTTTTTCCCAAGTCCCGGAATAGAGGTGAATACGGCAACATCATTCTCTTTGATGGCCTGCGTCATCTTGTCTACGCTGAGATACGAAATGATGGAGTATGCAGTTTTTGGTCCGACCCCTGAAACCGTAAGGAGGAGTCTAAAAAAATCAAATTCGCCTCTGGTTTTAAAACCAAAAAGTGTCAATGCGTCTTCCCGCACTTGTAAATACGTATAGACTTCAATAGGGCTGTCTATAGGATGACTCTTTATCAGGTGGGGAGTCAGATATACCCGATATGAAGTTCCGCTTGCAGTTTCGATGAGCCCGGTGTTTTGATCTATCTCTGTCAACGTTCCCTTTATCTTCCCAATCATAAGTGAAGTAATTATATACCACTTCGCTTCAATTTTACAATGCGTGGTATATGCCTACAGAAGTCCCGCTAAGCGGGACGGAGGGGTATATCACGGCTTGGATTTTAGTTCTTCCCGATAAATCTGCCATAGGCGGTTGTATTTAGCAACTCGCTCTCCTCGGGACGGAGCACCGAATTTGACAAACAGGGATTGGACACCCACGGCAAAATCTGCAATAAACGAATCATTCGTTTCTCCGGACCTATGGGATACGATGTAGCTCATGTTGTTTTTCCGAGCAAGGTCAATCACCTCAAGGGTTTCCGTTATCGTCCCGATCTGGTTTGGTTTTATCAGGACGGTGGTACATGCTTTTTCTTTTATCGCTGTAGCAACCCTATCCTTGTTCGTTGCCAGCAAATCATCCCCGATCACATACACTTCATTGGATATACCCTCTGTAAGCTTTTTCCAATGCGTCCAATCATCTTCATATAGGGGATCCTCTAACGTAAGGATGGAATACCTTTTCACCAAGCTTTCAATAAAATCCAAGTATTCTTCAATTTTCAATGGATGGGTCCGGTCTTTAATAATGTATTTCTCGTCCTTGTAAAAATTGGATGCGGCAATATCCAAACCGAGAAAAACATCATACCCTATCTTTAAATTGCGGTGGTTGATGGTTTCCAAGATAACTTCCAACGCATCGACGTTCGTGGAAAAATTGGGAGTGAACCCTCCCTCGACCCCTACGGAAGTATTGGCGTTTCGGTATTCCAACATCCGTTTCAGTTCATGAAAAATCTCAACTGCAGACATAAATGCCAGTTCATACGACAGGGAGGAGGATGGAACAATTTGAAATTCCTGAAATTCCAGGTTGTTATTGGAATGTCTGCCACCATTGATGATATTAAAAATAGGAGTGGGAATTTTTTCTATCGGGATGTCAGACTTGAAAATTTGCTTATAAAGATAGTTTATGTACCGGAAAATAGAAGTGTGTTGGTCTGCTGCGCCCGCTTTTGCGATAAGCTGGGAAACGGTAAGGATTGTATTGGCCCCGAGTCTTGATTTATTTTTCGTGTTATCCGCTTTGATGAGCCAGTAATCAATCTCTTGCTGCTTTAGGGGTGAGATCCCGACAAGTTTCGGACCGATAAGATCGTTTATGTATCCAACCGCCTGGGTGACTCCCATCCCGTCGATCCTCTTTATGTTTGTATCCCGAAGTTCGACCGCTTCATACTTTCCAATAGATGTACCCGCCGGGATGGAAGTGGATACTTCCAAACCATTGTCCATGATAAGCCTACCCTCAACGGTAGGGTATCCCCGGGAATCAATTATTTCATATGCATATATTCTTTTTATGTTTGCCATGGATCGTCTGTCTAACCTCTCCTTAAAGAATCAAAATGTTTTTTTTCAATGGTGTAGATATTTTCCCGAGTTCTCCCGATCGCATCCGGATTCACGGAAACGCTTGTGATCCCGTAACGAACGAGTTTCTCAACGATTTCCGGATAATCCGAGGCTGCCTGACCGCAGATGGAACTGGTGACATTATATTCAGAACAGGTTTTTACAATATGTTCCAATACTTTCACCACGAACGGATTTCTTTCATCATAGATGTTTGCAACTTCTTCATTATCGCGGTCTACCCCCAGGAGCATCATCGTAAGATCGTTCGTACCGATAGATACTCCGTCCACCCCTATCTTCAAAAATTCATCCAAATATAGAGCGCAAGAAGGGACTTCAACCATGATGAGGAGTTTGAAGCCTGGTAAATCCAATAGCCCTGACTGTTTTATCATTTCCTTGATTTTGATTAACTCCCAAGGGACGCGAACAAAAGGAATCATAAGGTGTAAATTATGAAATCCGTGAAGCCAGACATTCTGAATCGCGCGAAGCTCCATGATGAATACGTCCGGATTTGCGATGTACCGCGAGGCTCCTCGAAATCCGATCATTGGATTTTCCTCATGGGGCTCATATGCTTTTCCTCCGGTCAAATGACTATATTCATTCGTTTTGAAATCCGTTGCACGGTAGATGATCGGCCGGGGTGAAAACGCTTTTGCAAACGTCAACAGATCCCGGGTTAGACGGTTGACGAATACGTATTCTTTTTTCTGTTTAATGAAAATTTTCGGATGCACTCCGATTTCCGCGATCATGAATTCTGCGCGCAACAACCCGACTCCGTCCACATCCATCTCTGCGACTTTTTTTGCGTGTTCGGGCTCAGCCAAATTCACATACACTTTTGTTAGGGTTTTATATTTTTTCGCATGAGTATGAGCGTTGCTCTCGGATTTGACTCCGCCACTTTTTTTGTTGGATGAAACTTTGAGATCTCCCTTGTAGACTTCTCCCGCTTCCCCGTTTACCGTAACGATCATGTCGTTTTTCAATTTTTTGGTTGCATTTTCCGTACCGACTACCGCAGGCACCCCGAGCTCCCGAGAAACAATGGCCGCGTGGGAAGTCCTTCCTCCTTTATCCGTCACGATTGCCGCCGCTTTTTTCATCGCTGGCACATAATCTGGATTCGTTTGAGGAGCAACAAGGATATCGCCTTTTTTTACTTTCTCTATTTCGGAAGGCGAAAAAATAACGATCACCGGTCCGGTTGCAATGCCGGGAGACGCTGGAGAGCCGATGACGATCGGAGTAACCTGAACTAAGGGCTCGTTGGATTGAGTCTTCGTATCCTTAGTAATGGACTCTTGATTTTTGGAAATCGTCGTGATGGGTCGGGACTGCACGATGTAAACCGTTCCATCCTCAATTGCCCATTCAATGTCCTGGGGAAAATAGTAGTGGTCTTCGATCTCTTTCACCAGCATTGCTACCTTGGTGATTTCCTCGGGACTCAGTTTTTGTTTGGAGCCTTCTTTTCTTCCAATCTTAACCTCTCTGTTTGAAATTCCGGATTTCACCATTTTAATGGGCTGATGGGAAACTTCTTTTGAAAGTAAAATGAACGAATTTTTGCTCACTTCGTAGTGATCCGGGGTTACTTTTCCCTGTACGATATACTCTCCGAGTCCAAATATCGCCTCAATCACGATTTTTGTTTTATCGTTTGTAACCGGATCAATACTAAATGCGATTCCTGATTTTCCCGACTCCACCATCCGTTGGATAACCGCCGCTAACCCCACTTTTGCCCGATCAAATCCCTGTTCGTGACGGTAATACATGGCCCGCTCCGTAAACAAAGAAGCCCAGCATTCTTTAACTTTAGCTAGGATGTGGGATTCTCCCCGAACATTCAAAAAAGTTTCCTGCTGGCCTGCGAATGACGCGGTAGGAAGATCTTCGGCAGTTGC
>Ga0210057_1005092_pt1 | contig 17074 bp, 18 predicted proteins | sample CryGeyCG2114_010_2_FD_183968 | JGI IMG/M metagenome (GOLD analysis project Ga0210057, IMG submission 183968) | Groundwater microbial communities from aquifer - Crystal Geyser CG10_big_fil_rev_8/21/14_0.10 (SPAdes) (version 2) | ecosystem: Environmental > Aquatic > Deep subsurface > Groundwater ...
AATTGATGGATCAAAATTTAAGAAATTATCATTTAGCATTTGCAAAATCAGTTTTATTTATAGAAAAAGATACTGCGCGAGCTTGTAAAACATTGCCTGGTTTTTTTTCAGAAGTTAAACAAGTTGAAACTGAAGATTTAAAATTTTTAAGCAAACCAGAAAATGCATTATGTTTGGGGGATTTAAGAAGTGGAAGTAAAGTTTTAGATTTTCCAATATTTGTAGATGGAGAAAAAGTTTTCAGTCATCACATATTAATTACTGGAACAACAGGTAGAGGTAAAAGTGTTTTGATGAACAATCTATTGTGGGGTGTGTTATACGATGATTATTGTGGATTGTTAGTTTTAGATCCTCACGATGAATATTATGGAAAAACAAAATTTGGATTAAAAAATCACCCTAACGCAAGAAAAAAATTAACATATTATTCTCTAAGAAATGTTCCTGTTGGCGAAAGAACTCTTAAAATTAATATTCAATTATTAAAACCAAAACATTTTCAAGGAGTTGTTTATTGGAGTGATGCACAAATACAAGCATTACAATCATATTACAAAGAATACGGAAATAACTGGATTGAAAGTATAGTTTTAGAAAAAGCATTAAGCGTAGTATTTCATGAAGCAACACTAAGTGTTTTAAAACGAACACTAATAAATTTATTAAATTTAAGCATAATTGAAAATGAAATTCATGCAAGAGGAATTTTTGATTTACACACTGGCGAAACAACAATACCAGAAATAATTAATGATTTGAGAAATAGCAAAACAGTGATCATCAATACTAATAATTTAAACGGACAAGTAGAATTGTTAATTGGAAGCATAGTTTCTCATGAATTATTCGCCGAAGTAAAACAAGATAATAAGAATGTAATAAGCATAGTGTTAGAAGAAGCGCCCAGAGTTTTAGGGAAAAATGTTTTAGAAAAAGGAAATAACATTTTTGCAACAATAGCGAGAGAAGGAAGAAAATTCAATATTGGATTGACGGCGATAACGCAAATGCCCTCTCTAATACCTAGAGAAATATTGGCTAATTTGAATACAAAAATAATTTTAGGAACAGAATTAAAACAAGAAAGACAAGCAATAATAGATAGTGCGGCTCAAGATTTAAGCAAAGATGAAAAAAGTTTATCATCTTTAGATAAAGGAGAAGCAATAATAACTTCAACATTCACAAAATTTGCAATACCTATAAAAATTCCATTTTTCAGTGAAGAAATAAAAAAAGAAGAAATTGTTGAAAAAAGTTTTGAAGGAATGATTTAACAAATGAAATTCACACATTTAGCTGATTGCCACTTGGGCGGGTGGCGGGAACCCAAACTAAAAGAATTAAACAATAAAAGTTTTTGTTATGTGATAGATCATTCAATAAGAGAAAATGTAGATTTTGTTTTAATCGCTGGAGATTTATTTAATACTGCATTGCCTGATATGGAATCTTTACAAGTTTGCATTAAAGAATTAAAAAAATTAAAAGATAGACATATTCCAGTTTATTTTATAGCTGGAAGTCATGATTTCAGTCCCAGCGGTAAAACTATGTTGTCAATAATAGAAAGTGCAGGATTAGGAATAAATGCAGCAAAAGGAGATGTAATAGATAACAAATTAAGATTAAAATTCGTTGTTGATTTAAAAACTGGCGTTAAAATAACCGGTATAATAGGAAAACGAGGCGGTTTAGATGTTAAATATTATGAAGAGTTATTGAGAGATCATTTAGAAAACGAACCTGGCTACAAAATTTTCATGTTTCACTGTGCACTGAACGAGTTTAAACCTAAAGGTTTTGAAAAAATGGAAGGGATGAACGTAAGTTATTTTCCTAAAGGATTTGATTATTACGCGGGAGGACACGTCCATGTATTACAAAAAAACAGTTTAGAATCATACCCAACAATTGTTTATCCCGGCCCTGTATTTCCGAATAATTTTCATGAATTAGAAACATTAAATCATGGAAGTTTTGTAATTGTAGAAAATGGCGAAATAAATCACGTACCTGTTAAATTCCATGAAACAATCAGTTTAAGAGTGAATTGTGATAATAAAAGTGTAGAACAAGTAAAAAAAGAATTAGATGAATTATTGAAAAATGAAGTGAAAAATAGTATAATAACATTAAAATTGAAAGGAGTATTGAGTTCTGGCAAACCAAGTGATATAAATTTTAGTGAAATAGTGAATAAATTTTTAGAAAAAGGCGCTTTTGCAGTGTTAAAAAACACAAGTCAATTACAAAGCAAAGATTTTGAAGAAATTAAAATTAAAACTGAAAATATAGAAGATGTAGAAATTAATTTAATCAAAGAACATTTAGGACAACAAGAAATGAGTCAAGAATTAGTTCAAAAATTAATGCATTTGTTAAGTACTGAAAAATTTGAAGGAGAAAAAAATTATGATTACGAAAAAAGAATAATTAGTGATGTTGAAAAAATGATTATTAATTAATTATTTATATTTGCTTATATTTTTAATTTAATCTTTTTTGCTTTGCAAAAAATTAAGGTTTAAATCTTAACATTGTTCTAGGAAATGGAATTGCTTCTTTAATATTATCAAAATTACAAATCCATGCAATAATACGTTCTACACCCATTCCGAAACCAGCATGAGGAACACTACCATAACGACGAGTATCAAGATACCACTCGTAATTTTCAACTTTTTCACCTTCAGCTTTCAAAGATTTTATTAATGATTTAATATCAACATCTCTTTGTGAACCCCCAATAATTTCACCATATCCGTCGGGAGCGAGCATGTCAAAACACAATGCTGTTTTAGGATTTTTAGGATCTGCAGGTTTATAAAACGCCATTGTTTCCTTAGGATAATTAGTTACAATAACTGGTTTATTAAAATGTTTAACAATTTTTTCTTCTTCAACAGTTCTCAAATCTTTACCCCACTTAATTTTTAATCCATCCTCTTCTAAAAGTTTTAATGATTCAGTATAAGTTATTCTAGGAAATGGCGCTTTAATTTTTTCAAGTTTAGAAACATCTTGGCCTAACGCTTTTAATTCTCCATTGTTATCTTTAATTACTTTTTGAATAATATAACTAATTAAGTCTTCTGCTTGTTTAGTTAATTCATCAAAACTTTGCCAAGCAGTTTCAACTTCAGCCATCCAAAACTCGGAAAGATGTCTGCTAGTTTTTGATTTTTCAGCACGAAAACAGGGACTTATGCAATAAATTTTTTCTAAACTGAAAATTGCGGCTTCAGCATATAATTGCCAAGTTTGAGTCAAATAAGTTTTATCATTATAATATTTAACTTCAAAAAGTGTTGAACCTCCCTCGCACGCATTGGGTGTTGTTATTGGAGGAGTAAATTCAAAATAATTATTTTTTTCAAAAAATTCACGAATAGCTTTGAAAACTGTAGATCTAACTTTCAACATATTAGTCATTTTTTGACTGCGAAGCCATAGATGACGATTATCTAATAAAAATTCAGGACTTTGATCTTTAGTTATGGGAAAACGTTCAGCTAAGTGAATAATTTTTAATTCTTTAACATGTACTTCATAACCTGTTAGTGCACGTTCATCTTTTTTTAATTCACCCATTAATTCAATGCTTGATTCAATCAATACTTTTTGAGATTCATCCCATGCGTTAGTTTGAGAAGGATCTATTATGCATTGAATTAAACCTGAAGAATCTCTGAGAATTACAAAAACTTTGTTTTTGGTTTTACGTTCGCGATAAACCCAACCGCGCAAGTTAACAATTCCTTCGCCTTTTTTCAAAGCATCACTTATTGAAACAAACATGAACGTGGTAATTACTATTTAATAAATAAAGTTTTGGGTTTTAACAGCAAAAGTTTATAAATAAAATGTCTTTTAAAATAATAAATGAGTAAAAAGGAAGAATTACAAAAACAACAGGACGAAGAAGCAAAACAAGAAATGCTTAGACGTACTAAATTACCTAGAGGCAATCAAGTAATTGGTGTTTGTGACCAACGAGTTGGCGGATCACGAATGAAAGTAAGATGTATGGATGGAATAACAAGAATTTGCCGTATTCCTGGAAGATTAAAAAGAACATTGTGGGTTAGAGAAGGAGATATTTTGCTCATAGAACCTTGGGAGTTAAGCAAAGAAAAAGGAGATGTAATTTACAAGTACAAACCTATACAAGTAGGAATTTTAAAAAATAAAGGATTACTTAAACAATTAGAAGACGAATTTTAAATTCAAAAAATTAGGTTAATACAATAGTGGAAAAATAAGATTCCATATTGAAGATAAAAGAAAAACTTAAAAGCAAATGCGTATTCTTTAGCAACATGGGATTACCTGGTTTCGTTTTCACATTTGTATTATTGTTAATAAATTTATTTGGAACATTAAGATTAAAAAGTCAATTAACACAATTAGTAAATTTAGAATTAGCGCTTGTTTGTGCGGGATTATTCTTGTGGTTGATTGCATTATTAGGTTTATATTTTCATAAAAGATGGGCGTGGAATTGGAACATAGTATTATTTTCTTTAAGTTTGGCTAATGTTTTATGGCTTTACACTTTTGTGGGGGGCAGTTTAACATTTGTAGTGTTGTTAGGATTTAACGCATTAGGACTTGTAAGTTCAATGGTTGGATTAGAGTTATACATTCCTAATGAAAATTTGGATAACGCTTAATTTTCTTCAACATATTCTATTAATCCATCATAATAAACTCCTTTATGTAATGTTACTGGACGCCAAGTGTCAATAATTAATTCTGCGTTAAGCCATTCAGCTAATTCTTTAGAATTACCAATAGTTGCGCTTAAACCAATTAATTGAATTTTTAATCGTTTAAGAAGAGTTATTAATAATTCTAAAGTTGGACCTCTGCTAACATCGTTTAATAAGTGTATTTCATCAATAATCACACAGTCTACTTCATGAATCCAGCTAACTTTATGACGCAACAATGAATCTAATTTTTCTGCAGTGCAAACAATAACATCATACTCAGACAAATAAGGATCTGCGCGATCAAGATCACCAATACTTAAAGCGATTTTTAAATGAGGATACTTTTTTTTGAAAGATTTATACTTTTCAGATGCTAACGCGATAAGAGGGACAATGTAAATGCTTTTTTTATTATTGTTAAAAACAATTTCAGCTACAAGAGTTTTACCGCTAGCTGTTGGAGTGCAAATAAGTAAATTTTTACGATCTAATAAGCCCGCATTAAGTGCTTTTTCTTGTGCAGGACGAAGACTGATTATGTTTTCATTCTTCAAAACTTCTTGAACTTTAACAGGTAAACGGTTCATAAAAAAAAGAAAATGTAGTAACATTTATAAATTTAAATTAAAAAATTAACACAAGTAAAGAATTAGCAGAATTACAGCTATTTCTTTATCGTACAAAGAGGTGAATGAAAATGGCAAAAAATAAAAAAAGTTGTGGTAGTTGGAATTGGTGTGGTTTAGTAACTATACTGGTAGGATTGTATTTTTTAGCAGTGGATTTGGGATATTTGAATGAATTAATCAATTGGTGGACAATAATTTTCTTAATAATGGGTTTATGTTGTCTGACAAGAAGCGGTTGTTCAATGTGTAAAGCTTAGAATTTTTTATGCCCTATAAAATTATTTTGATAGGGCTCTTAATTTTTTTTCTATAAATATTAATTCTGTTTTGAACTTATCTGCTTTTTCTAAATCTTCAATTAATTCGTCACACAAAGTTTTAACGCGTCCTTTCCAAGGTATTGTTTTTTTAGGTTTACCGTGAGAATCTACTATTAATTTTCGGAAATATCTAGGCCAAGAATTAAGCTCTTTAGCTAATTTTTCAAAATGTTTTAATTTATTGCTTTCAAGAATCGCTAAACGATCAACTAAATATTTAATTGATGGTTCGTTTTTAACTTTATCGGCAAAACTTAAAACTGTTTTACTAGTAGTGTTTGCTAAATCTTTATCAATACTCACAGTATCAACTTCTTTTTTGAACGCCTCATTAAATGATTTAATATCCGCAGCTTTTTCAGCTTTATCTTTTTTATGCCAATCAGCATTATTTAATTTAGTTTGTAACTCTTCCGCCAATTTAAGTAAATTCTTAGAATCTTTACTTGTTTTAACCAATAAACTTTTTTGATCATTCAATGAACCTAAAATATTTTTTATTTCTTCTTTGTAATCTACCCTTATTCTAGCTGTTGCTTTTCCCAATGCAACTAATGCATCTTCTTCAAGTTTTTTAGCACTCGCTAAAACTTCATTAGATTTTTCATCGAATTCCTTAATTAATTGTTCTGATAAACCTAAACGAGAACTTAATTCTCCGAGAGTTGAACTTAATTCTGTAAGTAAACTATTAAGATCTCCGAATGAATATGTTGTATCATCAATTTTTTGAGAGAGAGTCTGAACAAACGATTGTGTGTTTGCAATGTTTCGAGTGATTTTACTTTTTTCAGAACTTATTTCTCGAGCAGTTTTTTCTAGAGAATTAATGAGTTTATTTAGAAGATCTATTAGTTCAGCTGAGAATTTTTTAAGTAATTCTTCAAAATGAGAACCGCTAGCAATATTTTTTACTGCATCTTGTATTGATTTAACATCATTATTATATTTTTTTAAAGCTGTAAGTTGAGTGTTTAATAATTTAGCATCTTCAAACAATGCATGATAACGAGTCATTAAAGTTTTTCTAGCTGTTTCGTCAGGCACGGAACTTAAAAAATTATAAATATCTGTTAATACCTTACTTACTGCATTCACATGAGTTAAAAATTCGGCTTCGTTACCTGTAAAATCAGCAATCGAATTACTAACTTCAAGAACATCAGTTTTTGTTTTTTCAAAAGAAGTAATTATTGCATTTAAGTGATCTTTAACATAACTTTTTGTTTTATTAAGATGAGCTGCCCAAGCGTTAAAATCAGTTCCTAATTCAGGAGGTAAATCTCCGTGTTTTTCAAGATCAATTCCTAAAGCAGATAAATTAATGTTAAGATCGTTTAAGTTGGATTTTAGCTCTGCAAAAAAATCATTTGCTTCACCCATGTTTTTAACAGTGTTATCTACACTTGCATCAACAGCTTTGAAATCTTTACTGATTTCTTTCAAAGCAATTTTAGCGCGTGAAACAGTTTTTTCTCCGGAACCTGCCGTAGGAGATAAATCTGGAGGAGAAGGACTTCTCGGACCTCTACTGACACTTCCCGCAGCACGTCCTAATAACCATATTAAAAGTGCAAGACCTCCGAAAAGTAAAATTAAGTGAAGTAACGAAACTAGCGTAAGTAATAATCCCGTAATTGGATTAGAATATGTTTCACTAACTCCTAAAGGACTTAAAGCCCACGAGAATAAACCTAATGAAATAATTGTTGAAATAAGAGAAGTAATAATCCAATGATTTCTTCCAATAAAACCATCAATTACTCTCCATAAAACAATTCCTAAAAGCAAAAATAGTAAACCTAAAAATAAAGGGTATAATTCAAAAAAGTTATGACCATTACGATGAATTCCTCCAACAACAATGAATGAAACAACCCAACCTAGAAAAGCTCCAAAAAAATGTTGTTGTTTTTCAGTTTTACCAAGACCTGCTTTTTCAGCACCCCAACCGAATAAGTATCCTAAAATTATACCTAGAATACCAAAATCAAACCAAAAAGAAAAATTTTCATAAATAACAATACCATCACGCAAGTACTCTAAAGTAAATTGTGGAAATGCATAATCATAATACGCCATTAATACACCTGTTTTAATAATACTAACATTAATGGTTTATTTAAACATTTCTGTAATAAAAATAGAAAAATTTAAATAGTAGTACTCACTCTTAAGTAGTAAAATGGTAAATGATGAAATAGAATTAAGTGATATTATTAATAAAATTCCTAAAACACATTTAGAAAATCCTGTTGAAACAATAAAGGACAGTTATTTTAAAATAGCAAATGAATATAATGGAATGCATCCTATTGCTAAAATTGCAACATGGCCTTTAGCGATTGCAACAATTTGTTTAACATTGTACGCCGGAAGTGCTTTTATGAACGCAAAAAGTCCGATTAAAAGACCTACAATATTCGAACAAGGAGCACCAATAACACCACGATCAGAACAAACTCAAGAAAAAAAACAAGATTTAAACATAAAAATTAATTTTAACGTCCCATACAACAGATAATTTTATATACTGATTTTCTATTTTTTAGAGTTATAATGAAAAAGGTGATGTTAATTTTATTAATCATTCTTGTATTAGTGATTACAATTAGTTGCAAACCTCAAACAAAAGTTGATTGTTCTATAATTAAATGTCAACAAGGATATGTTTGTGAAAATGACAAAGGATGTGTTGAATTACCAAAACCTATTTGTGGGGACGGAACTTGTGAAAGTACTGAATCTTACTTGAATTGTTTAGCGGATTGTCCAGTTCCAGAAGGAGAAACACCTGAAGTTAAAGAAGAAATAAAAAAAGTTGAACAATCATTTAAACTGGAATTAACAGAGTTAATGATTGATGTTGATGGTGTAAAAAGCGAAACAAAAGGAACAGAAGATGATATAGATATCAATCCTGAATGGAACTATTTCGAAAATAAAAAAGAAAATGAAAAAAAAATTTTTATAATTAGTGAAGAAAAAAAACCATTAAGAATTTATTATGATTACAGAGAAGATGGAAGATATGATCCTTTAAAAGATAAAGCAATACTTGGAAGTTTTAAACCTGGTGAGTATGGATTGCCTATTTGGATCACTAATTATGCATACAATAATGTTTTAGGTGATTATTATTATGAAATACCTGATGAGTTATTAAAAGAAGCAGAAGAAAAGAAAGTTGTAATCGCAACAGATATTATTTTATTAGAACAAAGACCTTCACCAAAATATTGCGGTGACGGCAAATTACAAGATGACGAAGAGTGCGATTTCAGCAGTGATGATCCAAGAAGTAATTGTATTGATTCTTGTTTATGGAATTGCAAATGCGTTCCATTAGTATTTTACAATGCAACATGGAAACAATTTGTTATAGGAGGCCCGGGCGGTGGTGCTGGAGCAGGAGCTGGTCAGGGCGGAGCTGGAGGCGCTGGTGGTGCAAGTAATTTAATGCTTTTAGATGAAGATAAAGATGGAATTCCTAATAATATAGATGAATGCCCTCTTGAAGGAGGAAATAGTTTACCTGCAGGATTTGAAAAAGCAGGATGTCCATTCCCATTATACCCTGTTGACATAGTTTTCGTTGATAGTGATAATGATGAAATATGGGATCATCAAGATTATTGTATTGAAGACCCTCAAGGAAACGAAGTTGCACCATTAAGTGCAGAATATCCTGGGTGTACTGAAGAACAATTAAGAAAATTAAAAGAAGGCCCTTACAAATTCAAACCACATACAAAAGATTCAATCACAGGAGCGCCACTCGACTTATTAGATACTGATATGGACGGAGTTCCAAATAATTTAGATAAATGTCCAAACACAAGTTTTGGAACTGAAGTTTTTCCAATAGGTTATTCTAATGCAGGCTGCGCAGTTATGATTTATCCAAGAGATATTGTATTTATTGATGTAGATCATGATGGCATATGGGATCACACGGATAATTGTATTGGAGATCCAAAAGGAGAACCAGTAGCACCTGCAGGAAGTAGATATACTGGTTGTACAGATGAACAAATAAGTGGAGGCTAAAAAATGGCAGAATTAGTTATAATACCCGCACTAATATTAGGTGCATTAATCGGTGCTTTAGAAACATTCTTTATGGCTAAAGATGTTCAATCAAGTTATCATTTTATTTCACATGCAACACACGCATTTGTTTATGCATTAATAGCAGTATTTGCAGTTATGAATATTGAATACGTTTTGTCATTAATACCTGCATTAAAAACTGTTCCTTACTTGAGCAATCATTGGGTTTTTAGAGGAGTGATGGGATTAATAGGAATGATAAAAATTCACGCAGCAAGTTTAACAATACCAAAAGGAGCTCCTAAAAGCATGAAAGAAACATGGACTCACTCAATAATAATCGCAGCATTAATCATTGCAAGTCCAGAAATATGGAGTGTTCTAGCGCCAGTACTGCCTTGGAAGTTAACATGAAATAATAGTGGAAAAATAAAATTTTATCTATTCTACTTTAACTTCTTCGCCAATACTTTGACCTGGCATACCAGTCTCAAAAAGAACTCTTACAGCACCTTTATTGCCGTGAGCTGAAGTGATTTTACCTTTAATTTGTTTTTTTTCTTTGCCAGGAGTAGTCCAAATTACTGTTTTACCAATAGATTTTTCAGCTACTTCACGAGTATCAATTTTATCCAAATGAACAATCATTTGATTACCTCTTCTAAGCCTTCTACTACCCCTAAAACTTGCAATGACTGCCATAATAGGGAAAAATACGGGTTTATTTAAAAAGGTTACTACAAAAGATACACGATCACAGGCAATAATAAGCAGCCCATACTAAAACTACGCGGAGTTTTAGTCAAAATAGGAATTAAACCTATACAAGTTGAAGTTATGAGTATTAAAAAACCAATCATACCTGAAAAATAAAATGTGAGAATTATTAAAAAAAGCAATACAAATAAAGAGATTTTATTAAAATTTACGCGATTTATCAGTTTAGTAATTAACTTACTAATTTTCAATGCAAGAATGGCTGCTACGCAACCAGCTAAAATGCCTATGCAAGCAAGGGCAATAACTTGTTCAAGATTTATAAAAATTAAAACTTTTTTAATACCTATTAAAGCACCATTACGCGCTTTATCGATTATAAACCACGTGGTTAAAGAAATAAAAAAATCAATAGTATTAATTCCACCTATAAAAACTAAATAAGAAAATTTATTTTTAGAAAAAAAAGGTTGAACAAGCGCGGTTCCTTGTGCGGGGCTAACGCCGGGAAAAATACTCGTGATAGAACCTGCAATGCTGCTACCGAGAATTGTGGTGAATAATTCTTTTTTATTAATTCTTATCATATTAGTTATTTGTTGTTTAACAATTTTAGGAGGAAAAATAAGAGAAGAAATTAAAGTGCTAGTTGCAAAAAAACCAGTTAGTAAAGGCAAAAGTTTCTGATCTAAACTAGAATTAAGAACAATCAAACCAAAAATTCCCGATAAAAAAAAAGTTAAAAAAGAAAAAAAATTTTTATTCTTCAAAAACAAAAATAAAACTATTAAAATTATAAAAAAAACAATAAAAGGTTCAATAATTGAATAAAATGCAGATAAAAAAATAATAAAAAAAGGCATTAATAAAACTCCTAAAAGCATAGTGAAAAAACTTCCTATAACTGTTAATTTAACTGCCTCATACCCTGCACCTTTAATGAACAATTCATGCCCAGGTAATAACGCCATATCTTCATCAGGAGCTCCTAAAAAAATTGCAGGAATCGCATCAAGAAATGTGTGAGTTATTCCTAAAGAAAAAATATACACTGCAATGATTAAAGGATGAAATTTTAAAAAAGAAATAATTATCAAAGTAACAAGATTAACGTGGAGACCGGGAGTTAAACCTGTGATTATTCCACTGAACACGCCCAATAAAAATGCCAGTACGAAGGAAAAAAACATGAAATAATTGTTTTTTAATTTTTTATATGAGTTGCCTAAAAAAAGTGGAAAATATTATTAAAAAAATTGAAAGATTTTCAGAAAAGGTTTATAAATAAACGAAATAGAAAGATAAGTGATGGTTAAAAATAGTGTGAAAAAAATCTTTAAAAATTATTTCAAAATAAGTGAAATAGTGGATGAATCACTTATTTACAAATGCACTAAATGTGGAAATTATAATGCTTTAATAAAAGGTGACGTTGCAACTCCTTGTGAAAATTGTCAAGCTAAAGGAACAATAAGTAAATGGAAAAAAACAAAACAAAGATTATTCATAGTCACTAAAAATATAAATCGCGAGTTTGAAAAACAAAAAACTTGGGTTGACAAAATGGCTGATTATATAACTGCTTTTTGCGGAAATATGTGGTTTGTTTACGTGCACACAATATGGTTTGGGTGGTGGTTATGGTATAACTTATATTATCCGGATACTTTTGATCCTTTCCCTTTCGGATTGTTAACTTTAATCGTTTCATTAGAAGCAATTTATTTAGCAACATTCATATTAATAAGTCAAAATAGACAAAGTGAAAGAGCAGAGATAAGAGCTGAAATGGATTACAGAATAAATTTAGAAACTGAAAAAGATGTTAAAGAAATTCTACACATACTAAGGAATAGAACTACTTAAAAGTAGTAAAAAAACCGAAACATTTATAAATAAGAACGATATTATTCTTAATATTAGGGAGTGATAGGGAGAAAATAAAAATGAAAATATGCGAATATTGCAATTACAAATGGGACTCACGAGTAAGCGAACCAAAATCATGTCCTAGATGTAAAAGAAGATTTGATTACAAAGACATAAGAGAAGTATTTGAAGTTTTAAAGAAAGAAATATTAGGAATAGAAGCTTAAAATTAATTTAATCTCTAGAGTTAATTTTTTTTCCATGAACTTTAGAGAAATACTTTCTTTCTAATATACCGACAACGACAAGCAAAAATAAAACTAAAGCTGTTGCAACAACAGCAATTTTAAACATTCCAAAACCAACAAGCATACCAATCGCTGAAACAGTCCACAAAGTGGCAGCAGTTGTTAAACCAGTAATACGATCTTGAGTTTTAAAAATCACCCCAGCGCCTAAAAAACCAATACCTACAACAATATTTGACGCTATGCGTGCAAAATCAGTTCTTATTAAAATAGCGGGATCCATACTACTAATAAAAATAGAAACACTGGAAAATGCAGTTGCACCAAGGCAAACTAATGCGTGAGTACGCATACCCGCAAAACGATCTTTAAATTCTCTCTCTATACCAACAATTAAACCTAAAAGAACTGATACAAACAACCGCGTTATTAATTCTGATTCTATAGTCATTTAGTTTCACCATAAAAAAAAAGAACCCCTCGCGTTTCATACGAGGGGCCAGCGTTTTTACCTTCATCATTGGGGGTCAACAATGAAGGCTACACACCACATTAAGACCAAAGGGGTGAGCATTAATTAAGTAATTCAATACCTAACTCATCACTATATTGTTTTTCCATCTCTTTATGTTTAGTTTCACCTAACAACCAAGGAGATGTTACACCAGTTACAATACTCATGACTAATAATTTTCCTTTCATATTCTCACTGACTCTAGCGCCCCAGATAACGTTTGCATCTCGGTCAAGTTTTTCAGTGATCATTTCACCAACTTTATTGATTTCTTCTAAAGTCATGTCAGGACCGCCTTCAACGTGAATTAAAGCGCCAGTAGCTCCTTCGTAATCCACTTCTAATAATGGATTTTCAAGAGCGGATTTTACAGCTTCTTCAGCACGATTTTTAGTGTCTGAACTTCCAACTCCTATTGAAGCTACACCTCCACCTTTCATAATGGCTCTTACGTCAGCATAATCTAAGTTTACCAAGCTGGGTGTTGAGATTGTTTCTACAATTCCTTTAATCATTGAAGCAATTAATTCATTAGCCACTGCAAAAGCTTGTTGCAATGGTAAGTTTCCAGCAATTTGAACTAAACGATTATTATCAATAATAATTGCAGTGTCAACGTGTTTTCTTAATTCTTGTAATCCCCATTCAGCTTTGTCAACTCTAGCACGTTCAATACTGAAAGGCATTGTTACAACACCAATAACTATTGCGTTTGTATCTTTAGCTACACGAGCAATAAATGGAGCGCTACCAGTTCCAGTACCACCACCCATTCCAGCACAAACAAAAACCATGTCTGAATTTTTTAAGTATTCTTTAATTTCACCCAAGCTTTCATTAGCTGCTTCAGCACCTTTATTAGGATCTCCTCCGCAGCCTAAACCTCGAGTTACACCTTTCCCTATCAAAAATTTTTTATCTGCTTCAACTATTTTCAAATGTTGAGAATCAGTATTACAAGCAAGCACTTCAGCACCTTTAATACCTTTTTTATACAGCCAACTGACCATATTATTTCCAGAACCACCAGTTCCAAAAACACGAATATTTACGCTCCCAACTTTCAAATCATTCAAATCAAAATTTTCAACCTGAAATTTTTGTTTTGATTCCTCCATTTTTTCTAACAATACATTCATTTTTTCTCTCCTCCCCCATTGCTGGTTTATTATTTTGAAATTATTTTCTTTATCACCGAAATTTTTATAAAGTGGCGACTCCATTTAATTTCTAGAGTTCACTAAATTACTAAAATTCGCCAATTGCTGTAAACAATAGGAATTCGCCAAAACCCCTTTTATATTCTTTTTTTAGTATTCCTAGTATATAAATATTATTGCATTTAAAAATATATTTCGTTTAAAAACTTGTCGTCTAAAAATTCTTCCCTGGCAAGTGCTCCCTTAATTTTTTAACCTTTTCTTTCCAATAATCAGTCACTTTTTTAAATAATTTATAAAACTCTTTGTTGTCTTTAACTTTATTATTCCACACATTAAAAAACGTAACATCATACAAAGAAAATTTGGGTTTATCCCATATTTTTTCTGCAGGATATCCGAAAGTTAAAATTGTTCTAGGAATTACCGTTTCAGGAATTTTAAACAAATCTCTAATTGTTATTTCGTCAAATGCACCGATCCAACAACCACCTAAACCTTGCGCGTGAGCAGCCAAAAGCATATTTTCAGCAGCACAAGACGCGTTTTGAACACTGTATAAGTCTTTGCCTCTAACACCGTACATGCGTTCTTCTTTAATTGGTTCTGAACAAATAATGATTGCTAACGGCGCTGAATTAATCCAATCTTGTTCAATAGCTGCATTATTTAATTGATCTAATTTTTCTTCATCAGTAACCACAATAAATTTCCAGTCTTGAACATTACCTGCGCTGGGCGCTAAACGTCCTGCATCAAGAATGTTAGTTAATTTTTCAAATTCAACAATTCTTTTTTCATATGCACGAACACATCTTCGTGAAAAAATATTAGTTAATGCTTCCATGATTATTATTTGAACCTTTAAGTTTATAAAGATTATCTTCATAACAAAATAAAATGAAATATTTAACGCTCGTAAACATTTATGAAAATTTAGAAAAAACAACCAAGCGCTTAGAAAAAACAAAAATTTTATCAGAGTTTTTAAAAAAAATAAATGAAAAAGAAACAGAACAATTAGTGCTGTTAGTTAGAGGACAATTATTTCCTACATGGGACCAAAGAGAATTAGGTATTGCTCATAAATTATTAATTAAAGTTTTGATATTAGTCACTGGAAAAAATGAAAAACAAATTTATGACACTTTAAAAAAAACAGGAGATATTGGAGAAACAGCAGAAAAATTAGTTAGGAAAAAAAATCAAAGCACATTATTTTCCGCAAGTTTAACAACTCAAAAAGTTTTTGAAAATTTAAGAAAAATTGCAAGTTTAGAAGGCACAGGAACAGTAGATAAAAAATTACAATTAGTTGCTGAATTATTGACTAGCGCAGAACCAAAAGAAGCTAAATATATCATTAGAACAATAATTGGTGATTTAAGAATTGGTTTAGGAGAAAGCACATTCAGAGATGCAATAGTTTGGGCTTGTTTTGAAAAAGAATTAGAGATCAAATATGATTTTGATGAAAATGAATTAATCTTTCCAGATAAAAATAGAGAAAAATATGATGAGTACATAAACAAAGTACAAGAATCATTTGATATGAGTAATGATTTTGTAGCAGTAATTGAAAAAGCGAGAAAAGGAATAACTCAGTTAAAAACATTATCGTTACACGTGGGAATTCCGATAAAAGTAATGTTATACAAAAAAGCAAAAGATATTAAAGACGCGTTTGAAACTGTTGGAAAACCTGCAGCGTGCGAGTACAAATTTGACGGATTCAGAATACAATTACACAAAAAAGGTTCAAAAATTAAAATTTACACCCGCCGATTAGAAGATGTAACAAAACAATTTCCTGACGTGGTAAAAGCCACAGAAAAAAGCATTAAAAAAGACTGCATTCTTGACGCAGAAGTTATAGGGTATGATGTAAAAACAAAAAAATATTTACCATTTCAAAAAATTAGTCAACGAATAAAAAGAAAATATGATATTGAAGAAACAGTTAAAAGATTTCCAGTAGAAGTGAACGTTTTTGATGCAATGTTATTAGATGAAAAAATCTTGTTAAAAGAACCCTTTGAAAAAAGAAGAAAAATGTTAGAAAATAATATTAAACAAATTCCATTCAGTTTAAAATTAGCAGATCAACTAATCACAGATAATGAAGAGCGAGCAGGAAAATTTTATCAAGAATCATTAGACGCAGGAAATGAAGGTATAATGATGAAAAACCTTTCAGGAATTTACAAACCAGGAAGCAGAGTTGGTTATGGAGTTAAAGTGAAACCAACAATGGAAACACTGGAAGTGGTAATTGTTGGTGCTGAATGGGGTAGCGGAAAACGAGGAAAATGGCTGAGCAGTTTCACCATTGCATGCATTAATGAAGAAGGTGAATTTGTAACAATAGGAAAAGTAGGAACTGGATTAAAAGAAAAAGGTGAAGAAGGAGTAACTTTTGAACAAATTACTGAATTACTAAAACCATTAATTGTTGAAGAACATAAAAATGAAGTGAGAATAAAACCTAAAATAGTTATAGAAATTAATTATGAAGAAATACAAAAAAGTCCAACATACAAAAGTGGTTACGCACTGAGATTTCCAAGATTAGTGAAATTAAGAGAAGACAGAAGAGCAGAAGATTGCGCAAGAATAGATGAAGTAGAATCAATTTATTACGAACAACGAGGAAGAAATTAAAAATGAGGTAAAAAATGATCTTTTTTAGAATCGTTTTTTTTGTAAAAATCTAAAAGTTCATCTAAGCAACCGTTATTTCATTCAACATTTTCTTTCAAATTTTTAGCTTCAAATTTTCTTTTTAATCTTTCACCGTGTTTTTCTAAATAATTGTAAATACGGGCGCGATTATAACGTTGAAT
>Ga0210057_1005094_pt1 | contig 17067 bp, 16 predicted proteins | sample CryGeyCG2114_010_2_FD_183968 | JGI IMG/M metagenome (GOLD analysis project Ga0210057, IMG submission 183968) | Groundwater microbial communities from aquifer - Crystal Geyser CG10_big_fil_rev_8/21/14_0.10 (SPAdes) (version 2) | ecosystem: Environmental > Aquatic > Deep subsurface > Groundwater ...
AAAGCTCGGTTCTAATCACCTGCCCCTTCTTAGACGCAACAATCATCTCGTTCATTGTCTCGTCTACAATAAGTGCCGCGATTACTTCGCCTGTCTTCGCGGTTACGTTTGCGGTTTTTATTCCGGCACCTGCTCGTTTCTGAATTTTGTATTCGCTTATTGATGTTCTCTTTCCATACCCTTTGTCGGTTACGACAAGCAAGTTTGCCTTCTCGTTTCGTACCACGTCTGCGCCGATAATTTTATCGCCTTTAGAAACTTTCATTCCGGAAACGCCCGCCGCGGTTCGTCCCATCGCGCGTACGTCAGATTCTTTAAATCGAATAGATTGACCTTTTGCGGTCACCAGCGAAACAGTTTCTTTTGCAGATACAGGGAGCGCCGCGATTAGCTTATCTTCTTTTGCAAGCGAAATCGCGATAATGCCCGATCGTCGCACGTCACCAAATTGATCTGCATTCACCTTCTTTACGGTTCCTCCTTGGGTTACCAACATAAATGACTCTGCTCCACCCGCTTTCGGCACCATAACAACCGATGTAACTCGTTCATCTGTTTCCAATGGAAGTACGTTCATAATTGACTTTCCTTTTGTCGCACGTCGTCCTTCCGGAATCTCGTACATTCGTGTTTGGTACACCTTTCCTTTATCCGAGAAGAACAGTACAGAATCGTGCGTTGATCCTTCCACAAAACGGGTCACAAAGTCTTCGTCTTTGGTTGAAAGGTCAATAACCCCTACACCACCTCGGTTTTGTACTTTGTACTCGGTTGGGTTTGTTCTCTTTATATATCCACTGTTTGTCAGTGTAAGCATTGCCGGCTCGTCCGGAACCAAATCTTCTACCGAAAACGACTTCACTCCTCCTTTTACAATCTTTGTTCGTCGGTCGTCAGCGTACTTCTCTCCAATTGCAACCAACTCTGTTTTTACAACCGCTAACACCTTTTTTTCTGAAGAGAGTATTTCTTCAAGCTCTTTAATGAGCGCTTGGACTGCCTTCAATTCGTCCTCAATCTTCTTTCGCTCAAGGCCCGCAAGTTTAGAGAGGCGCATTTCCAAAATAGCTGTCGCCTGTTTGTCAGAAAATTTAAATTTCTTCATCAGGGCAACCTGTGCCGTCGGAACATCTTTTGATGCCTTAATAATTTTTATGATTTCATCAATGTGATCGAGCGCCTTCTTTAGTCCAAGTAAGATGTGCTCGCGGTCTTTTGCTTTTCGCAAATCAAACTCGGTTCTCTTCCGAACGACGTCTTTACGGTGTTCAATAAAATGAGAGAGGACGCTTGAAAGTGAGAGCGTTTCAGGAACGCCATCAACCAACACCACCATATTAAAGTGGAAGGTGTCTTCAAGTTGCGTGTGCTTATACAAATAGTTTAGAACCGCCTGCGGTTGCGCGCTTGATTTAAGATCAATAACTACGCGAATGTCTCTCGTTGATTCGTCACGTAAGTCTTTTATGCCTTCTAATTTTTTCTCGCGCACCAAGTCGGCAATTTTTACAATGAGGTCTGCCTTGTTTACCCGAAACGGAATTGACGTGATAACAATTTGAGGGTTCCCCTTTTTGTCTTCAGTGATTTCGGCGTCTCCTCGCACCACAACGCCACCGCGACCTGTTGCATACGCGTGCGCAATGTCTTTCTGATTGTACGCAATACCTCCTACGGGAAAGTCTGGACCTTTTACAAATTCAAGCAAGTCTTCGGTGGTTGCTTTCGGGTTATCAATAATGTGTACCGTTGCGTCTACTAACTCTTTTAAATTGTGTGGAGGAATGTTTGTTGCCATACCCACCGCAATACCCAACGTTCCATTAAGAAGCAACCCCGGTACCGCCGCTGGAAATACCTCCGGCTCTTTTCGTGTGCCGTCGTAGTTTGGACGCCACGATACTGTTTCTTTTTCAAGATCTTTCAAAAACTCTCCTGAGAGTTGCATCATCTTTGCCTCGGTGTAACGCATCGCCGCCGGTGAGTCGCCGTCTATAGAACCAAAGTTTCCCTGCCCTAACACGAGCGGGTAACGCATCGTAAAGTCTTGCGCCATTTTCGCGAGTGTATCGTACACCGCGGTATCACCGTGAGGGTGGTACTTACCAAGCACATCACCCACGATAAACGCTGACTTTCTAAAGCGGGCACTGGAAGAAAGCCCGTTCTCATGCATCGAAAACAAGATACGTCGGTGGACGGGCTTTAGTCCATCGCGCACATCAGGGAGTGCTCGTGATGTAATAACCGACATCGCGTAGTCTAGGTAACTTTCGCGCATCTCGGTTGAAATAGAGCGAGCCACCACGTTAATGTGTTCAGGTTTTTCTGGCAGTGCCTCCGATTCTTCTTTTTTACGAGCCATAGATACGGCCTATTATACCGCATTGATTCAAAACACTCCACTCACTGTTTTCCTAATATCCTAACTCCCTAACCTTCTCTTGCTGTGCTTTGTGTTTTATTTGGTCTTTGGACTTCTGTGTTTTGTGTTCTCTCTTTCTAAGCACTAAAAACTAGCTTTTAGGCTCTAGGCCTTAGGCTTTAGCTAACTCCTAACAACCTAATCCTCCTAACCCCCTAGTTTCCTCATATCTCATACTGAATACTGTATACAGAATACTAAATACTCTAAACTTCCTAGTTTCCTATTTCATTGCCACCGCGGAGGAACAATCAGAGGTTCTGTCGCAGGAGCTGGTGTAGCTGGCTCCTGCTTTGTGCTAGAAAAGAGCGAGCTGACGTGTATCAAAAATCCAACTAACCACACAACCCCAATACCAAGCGTCACTGAGAGAGCTATCGAAAAAGCGACACGACGTCTCTCAAGAGGAGTTTTCTGTCTTGTTTCTTCAATCCACGAAAAAATGCCCATAGTGTCTCCTCTCTATAATACATCACCGGGCGGTACGTATTATTTCAGGAGCGCAATCTCTCCCTCATTTCCCTGAAGATCTTTTGCACGAAGCGTCAGTTTTTCAACAGGCTTTACCGCGGTTGAACCTGCTGTTTTAAGAAACTCTTTTATGTCGTCTCCCTTGCCTACTTGGTACGGGATAACCAACCTTGGCTCAAGTGTTGTCACTAAATCGTGAGAACCTTTTGCGTCAAGTGTATCGGCGCCAATCGGTACAAAAATAATATCAACGTCGTCTAAATTAGCTCGAGCACTCTGCGGAAGTTTTGCATTAGAGAGCGCTCCGAGCAACACAATGTGCATACCATCAAACTGAACCGAGTAGATGGTGTTTTTAAAATTTTCAATCTCTCCTCCTACTGCGCCTTCCGTTGGGTACCCTTCTACCGCAACGTCACCGATTTCATACGCGCCGGGACCGCGAAGCACAAAAGGTTCCTTCCCCCCGTGTGATGCAGTCTCTTCTCCATCCCAATCCTTGTGGTTCGCTGAAATAAACACAACGTCTGCTCCAAACTTTGAAACCTTCATTTCACTCGTCTGTGAGGGTGGGTTAATTGCTAACATTGTGTCTCCCGACGAAACTTTAAAACAGTATCCTCCTGCGTATGTAATAACCATATAGTTAATTATAGCTGGCACACTTCCTTTTTGAAAGCTTTTTTGCTATAGTTCCTCACACGTTCGCTTGTAAAGCGGATATTTATTTCTTCACTTTGGTTTAGAATAACCCTCTTAGTTCGTAAGAATTGAGACACCTAAACTGATTACTGAGGCATACTATGGAAACAAAAATAAAAGAAGAAGGAGTCATGCACTCCTTTGTAGAAGAAACACCGGAACCGCCGGCACTGGGAGACACTATTGAAGGTCCGGTTGTCGCTATTGGTTCAGGTCGTGTGTACGTCGATTTACCGCCTTTTGGGACCGGTATTATTTATGGACGCGAGTATCTTGCGGCGCGAGATATTTTAAAGAAGGTGGCGCTCGGTGACACCATTGCTGCAAAAATTGTAGACACCGAAAACGAAGAAGGTTACATCGAGCTCTCTCTCAAAGAGGCTCGTCAGGCAATGATGTGGAGCGATGCCGAAAAGGCAATTGCAGAGGGGACCGTATTTACTCTCCCTATTAAAGACGCAAACAAAGGCGGTCTGATTATCGCTTGGCAAGGCATCAACGGATTCCTTCCGGCATCACAGCTTCGTACCGAGCACTACCCTCGCGTAGCAAACGGCGAAAAGCAACTGATTCTTGACGAACTGAAAAAATTGATTGGAGAGATGCTTCCGGTACGGATTATTACCGCCGACCCACGAGAAGGAAAACTTATCTTCTCAGAAAAAGAGCTCTCTGGTGAATCAAAAGAGAGTACAACTGAAAACTACGAAGTTGGTGACGTTCTTGAAGGAGAGGTGACCGGCATCGTTGACTTTGGTGTGTTTGTAAAAGTAGACAGTGGCATTGAAGGGTTGGTACACATCTCTGAGATTGACTGGGGGCTTGTTGAAGACCCGCACTCATTTGCCAAGGTTGGTGATCGGGTAAAAGTAAAGGTCATTGATGTGAAAGACGGCAAAATCTCTCTCTCGTTCAAACAACTACAAGACGACCCATGGGTTTCTGCTTCTGACCGATTCAAAAAAGATACCATCGTTGAGGCTGCAATTATCAAGTACAACAAATACGGAGCGCTCGCATCAATTGAAGAGGGTGTCGCTGGACTCGTTCACGTATCTGAGTTTGAAAGTGAAGCAGAGCTGAAAGAAAAGCTCTCACTCGGTAAAACATATAAATTTGCAATTACTCTCTTTGATCCAAAAGAGCACCGTATGACACTCTCATACACAAAAGCAAATTCGTAATAAAAACAGCACTTAGAAGAAAGAACTAGGCACTAGCTTAAAAACAAGAAAAACCCCCGTCAAACGCTTTGCGTTTGACGGGGGTTTTTAATCTAAAACTAGTGTTGTCTTTTTACGCTAAATCCTAACATCCTAATGTAGAACCCTAACGTACCTATTTTCTTATATTTGTACAGTTAACTGTACAAATCTTTGGCAGAACAGTGTATAGAAGTACTCGTTACTGACATATCTAGAGTACTTTTTTCTAAGCACTAATAACTAGCTTTTAGGCTCTAGGCCTTAGGCTTTAGCTAACTCCTAACAACCTAATCCTCCTAATCTCCTATTAGGTGTTTTATTTGGACTCTGGTCCCTGTGCTTTGACAGTTTCCTCTCCTGTACTGTCTACCGACGTACCTTCTACTTCAGTACTGTTCTCTAAGCACTGTTTTCCTAATGTCCTAACTTCCTAGCACCTAATCCTCCTATTTTTTACATTCTATTTACCACATTCATTGCGGGCACGTGACTCTTTTCCGGCAAAATAAGCTCAATGGCACGAAACACTTTTTCTTGAATCTCACCAGTCAGCATTTCATATTGACTCTTTGGAAACGTTCCCATAAGAAAATCGACCACTTCTTTCTCTCCTGAGGGTTTTTTTGCGCGTCCGCGCGCCGATTTTGAAACACCGACCCGAATACGAATAAAATCTTTGGTTTTTATCGCTCGCGTAATCGATTCTATCCCCCTATGGCCACCGGACCCTCGCCCAAAAGAGACGCGTACGACCCCGAGTGGCAAATCAATGTCGTCATACACCACAATAAGATTCTTTCCTGCCTTCGGAGTCTTTACGTACCCCACAACTGCAGTACCCGACTTGTTCATAAAGGTGTTGGGGAGTACCAACCGAGCACGGACACCGTACACGTCGCCTGTTCCTACCAAATGAGCGGGCTTTTTTTTGTCTTTCAGTGCAACTCCTTCTTGCGTTGCGAGCGATTCAACTAATATGCGTCCTGCGTTATGACGCGTATGCACGTATTCGCCCCCCGGGTTTCCTAAACCAACAATTGTGTACATAGTAAATCAAGTATACACGAGGAGAGCGGTGCAAAAAAATAAATTTTGTATGTAAAAAAATATTTGAAGACAAAAAAATAAAAAAACAATTGACTCAGTGTGCAAGATGCGTACAATACAGAGTAATGGAACGTAATACAGGTAAGTTTGTTGACGATTTCATCAAGTTTGCACTGATTGCACTTCTTATTATTCTCCCCATTCGTGCTTTTGTAGCACAGCCATTCATAGTACGAGGAGCGTCAATGATTCCAACTTTCCAAAGCGGAGAGTACTTAATTGTTGACCAACTCTCCTACCGTTTTCATAACCCCGAGCGTGGCGACGTTATCATTTTGCGATATCCAAAAGACGAAAAAGTATTTTTTATTAAAAGAGTTATTGGTCTGCCGGGAGAAACGGTAGAATTGCTGGGTGAATCAATCGTTATTCAAGGCAACGACTCTCCTCCTGTAACGATTGAAGAACCCTATATTGCAGACGACCGTATACAAAATGAATACGGCGTCTACACATTAGGAGAGGGTGAATACTTTGTGATGGGCGACAATAGAATTGAAAGTTCAGACTCTCGCTCGTGGGGAGTCCTGAAGCGCGACGGCATCGTTGGAAGGGCGTTTCTCAGGGTGCTTCCGCCGACGAGGCTTGATTTATTTCCTGGGCAAGAAACACATAACGAAACATCTTTATGAGATCAATTGAACGAGGGGTACAGCACGAATCTTTAGAAGCAGTAGTCGGAAGCATTGCAAGCGCGTACGGCTTTGTAGACACTCCTGTTGCTCTGTCAAACAAAACACCGCAACAGCAAACACCTACTGACACCGATAAGACAACGTCAGATATTGCGGTGCTCGCAGACACACTCATCGCCGCAAAAGAAGTAACGCAATCGTGGGGCATTTCTCGCCACGGCACCTCTTCTACCGTCGTGTTTGCAATTACCTCTCCAAAGCACGCCATTGCGCAAGCATTTGTCGTAAAGGCGTCACTCGCCGTTGTAGAGTCTGCCGGATTCTCAGACGCTACCGTACTCATCTCTTCTATCGGAGACCAAGAATCACGGCGACGGTTTAACAGAGAACTTGGAAACTTCTTTAAGAAAAACGCAAAAGCAATCCCCGAGCATATCGTAGACACCGCGCAAAAGAGCCCCGAAGACGCAATGAAGCTTCTCGTAGACGAAGAGCACGAGTTGGTAGACTCGCTCCCTCGCAGTATTGATTTTCTTTCCGAATCAAGTCGAAAGATAATGTTAGAGACAATTTCCCTCTTTGAGTCACTCAACATCACATACGAACTTGCCCCACGTCTTGATGCAACCGCCGGTGTACATAACGAAATTTTATTTGCTATAGAAGCATCAGATAAAAAAGGTGAGCGTGTCCGGCTCGCTATGGGAGGAAGGTTTGATGAGTACACAAAAAAGAAGGGCGACGCGACAGAAATTGTTGGAATGGGAGTCTCGGTACCTGAAAAAATTGACTCTCGCATTGCGCGCAGTAGTGTAGATACACCTGCCTGTTTTGTCGTTCACATTGGCGAAGCCGCAAAGATAAAAGCCTTTGGGCTCCTTGACTCTCTCCTCCGTTCAAGGATCGCGCTCGGGCAAGCTATTCTCGCATCAACAATGCAAGAGCAAATGGAGTTGGCAAAAAGTTCGGGTGCAAAGTACGTCTCGGTCATTGGGCACCGTGAAGCACTTGACGACACTGTCATTTTACGAAATCTAACAACGCAGATACAAGAGGTCATTCCGATTCAAAAGCTCCCCGCTCGTATGAGCCGTGTACGCGTGTAAACCTACCGCGCAATTCTACATAACCGAACCGCTCCTTCTCCTTCCACGTACACGTCGGTGTATTCAAAATGTTTCCCATTCTTTTTTACTGACTGTTTCAACCAAGGCGGGATTGGCGTTGGCATCCACCCGTTATGAACCAGCATAAACTTCTCTATCGGTTGCAGTCTGCGCAGAGCGTGGATGTCTTCCACCTTTGGTGCGGGTTGCTTTGATGCAAAAGACTCTTTCTTCATAGTGTCCCTTTGTATACCAAATGTTGCCCATATATCCTAACCGCCTACTTGCAAAGATGGTATAGGTATGTTTAAATCTACCCACTATGACTATGATTGGAGTAGCCGTAAAGAAAAACGAAAACGAAACAACGCCGTCGTTAATGCGTCGCTTTTCAAAACGCGTTCAGGGTTCGGGCATTGTCCGAAAGGCAAAGAGTCTCCGATACCACCTCCGAACTGTTTCAAAACAAAAGAAGCGTAACAGCGCGCTCCGCAGAATCGCTAACAAAGAAGAGCGTGAGCGAAAAGAAAAACTTGGACTCATCCAACCACGCACACGCGGGCGAGGCGGGTCTCGCTAACGAATGTCTCCTACTTTTTCAATACGAAACGGCACTCAGCAGAAAATCCCTGCGGTGCCGTTTTTACGTATAAAAGAAAAAGTCTTGGGAAAAAAGTACGACCTCTCACTGGTGTTTATTGACGAAACGCGGATGCGTACACTCAACACGCGCTATCGAAATAAAAAAACATCAACCGATATTCTCTCGTTTCCTCTCGATACGCTCTCGGGAGAAATGTTTATTTCAATGAATGACGTGCAAAAAAAAGCAAAAAAGTTTTCACTGTCTACCAAGCAGTACCTCGGATTTTTATTTATCCACGGTTTATTGCATTTGAAGGGATTGGATCACGGGCGTACAATGGAGAGACAAGAAAATTCTTGGTGTCGCACGTTTTCCATCCCTTCTCCGAATACATAAGAAAATGTGCGCTATTCTTAAGCGCATGGCATTACGAACAGCAGTCGGCATAGATATTGGCACCTACCAGGTGCGTGTTGTTGTTGCACGAGAATCTGAGAAGGGTGGCGCACCACGCGTCATAGGTACCGGGTACGCTGAAAGCAAAGGTCTTCGTCATGGGTACATTGTAAACATTGCCGACGTCACTCGCTCCATCAGGGTTGCCGCACTGCAAGCAGAAGAAACGTCAGGTTTTAAAATAAAGAGCGCCTTCCTTTCTATCGGTGGCATTGGCCTTGATGAAGTTCGCACAAAAGGTGACGCCGTTACGCAACGAGCAGACGCAGAGATAACCGACTTAGATGTTGAAAACGCGCTCGCTATGGCACGAGAGAGCGTAAAGGGTCGCCTTACAAACAGGCGTGTCCTCCATACCATTCCCCTTTCATATTCAATAGACGGCTCAGAAGTGCTTGGGCGTCCCCAAGGTATGCATGGATCAAAGCTGTCTATAGAGACGCTCTTTATCACCTGCTTAGATCAGCACGTTGACGACCTCATCGAGGCGGTAGAAGGTGCCGATATTGCCGTTGGCGATACTATGGCGTCCCCTCTTGCCGGATCCATCGTAACGGTTACCAATGCCGAAAAGCGGGCTGGGTGCCTTTTGGCAAACATTGGGTCTGAAACAGTTTCAATTGTTGTTTTTGAAAATAGCACCCCTATATCGCTCAAAGTGTTTCGTATCGGGTCTATGGATATAACAAAAGATATTGCCCTTGGACTGCGTATTTCTTTGGAAGAGGCAGAGCAGTTAAAACTTGGAGCAGTCACCGGCGCCTCGTACCCCAAGAAAAAGTTTGACGATATTTTAGGTGCGCGCCTTACCGATATGTTTGAACTTATTGACGGGCATCTAAAACAGCTTGGTAAAGACCAACTACTCCCCGCAGGTATCATCCTCTCTGGTGGAGGCTCTGGCGTTGGATCAATCAGAGACATCGCCGAAGGCTCATTAAAACTTCCTTCAAAAATCGCAGGGTTAAATAACGCGCAGGGGGGAAAGATAAAAGACTCAAGTTGGGCGGTTGCCTATGGACTCACTATCTGGGGACTCACTGGAGAGTCTGCAGAACGCTCTGCAATGAAGGGGGCCATCAGCAGGTTACTCGGAACAATCGTAGATTTCTTTAAACAGTTTCTTCCGTAGATTTTTCTTCGACGCTGTGCCACGCAACACTGTATGGAGCAACCATGCTTCGTAATTTAAACATCGTCGTACGTTCTTTTTCTTTTCGAGACAAAACGATTCGCTGTACAACCCTCCACAAAAAAAAGCTGTCTTCAATAACAACAACGTGCGCACCGGGAGTATCTACAGCAAGGTAAGAAATCTTTGGATTTCTGACTGATCGGAAACCTCCTCGTCTTCGTGATCTTCTTTTTCCTTCCATTGAGTGCTTTATTAAAAAGTAAGAGGTTTATATGAACATTTATTTCTAAAAAAGTCAAGTTCTTCCCTTACGACACCGTTTTGTTATTATAGATGGACTTACTAACGGTAACCCATTACGAGCATGCCTCAAATACATTCTGATATGGAATCTGCTGCACGAATCCGCGTTGTCGGTATCGGCGGTTCCGGAAAAAACGCCATTAACCATATGGTCAACTCTAAAGTAAAAGGAGTTGATTTTATTGTCGTTAACACTGACGCGCAAGACCTTCAACAATCACTTGCAAAGACAAAGATCCACATTGGTAAAAACCTAACGCGAGGTCTTGGAGCTGGGATGAATCCTGCCGTCGGAAAGCGTGCCGCCGAAGAAACGCAGGCAGAAATTCAAGACGCGCTTCGCGGTTCAGATATGGTCTTTATTGCAGGAGGTATGGGAGGCGGAACGTGTACTGGCGCCGCTCCCGTTGTCGCGCAAATTGCAAAAGAGTTGGGTGCTCTTACCGTTGGCGTGGTTACCAAACCATTCTCCTTTGAAGGACAGCAACGAGTCCGTCTCGCAGAGTCAGGTCTCGATGACTTACGAAAAGAGGTAGACGCGCTTATCGTTATTCCAAACGACCGTCTCTTGGCAATCGTTGACCAAACAACCACAGTAAAGAGCGCTTTTGCTATGTGCGACGAGGTGTTGCGTCAAGCAGTTGAAGGTGTCTCAGACCTCATTACCACACCGGGCAATATCAACTTGGACTTTGCTGACATTAAAGCAATTATGCAAGACACCGGCTCAGCCCTTATGGGTGTTGGACTATCCTCAGGAGAGAAGCGCGCAGAAGAAGCCGCTCGCGCCGCAATTAACTCTCCCCTTCTGGATATCTCTATTAACGGAGCTAAAGGAGTATTGCTTTCAATTGCTGGTGGCGAAGATCTCAGTCTTCTTGAGGTTCAAGCAGCAGCTCAAATTGTTACCGACACCATCGATAAAGACGCAAAGGTTATCTTTGGTACTTCTAAAGACGAGCGTCTCAAACGAGGTGAAATTCGTGTCACTGTTATTGCAACGGGTTTTATTGAAGACTCTGCGACAGCGGCCCGAACAACAGGCACTCCTCTGTTTCAAATGACCGGAAAAAAACAGAAAGAAGAAGGAGGAGAAGAAGAAAAACCTTCCGGAAAGATTTACAACACTATGATGCCTTCAGATATTGAACAGCCCGAAGAGAAATCCGAAAAAGACGAAACAACTCCAAAACCTATACACGATGATGACGACGAGTGGAGCGCTGTTCCGGCATTCTTACGACGAGGAAAAAAATAATTAGGAATTTAGGCTCTAGGAATATTAGGAAATTAGCTTAACACCTTCAAACGCTTTGCGTTTGAAGGGGTTTTGGGATATGGTGTAAAGGTTGATCAATAGTTTACTTTTAATGCTAAAGCCTAGAGCCTAATTTCCTAACTTACGGTATACTTATTTCTATGTACGACTTAGCAATTATTGGAGGAGGTCCAGCCGGAAGCGCCGCCGCGGTCTACGCTGCGCGAAAGTTGGTAAAATCGGTTTTAATTACTGAATCATTTGGAGGTCAAAGTGTCGTTTCGCCAGAGATTGAAAACTGGATTGGTACAGAAAAGATTTCAGGAGAAGGCCTTGCAAAGAGCTTGGAAAATCACGTGCGTGCATACGCCAAAGACATTGTTGATATTGAAGAAGGAGAAAAGGTGGTCGCCGTCACGTCAAACCACACCGGACATTTTGATGTTACAACACAAAGCGGTAAATGCTTTGAAACAAAAACAGTACTCGTTGCAACAGGCGGGTCACGAAAAAAGTTGAACGTCCCCGGCGCTGAAAAATTTGATAACAAAGGTGTTACCTACTGCGCGTCCTGCGACGGACCACTGTTCTCTGGAATGGATGTTGCGGTTATTGGTGGCGGAAACGCGGGTTTTGAAACAGCCGCACAACTTTTAGCATACGCAAAATCAGTCACCTTGCTTCAACGAAGAGATACCTACGTTGCCGACCCGGTTACGGTAAAAAAGGTGTTATCTCACCCTAATATGCGTGGAATCACAAATGCAGAGACCCTTGAAGTACTCGGAGACAAATTTGTAAACGGATTAAAGTACCGAGATACAAAAACAGATGCAGAGCATACACTGCCGGTATCAGGAGTGTTTGTTGAAATCGGACTCGTTCCTTCAACAGAGTATGTAAAAGATTTGGTTGATATGGATCAGTTTAATCGTATTGTTGTTGACGCACGATCACAACGAACGTCTATGCCAGGCATTTGGGCAGCGGGCGATTGTACAAACGAGCTGTACCACCAAAACAACATCGCCGCAGGCGATGGGGTTAAGGCACTTGAAGACATCTACCTCTACCTCAACGCGCAATAGGCTGGTTTTTTATTATGATTGGGTGTCGCCACTAGATTCCTTTGGTTGAGGTTACGATGCATCTATCCCTTCTGCACGCGCCCGCAAAACCACGTTAAAGTAAAGCGCGAGGAATACTACAAATGATATGACAAGCGGGATGAGGAGAAGAAACATACTAGCAAGAGACGCCCACCCTCCAGCGTTTAGAAGAATTATTGCTAGTGTAGAGATGCCAATTGTAACTAATAGTAACGGCAAAAGTTTTATAAAAATCATTTTATAAGAATATTTGTAGGTTTTAAGAATAATGCTATGTGCAATTATTATGGCTGTAAGACTAAGTAAGGGCGACATAGAAATGAACCAATAAGCGATAATGTATAAGGTTAAAAAAAAATGATGAACTTTTTTCTGCTTGATATTTCTTTTTTTAAAGATTTCATGCGAAGGTATTTTAGGTTGGATAAAATTACACCTCTATTATACTATCGACCAAACCCATCGGTATTTGAATCCTTGAGACGCCATAAATACCAAGACGCAATCGTTCGGTACGGCTTCCACGCCTCTGCCAACTTTTCCATTTTTGAAGCAGAAGGAAGCGCTTTTAGTTTAAAAAGTTCTTGAAACCCTTTTTGAATGCCCAAGTCCCCCGTCGGCAAAACATCGGGACGGTTTAAGAAAAATATTAAAAACATATCGGCAGTCCACACGCCAATGCCTTTGACTGCAATAAGGTGCGCACGAATCTCTTCATCTGACATTTTTGAAAACTTCTTTGGCTCAATAGTGCCATCAAGAAACTTTCTGGAAAGGTCTCTCAGGTAGTCTGTTTTTTGACCTGACAGTCCAACCGAGCGCATTTTCGCAATTGGTATTTTGAGCACCATCTCTGGTGTTGGTACGGTGCCATAGAGGGCTAGGAAACGCTCTAAAATCGTCCCTGCCGCCTTTCCGGAGAGCTGTTGGTACACAATAGAGCGAATGAGTGCTGAGTACGCATTTCGTCCTCTTTTTAAGTCAGGAAGCGGATGTTTGGCAATCACCTTTGCTAGTTTTTTATCTTCTTTTAAATGCGCGAGCGCCTCGTCCAAATACGTCATCATCCCCAAATTATACAGCCTGGAAACGAAAAACGGGGAAATGTCTTCGCTTCACTTAGGAAAATGGTGACTGACCCCATTTTTATCATTTTTAACAGAAAAATGGTGACTGACCCCATTTTCCCACAGAGGACGATGACAAACAGGTCATGAGTATTGAAGCACAACTCTTTGAGCTTCGTGAATTTGCTCGCAAAGAAAATCTTGAAATTGTTGAGACATTTCAAGAGTCGAGAAGTGCAAAGACTCCGGGACGTGAGGTATTCAACAAGATGATGGAAAAGATTGAGAGTATGGAGAATGTGGGAATACTCGCGTGGCATCCTGATAGACTTGCGAGAAATAGCGTGGATGGTGGTCGCATCATCTATCTTGTTGATCAAAAGAAAATTACGTCTTTGCGCTTCTCGACATTTTGGTTTGAACCAACTCCGCAGGGGCTCTTTATGTTACAAGTGGCGTTCGGTCAGTCGAAGTATTACTCCGACAATTTAACGCAGAATGTTAAGCGAGGTATGCGCCAAAAAGTACGGCGAGGAGAGTGGCTCACAAAAGCGCCATTCGGGTATGTGAATAATCCAAAGACTCGCAATATTGAACCACATCCCACTTATAGCAAGATTATTGTTCGCGCATTTTTAGAGTATGCAAAGAAATCGCACACTCTCGTATCTCTCGCCGACTTTTTGGCGCTCCACGGAGTAACTACTTCCAAAGGTACGCCACTTGGCAAAGCTTCTATCAAGCGGATGCTCACAAACAGAGCATATTTGGGATTTGTGAAGCATCATGAGGAATGGTTTGACGGAAGCTTTGCGCCAATTATTTCCCCGAAATTGTTTGAAGCCGTACAAAAAGTATTAGCGACAAGAGAAAGACCGCGCAAAACAAAGACAGGCCACAATTTTCCTTTCGTTGGACTTTTTCGTTGTGAGGAGTGTGAAAGCATGATCACCGCACAATGGGCAACAGGAAAGTGCGGAGGAAAATATAGATACTATCGGTGCACGAAAAAGAAAGGAAAATGTGGTCAAGGATATTTGAGCGAGGAAGCTCTTGTCGCAGAAATAAAGGAACGGCTCCAAACAATTTCACTTAGCGATGAGAATACAGATTATATGCTCAAAAGGGTTGAGGAGTTTGAGCAAGAAGAAAATCACTCATCGCAAAGTCGTGTTCAAAATCTTTCTTCCAAAGTCAAAGCAAGCGAGGAGAAATTAGACAAGCTCGTTTCTGTTTATCTTGATGGTGATATTCCAAAGTCAGTGTACATCAAGAAAAAAGACGAGCTGATGAGAGAATCACTTGCTTTGAAAGAAAAGCGGAAAGATTTTGAACACTCGGGAAATAATTGGGTCGAACCCCTGCGGGAATGGATTTTAGATACGAAACAAGCCAACTTTTTGAGCTCATCCGCAGATTTCCACGAAATCAGCTCCTTCGTCAAAAAGGTTGGAACGAACCCTACGGTTCGTGACAAATCCGCGCGCTTCGGCGCGCCAGTTCCGTCTGAATTCGTCGCTTCGCGACGCGCATTGGGAAAAGTTTTAAATTGTGACCCCACGGGGAATCGAACCCCGATTCCAAGCTTGAAAAGCTTGTGTCCTAACCGTTAGACGATGGGGCCGAGAATTCTTGAAATTTTCGGCAGAAAACGCAGATAGTCCGATGAGAGAATCTACGAGTCAGAGCTGGGCTCTGGTGAGGAGATTCTATCGAGGAATCTCTGTGTTTTCAACGAACAAACAAGAAGGCGAGGCAACATCGTCGTCTGTACGATGGGGCCTCAAGCTACAGGACTTAGGATGTTGGGCATTAGGCTTTAGCAGAACTAAGGACTAATAACTATAAACTAAGCACTGAAACTGGATTTTAAAATACCATTTTTACCTCAAAAATGCTAGGATTTCTTCACCTGGAGGCGTCGGATAGTGGTTTATTCCACCGGTTTCGAAAACCGGCATACCGCAAGGTATCGTGAGTTCGAATCTCACCGCCTCCGCCTTCGCTACGCCGAAGCTCGCAAGAGCGGAGGCGAGTTTCGCATAGCTTCGACATGGCACAGTCCACAGAAGACGGGCAAAAGCGAAAACGATGTATCTTTTCTATATTAAATACTAATGTAACAAGTATGGAATTTGAAATAAATTATCTTGCAGTATTTCTTGCTTCTGTGTCCGCGCTCATTGTGGGGAGTCTATGGTACGCCAAATTTGCATTTGGTAAATCGTGGATGAAAATGATTAACCTTACTGAAGAAAAAGCGAAAGAAAAGATGCTTCCGGCGGTGGCGGGTATGTTTGTTCTGTCACTGGTTATGGGGTATATGCTATCGCACGTAACGTATATGTCTATGAATGTATTTGGCTACTCTGCACAAATGGCGGGTATCTCGAGTGCCTTTATGATGTGGGTTGGATTTGTGTTGCCAGTTTTGGGAGGAACCGGACTGTTTGAACAGCAACCAAAAAAACTAATGCTCATTAACCTTGGTAATTGGCTTGTTACCTTACTCGCAATGGGAGCAATTATCGGATTTTTTGGTTTCTAAACAAACAAAGTTTAAAGCAGAAAATAGCTGGATAACTGAAGCATACCCCTCTCCAACTTACGTCTTTTTGCTCATCAGTTTTTTCGTATTTTCAGCAAGGTTCATAGCAAGAAGCATACTCGCCTCTTTTTCGTCTGACCACTCACCTCGCCCAAAATCAACACAGTACACATTCATCGTCTCTGGATCTACTAACAAGTTTGGTGATGAAAGGGCGTGTAAATCCAGTGTGTCTACTTTTAAATCATCGGGGTTGTAAACTCTGCTGGCAAGTTTTGATATAGGGCCGAGGTCTAATCGCGCGTCTAGTTGAGCATCTTTGGGAACCGATTCGTTTACCCTATTTATAATCTTACGCATAAAAATCAAACGAGAGAGCAACGTGTGCAGATTTTCCAAAAGACGTGTATCTGACAGCTGTTCTTCAGAAAGCTCTGACAACTTTACATCAGGTACACGCTCTTGTACGGTATACCCCTTTACACGTTTCAAATCGCCGTCTTGCTGTTCACCCAAAACAAAAAAAGACTCTGGGATAAACCCTCCCAAAAAGAATCGCAACATTTCGTACTTCTTTTTCTTATACAAAAGTTCTTGCTCTCGCATCTGAATGGTTTCCGGAGATGTCTTTTCTTTACGAAGAGAGTGGTTAATTTTCACCACGTACCCTTGGCGCCCCGTCAGTGGCATCACCACGCTATCCTGCCCGCGACCAACAGCATCGCCAAACGGATATCGAAAAATAGGAGCCATTTTATTTGCTTTTCCGGGTGACTCGTTCATATATTAATAATACAACTTAAAAGAGGATTTGTCAAAACATCCACGGTGAATTCTCACCCTAATCGCACCAGAGTTTGCAGGCTAATTGCACCACCCCCTGAAGCCTCCATACTCTGGTGTATATGGCACATACACACATTGGACCTGCCGAATGGCCGGTCATTGCTCGGC
>Ga0210057_1005095_pt1 | contig 17063 bp, 19 predicted proteins | sample CryGeyCG2114_010_2_FD_183968 | JGI IMG/M metagenome (GOLD analysis project Ga0210057, IMG submission 183968) | Groundwater microbial communities from aquifer - Crystal Geyser CG10_big_fil_rev_8/21/14_0.10 (SPAdes) (version 2) | ecosystem: Environmental > Aquatic > Deep subsurface > Groundwater ...
CTGGACCACCTGGCACAAACACCGGAGCAACTTTCTGCCGGAGTTGGCGAAACTCACTAAGATAACCTAAAACAGCCCTGGCGGGCTGTTTTCAGTCAGGGAGCTTCCTCGACCTGTGAGCGGTTACGAATCAAAGTCATCGGGTAAACCGCCGACAATCCCCGCACCAACGCGGCCTGTCCAGCAATCACGAACAACAGCGTACGTTGAAGCAGACATGACAATCTCCTTAAATCAAAACAGAACAAGTTGAACAGGAATAAGTTTCCCCCTCCAGCAGCCAAACAGTTTGGCAACCAGAGGGGAAAACTATTTAATTATCAAAGTTCGTGCCGATCCTGAATTCTTTAAGCAAGCACCTTTAAGAAAACAGTATATAAGACCGCACTCAAATGAGTACTTGTGTGCCGACGCGGTGGGCAGAAAGCAACAAAGGCTCTGTCCCAGATCAGGTACCGGGACTCTTCGAAAGCAATCACTCTGTTTTCTTAAAGGTGCTTGCATTATGAACTCCTGGACACTGTCGTATCAGTGAAAATCCATCCTAGCAGAGTGGCAGATTTATGTCAAGCATACTGACACTATATTTCTAAAGGACGTCAATTTAATAGCTAAATAAGCCGTATAAATACTGTTAAAACTGTAATTATTCTGTCAGAAAATAAATAGAGCCCGGTCACCGAGCTTGCATGGTGCAATAACTTGGTGCCGGGCTTTTGCCGAACGCTTTACTCTAAAGAACAAGGTGGTGAGGGGCAGCTCCCCTCCATATTTCCTTAGGGAACCGCTGATCCCTCTTCTTTTTTGCGTGCTGTCATTCCGGCAGGTAGCCGCTCTATATTTTTAGAGCGGCCAGTATGGTATGGGGCCGGAGTATCGATCGTTAGATGGCGCTATGTGCGCCCAATCTGGTTAAACACGCTATCATCCTTTCAAGCACTCGACTTCTCGGAACATTAGCCTGTGGGCATGACAGACCTCCTTTCTTTAAAACTCCAGTGCAAACAAATGAACAGCCCTTAAACTAGGGTAGAAGCAACATACACTCTCAAAAGTATTATGTCAATAGTAGTGGTGAAATTCATGGTTCAAGATACTCTGCCTCATTTGAAAACTAGGCAAGCTGTGACCACAAAAGTTCAAACACCTGACGCAACGATTGCACAATCGCTTTGTCTTCAATGGCAACTCCTCGCAACGGTAAACCATAAGGCACAAAATAGGCTGTGTTATCACGCAGTGCGATATCTGCCTCAAAAGGATATTGATCAAACGAAACATATTTGGCTTGTCGATCTTTGGTTGAATAACCAGAAAGCGGACCTCGTTCAGTAGTGTAAATAACTCTGCTAGAAATACGTTTTTTTGAGCGCATTGCCCGCACTTGTTCAATAGGAAAATCTACCTGCTGCAAGATTTTTTCCGCCTTATCAAGATGCAAAATGCCGAGAATTTCTCCGCCCCGCCCCTTTAACGTATCTCGAAAATAGGCTGCGATAGCGGGCGCTCCTTCATAATACCGCACCACTGGACGCTTCCCTTTCTCAAATTGTCCACGAGAAATAAGCTCGGGAATTAGTTTTTTAATCGTTTCCCGCTGTCGATTGAACTCAGTCTCACGCTCATCAAGCAATATCAACAACCGCTCAGGTGACTCAGCCACAAAGAAAGTTTTTTTACCTTCTTCATAGGTCGTGACAAACCCCTTATCACGCAGATCATCCAGCACTAAATAGGTCGTCGCCCGCGGCACGCCGCTCCGCTGCGCAATCTTCTGTACCGGACTCGGCCCTAGTTCCAGCGCCGATAAGTATACCTTCGCCTCGCGCCTATCCAAGCCAATCTGTTGCAACTCAATCTCTAATTTGTTAGCCATATTGTCACTAGCCTGCCATGCTTCATATAGATTGTCAATTTTTGGCATGAGAAAAACGGCAGAAGTAACTCCTGCCGTATGTAAGTTTCTAAATACCCTCTCCCCCGGCAGGGAGAGGGATAAGGGTAAAGAGCAGTATTGTCACCGGTCCGGCTTATGGGATCTCAGATACCGGTCGCCGGCCTCCGGGCCGAATAGCTGAAAGCTCGTTGCTGCCGCATCCAGATGTTGCTGGATCTGCTCCATGTGCCGCTTCGGACCGCGGACGGTGCGGTCAACTTTTAGTAGACGTCCGCACGCGGGGCAAGTACCTCGGAACTCAAGAAATGCCGCCGTCATACTCACCGGACCGAACCCGCAGCCGTAGGGCTTACGGTAAAATACCTGCGGACAATGATAGTACGTCATCACAATCTCCTTGACAGAATCAGATTCTCTTCCCTTACTCAGAGGGAAGAAAGAAGGAGGGTCACGTCGAATTCGCACGCTTTTTACGCCGTCCTTGGCGGTTGGACCGCGCCGAAGCAATTAACTGCAACCGATCATTGCCGGCAGATTGCACCGTAGCAATCTTGCCGGTCGGCATCCGCAGCTCCGCCTCCACTTCGGCCGGCTGGGCGCTAAACAGTTCTTGCTGAGTGACCGTCACACCCGGCAGCGCCGCCGTCAATTCCTGATCAGCCAACAGTTCTTTCTTCTTCACTGTTTCCGTAACCTTGATAAAGCGTTCCAAGCCCAGACATTTCAGTTGATTAATGAGTTCCTTCTCATCGGCAATATCGACCGCCGGCGGCGAAAAGCGCCACCAAAACGAGCCGGTCAAAAGTTTTACTGTCTTCACTGCATCGTTACCTGTCAATTCGACCCGGTGAGATTTCGCAAACTCATACAATGCAGAAAACAAAGCATCACGCCGTGCGATATGGGGGGCTGCCTGGTTGGCCGCAAGCTCTTTAGCCCGTTCGATCCGCTCTGTCAGCCGAAGTTCGGCTGTCTGGATAGCCCGGCATGCTTTGCCAAGATGCCGCAGCACCGCCGCCGCCTCGTTAAGGTTCCGCGGCGTCGCCACCGCCGGAGCACCATCGCCACTAACAGTGGCAGAAACAATAACCTGTTTTTTCTTTCCCACGTATCACCTCATATTGGAAAAAGAACGAATAAAGCAATCGATCCATCACCACAATTCCTCGCAGTGCCTAATCACATACCAACTGCAGCAGATAAAGTCAATAAAAAAAGCGGTAAACACTCACCCCGGCGAAGTTGTGTTATGATGAAATCCCAAAACAAACAGCTCACACAAACCGTATGGCCAAGTTGCCCAACACGTCATCGATGAACGCATGGTTGAGTGGCGTAACCTCAAAACCCTGCACCGCAAGGCCCGAGTGCGCGTCAAGCAACTGGAACACACCGTAGCCCGGCAACAAAACCAGCTGGAAGAGCAGGATAGGCGCATCGCCGAACTGGAAGCGATGGTCAGAAAGCTCACCGACACCAAAACCCGCTTTCGTTTCTTCCTCTTTGGTGAAAAGAACCAAACACCCAAGAGCAAGCAACACAAACGGAAGAAGCAACGTTCCAAGGAAAGTTACCAGCGCCCCCAGCCGAAAGATGAAGACATTACCTCCCGCCAAGAATTGGTTCTGGATGTCTGCCCTGCCTGCGAACATGAGCTGTCCGTCAGCCAGGAAAGTTATCAGACCTGGGTAGAAGACATCGTCTTCGCTCCCAAGACGGTCACGGCATACACTGTCCACCGGCACTGGTGCCGCCACTGCCGCAAACTGGTCAGGGCGCCGCTGCCCAATACCTTGCCCGGCATACACATCGGCCTGAACACGGTAAGCTTTGTACTCATAGAACACTACTGCGCCAAGAAGACGGATGAGCAGATCATTCAGAGTGTAGAGCGTTATCATCGTTTAACCCTCTCCAGCGGCGAGATTACCGCTATCCGCCACAAAGCGGCCGAACTGTTCGGCGACCAGTATGAGGAGATCTCCCTGGCCATCCGCGAAGCCACTGTCGTCTACGGGGATGAGACTGGTTGGAAAATACTCGGCAGCCACGGCCAGTGCTGGGTCCTGACGGCTCCGGAGAAACCAGCCACCCGTTTCATGATGGCTGACACCAGAGGAGCCGGGGTGTTAGACGAAGCCTTAGGCGATAACTTTACGGGTATTATGGTGTCTGACTTCTACAGCGCCTACGATCATGCCGGCTCCGACCAATAGAAGTGCTGGGTGCACCTGCTGCGGGAGACGCACCTCTTAGCCAGAGATGATCCCGACAACCAAGAGCGTTTGCATCTGCACACGGAACTCACCAGGATGTACGCGGCCATTATCCGGTTTAAAGCTAAAACGTGGACGAAACAAAGAGCGCACTACACTGAAACCAGGCTGGCTAACCAACTGCAGCAGGTAGAGAATACAAGCTGGACGGATAAGGAATGCCAGCGGATTGCCAAACGCATCACCAAGTACCGGCGAAAGCTTCTGACCTGTATCAGACATCCCAACGTGCTGCCAGAAAACAACACGGCCGAGCGCGGTATCTGGCCGGTAGTTACCCACCGCAAGATCACGAGCGGCAGCCGTTCAGACAAGGGCGCTCAAACCTACCAGGTAAACAAATCAGTCATGAAAACCTCCGTCTGGAGGGTGGTGACCTGGTGGCTAAATTGCGCCAGACGCTGTACCAGAGCGCCTGGAAGACAAAAATCACCCCGGAGGCAGTCTAACAACTGCTTCGCTGGGTGAGTGTTTCAAAAAGAGATTTGACACAAATTAAATATAATGATATAAAGACTAGTTCACTCAAAAAGCGGGATTTGAGAGAACACTCCCAGAAAGGGAAAAATGTACCCTAAACAGGCCTCCCGCGGCCACATTGGAAGGAGTCTTGAATATGAGACATCGCCGAGCTTACATTTCATCGAGAATGACTGCGTTGGCACCGCACCTGCGCGGACCCGCGGCACCAGCTGACCCGCCAACCGCTACGCCGACCAGTTGGAGTAGCGTCACTGCTCCGCCCATACCTCGGACGAGACGACGCACAACAATGGTGCTAATTCTTACCGGCGCACACAGCGTCCGCTGGCAACGCCGCCGCTACACGCGCCGACTCAACGCGTAATCCGTCCCCTCGACGGCTCTCAACGCTCTTCCCTTCTTCCTTCATCGCCCGGTCTGCACAACACAGATCGGGCATTTTTTTATGTGTCGCTTTGACTGGATAACATGCAAAAAGTTCAGGACACCCATACTTCCCGCCAACTTCGTTCTTGCCGCCGCAGCCAGAATACACTTGCCGCAAATAGAGCAACATAATACAGCACTAGCATCCACACCGGCAGCGACACCTCATCCAATGAGGCATACGGCATGCGCGACAGCCATGCAGTCACCCTATCCATCACCGTCACCAGCAGGTGAACAACAAAACTCACTGCCAAACCCGCTGGTTGCCAGACGCCGGACAGCAGCAGTACCACGGCAGCCAGTACCAGCGTCAATGACGATACCGGCACAATGATCATATTTGCCGGCAGCCCAACGAAAGAGATACTTCCGAAGTGGTATAAGCTAAGCGGCCAAGTTGTCAGCACTGCCCCGGCAGAAACGGCTGACAATCCAAGTAAGAGCGGCCGTAAGCCGCCCTTTTCCCCTAAGGCATGCAGCCGCGGGCGTAGAAGAAAAAGCAGCAAGAAAATACCCGCGACCGCGGCAAAGGACAGCTGCCAGCCCGCATCCGCAGCCAGGTCCGGCCGCATCGTCAGCATTGCTGCAGCGGCGGCCATAAATACGGACGGCAAGGAAACGAGCTGACGGCTTGCCAATGCTAATCCGGCAAGTGTCCAAAAAATACTCGCCCGAACCGCCGAAACTGGTGCTCCGATAAATAATACATACCCCCACAGCAGTGCCCCTACGAACAACAACCGCGGCCAGACCGACAGCGGCAAAAGTAATACCGCGCCGTAGAAAATGCCCATAAGCACGCTGACATGCAATCCAGAAATGGCCAGCACATGACTCACTCCTACCCGACGGAACTGGTCTGTCAGGGAATCCGACAATGCGGAACGATCAGCTAATAACAGCGCTCGAACGATGCCCGCATCCGGCTCATAGAACACAGAAGATATCCGCCGCTGTGCTCCCGCGTACAATAAATGCAGTCGGTCCCGGCGCCCGACCTCCGTGCGAACATTCGGCCACCGCCAAATAAACTGGATATTTTGGCGCGCCAGATAATTGGCATACCCGGCAGAAAAAGCAGCCGCATCCGTCAAGGTCTGGCGTTCGCCGCCGGACAGCCGCACTGTGCTGCCCACAGGCAATTGCAACCAACGGTCTGTAGTTAACAGCCCGCGGCAACCATCCCCATCGTCAACTACCGCCTGTTGCCAATCTTCCCGCACTCGCGGCCGCTCCACCACCGTGCCGCTCCAGCCCTCACCAGGTATACACGTCTCGAGCGGTATCCCGCGTCCGTGCACGCATCCCAGCACAGCCAATATTGCTGCCGCCGTCATTCCCGGCCGCGTCAGGCCCGCCTGATGCGCTAGCGTTGCTGCCGCCACGACCGCTGCCGTCATCGCCCCCACCGGCCACCCGGCCGTGCCTGCCGCAATGCCACCCATCCACGCAACACAAAAAACAACAAAAAAAGTCCGCACAGAATAATAAAGACACGAAATTGAAACATGCACAAACAGCCAACTTGCGAAGTGAACACCACAATAAGTATTAAGAAAAAACGGCGTGTGCCGCTTTTGCTGTGTTCATTTTTTTGTGCAGTACATTTGTTACTTGGCTCCTGTGCCGTACTTCTGCGACGGCGGAGCCGCATCAAGCCTATCCCTCGTCCTGACCGCGTCCGCGGGCTTCCTTCTGTTCCCGCATCTTCCGCCTAATAAACGTTGGTACGTCAAGATCTTCACCGTCACTTGCCGGTGCGCTTGTACGTGCTGCCGGATAGGAGACTGGTTTATGCACTGGTGTGTGTGGCTCATGCGTGCGCGGCTCTTCTTCCGGACCCGCCGCGGGTGGAGGAGTAGCCGCCGTGGTGAACGGTGAAAACTGCACTGCTCCGCTGTACTGACGGCGCGGCGTCTGCCGCACCACTTCCGGATTATCAAAACCTGTGGCCACGGCTGTAATTTTCAACTCCCCTTCTTCCACTTGCTCTGGATCAATCACTGCACCAAAAATGACCTTGGCGCTAGGATCCACTTGCTCTGTAATGATGCGCGCCGCTTCCTCCACTTCAAACATGCGCAAGTCGGGACCAGCAGTGATGTTAAACACTACACCCCGAGCCCCATCCACCGTTACGTCCAACAACGGACTTTCAATCGCCGCCCGCGCCGCTTCGGCTGCCCGATTTTCTCCAGTTGCGCGGCCAATACCCATCAACGCTGAGCCGGCATTATGGACAATCGCCCGGATATCCGCAAAGTCTACATTCACCATACCGTGCTGCGTAATCAGATCAGAAATGCCTTGCACCCCCTGGCGCAGCACATCATCCACCACCCGAAAGGCGTCCAGTAAGCTTGTTTTCTTATCAATAATCTGCAACAGCCGGTCATTGGGAATAATTACTGCTGCGTCCACCCGGTCTCGCAACTCGGACAAACCTTCCTCCGCCAAAGTCATACGCTGCTGGCCTTCGAACGCAAAAGGCTTTGTTACCACCGCCACCGTCAGCGCACCGGTTTCCTTGGCAATCTCGGAGATGACCGGTACTGCGCCCGTCCCGGTCCCGCCGCCGAATCCGGCTGTCACAAACACCATATCCGCCCCTTTGATTGATTCATATAAGTCTTCCCGGCTCTCTTCTGCCGCCTGTTGTCCGACACCGGGATCCATCCCTGCTCCCAAGCCTCGCGTCAAGTTCTGGCCAATATGTATTTTCACCGGCGCACCGGAATAATGCAGCGCCTGTGCATCAGTGTTCACGGCAATAAACTGAACACCCTTAATCTTGGCTTCAATCATTCGATTCAGCGCAGCGTTTCCGCTTCCGCCGGCGCCAATTACTTTGATGTTGGCTACATTCTCAATTGTTGGCTTTTTGAGGGGCATTCCTCCTTAAGAGTAGGACTGCCTGCTTTTCTGTCAACAACAATAGTGTCCAACATGAACACTTTTGATACACAAAGACAAATTAAAAGAGAAATTCCTTCAATCCTATCGCCGTGCCGGCAAGCCACGCCATGCGCTTAAAATCCAAGCGGGAAGTTACGTTGCGTTGCGAAATACCAAACACAAATCGCAGGGTGCAGACAAAATTCCTGTCCGGCAGAACCTGAACGGAAGGTTCAAAGAATAGTTACGGTAAAAAGTGTTTAAACCACCCGCGCGCCCGGCGCATATCCGGCAGCCGCCAGACGCGCCCGCCCAGTCGATGACGGGGAGATGCCTCCTCCTGCTCCAATGCCCACAATACCAATCCAAATGCCGTGGCAAAGGCCGGGTCACCTGCCTGGTCAAGAGTGCCTTCAAACTGTTTGGGCCACGCTACGTGCGCCGGTAACCGCAGCCGCTTCTTAGCTGCCTCCACGACGCCCGGCAAGCTCGCACCGCCGCCGGTGAATACAATCCCGGCCGGTAGTAATCCTGAACGGCCTAATTGCTGCAATTCACGGTCAACAAAAGAAAAAATCTCATCCACACGCGCCCGAATAATTTCCGCCACCTGTTTACGCGATTCTGTCTGCTGCTCACCGTCGCTCTCTACTACAATACTCTCGTTCTCTTTCACCTCCGCCACCAGTGCCGTTCCGTATTGCCGCTTTATCTCTTCAGCCACATCAATGGAGGTACGCAACCCGATCGCAATATCGTTGGTGATATGCGCTGCTCCCAAAGGCAACACCGCCGTGTGTAACAGCAAATTCTCCTCATACACCGCCATCCCGCTAGTGCCGGCCCCTAGGTCTACCAACACGACCCCAAGCTCACGCTGGCGCTTGTCCAGCACAACAGTCGCAGCCGCCAACGGTGCGAACACATAATCTTCCACATGCACACCGGATTGGTTCACCACCTTTGTAACGTTCTTAATAAATGGCGTCGACCCCTCAATCATATGGGTTTCTACCTCCAACCGAACCCCGGTCATGCCGATCGGATCGTGGATTTTCTCATGACCGTCCACGATAAAACCTTGCGGAAGCACATGAATGATTTCCCGATTCGACGGCAAGGACACCGCCTGAGCTGCATTGATAACCCGCGTCACATCCTCCGGAGTAATTTCCCCGTCAGCTCGGCTAACCGCAATCACTCCGCGGGAGTTTTGCGAGGAGATGTGGGAACCGTTAATACTCACATACGCCCGGTCAATTTCCGCACCGGCGATCCGCTCGGCCGTATCCAATGCCCGCGAGAGCGACTTCACAGCATCGTCCACATCAGTAACCACGCCCTTCTGAATGCCTTCAGCCAGCACCGTGCCAATACCGAGAATGGTCGGTACCGCAGCTTCCGCATTAGCTTGGGCAACTACCACGCGCACTGCCGCCGAACCTAAATCAATCCCGGTTAAAATGTGTGGTTGAGCCATAGGTACAGTGCTTAGTATAATCAGCCCCTAATCGTGGCGACAACCAGCAGTAAAGTCGCTCCTGCTGCCCCCGCCGCAAGTAATAACACTGCCCCGGCCAGCATATCTTTTGCTGTACCAATTATTTGGCTATACTTCGGATGAATCGCATCCGCAAAACGCTCGAATGCCGCGTTCACTAGCTCTACTGCCAACAACAGCACCCACGCGCCCACTATGAGCACATAAGCTCCCGGCGGCACCCGCAACCACCAGCCGCCCAGCATCACTGCGAACAGCACTAGCACTCCAAAGCGAAAATTCCTTTCTTCGCTAAAACCCATGATGACGCCGCGGCTAGCACACCGTAAGGAAGAAATGAGCCGCATATTTTTTCGCCACTGCGCCACAAGCTGCTAGATCAAGGGTAATAGACATAAGAATAGCAGGACAAAGCTGACGCGTCACTTAACCGGCCGGTCCAGCAAAGAATGGCCACCACGGCAATAAGTTAATTCCAGCTGTCAATTATCACATTTATGTAACAGCTTTCCCTGCTTTTACTTTGGTAGATACGGTACCAGACAAAAGCAACCGGAGCGCACGGCCATCAGCAAACCGCATACGATAAGCTTGCTTGATCCAAAATTGAGCAACTAATTTTCCTTCAGGAGCGAATCAGCTAAAAATCCCGCTGCGGTCAGCACCCGCAGCTCAGCAGCCTCCATTGCCTGCTTTTCTGCCGGTGTCGCGTGGTCCATACCCGCAGCATGCAAAAACGCGTGGGCAAGCAGCAATGCAACATATTCTCGCAAAACAACACCGCGCTCCTGCGCTTCCTGCTCCGCTATAGGAAAACACAGTGCAATATCATGACTGCCGTCCTCATAGGAAAATGTCAGCACGTTGGTTGCCTCATCCTGCGCCAAATAGTCCCGCTTCAGCTGTCGGCTCTCATCCAATGCAACACAACGCACCGTAACAATATCATCATCAAAATCACGCTCTGCCCGCACCCCCGCCCACAATGCTTCCACCTCCGCAATTGTCAGGGGAAGTGTTTCATCATCAGATTGCAAAGTCACAGGCACACAAAAAGTTTACAGCGGAGAACGAAATGCGCACAACAACAGCACTAAACATAAAACAATACCCCGCAGCGGCAGGGCATTGACATAATTCTATTCTTTTATGATTTGCTCTTCTAGAGCTTATCGCCCGGCGACGGAATCAGCGGATTATATCCGTTCGTAATTTCATCACCATCCGGGTAACCATCTCCATCCGTATCCGGGTTAAACGGATCCGATCCGAACTCCCGCTCATCAGGATCAGGAAAACCGTCATTGTCTGAGTCCAGCTTCCCAGGTCCCAACGGATCATATCCGGCCCGTACTTCTTCACCGTCACTATATCCATCGCCGTCTGTATCGGCCAACTGCTCATTTGTTCCGTAGAATGCTTCTTCGGCCGCCGTCAGGCCGTCACTATCCTCATCGCCGACGGCCGCCTCTGTATCCACTTCTGTCCCGGCATTGTTCGAATCAACCGTCTCGTCGGAAACCGGCGCCTCGCCGGTATCCGAAACCGTAAATAAACTCTCCCCGTTCTGTCCTGTCGTCTCGTTGGAAGCCGGCGCCTCACCGGGTCCGGAAAGTAAGAAAATACGCACCGCTGCATATCCGCCGGCTGCCAGCAAAATGAGGATTATAAAAGAAAGCGCGAAGAGCAGCATTCGACGGCGTCGGTGGGTGCGTGCCGGTGGCTGGGAAAACATATCCGGTGCCAATGGCGGCGTAGTTTCCGCAGGCGCTGCTGATATTGACTGCTTTTCTGCCGACGGCGGAGCAGACGAACCGGCCGGCGTATGCGTGGCAGCAAATGGATCTGGTGCATCCACCCCGCCGCCGGGAACCCGACCAGTAAGCGGCGGTGTTTGTAAAGCCGAATTCAGCGGTGTGGTAAATCCCTCTTTCTTGCTCCTCCCAGCACTGTCAGGATGGCGAGGAATACCTCCTGAACTTCCGGTTGGTAAGTTATCCGGGGGGGATCCGAAAGCTGCTGTCATACGCTCAAGTATACCAAAAACAAACCGCCGTACAAAACTAGCTACTACCCTTAACTTGAATCAGCTGCTGCGCACACCCAAATGTCTCACGACCGAGACCACCGTCCGCGGCCGCCTCGGCCTTGCGGTGGTGCAAACTCATCAATCTCGCCCAGTTTGATCAAACGTTCACGTTCCGTTTGCATTTGTACCCTCCGAATAGCATCTTCACGCATCTTTCGTCGGCCTTTTTTACGCGTATGAAAACGAACTTTTTTTGCCTGCAACAAAACACCGCTCTGCTGAACAACCCGGCTGAAGCGGCGCAACAAGCTTTCTGTGCTTTCATTATCACGCTTATATACTTCCACCATATCCTCGTCGCATCCTGCGACGTATATGCACCTCCCTAATATAATTTAACGAATAAGTACTAATGTACCATGCCAAAGCCAAAATAATAAGTCAAGCGTGTTTGTACAGTACATTTAATTGTTTTGAAGCACACAATTGCTATATCAAAAAAAACCTGCGCCCTGTATCTCACTAATATGTACCAAATACGTCTCGGAAAAACCCGGCCCCACCGATACCAAACACCCTCGTCAAAAGCCAATACACTATCAACCAGGAAAGCATCACAATGGCAAACCCGAACAGCGCGTGCCGCAGCATCATCTTTGCCGCATTAAGTTCGCTTTCTGGCTTATCTGAAAAATAAAAAAGTAGGATCCGTACGCCCGCAAACGCTATCAAGGCCAACAGCACACCGCTCGCTAATCCCGTGGACCAATTGTATACCCGCGCCGGAACAGATAAGAGGTCAGCCAGGGTACACGCTGAACCGCAACCAACAAAAGGCGACTGTGCAATCGCCTTCATCGGCGACAAAAGAAACAGGAAAACAAACACTAATCGTAAACCGGTAAGTAACAATGAATTGCGATTGAAAAACATAGGGTAGCAATATCCGATTACTGATTACTGGGTACTGATCACGCTTCTCTGCACACCATTGGCCCCAGGCGGCCGCCGCCCAGCACATGCACGTGGAGATGGGGTACCTCCTGACCGGCATGTCCGCCGGCATTACTGACAACTCGAAAACCGTGTGCCGCCAACCCGGCTTCGCGTGCTGCTGCCGGTACCGCTGCCAATAACGCACCGACATATGGCAGGTCTGCCAGCATAGCCGTGGCTAACGAAGAAATATGCCGGCGGGTAATGCCGACGATATGTACCGGCATCTTGGGCCGGATGTCATGAAAAAACACCGTTTCGTCATTTTCATACACAACATCAGCCTGCGCCTCATCTGCTGCAATGGCACAAAAAATACACTGCTCTGCCATAGCATTATTATACGACAAGCCGGCAAGACAGACTACACATAATGGGACGTACACAGGACCGGAGCAATCCGCCCGCTGGCAGACGAAACACAACGCCAGATACTTGAACAGGTATGTACCCACGTATTCCGCAGGCAGACAAGGGTTTCAAGATTTGGTTGTTGTGTACTGCTCTGTGTGTAATCCTTGCATTAACCCTGCGGCACGTTCAACCGCCGACGCAGCTCCGTCACTAAGTCTTCCTGCCGCACCACTTCCTGCATACCGCTCTCGGCATTACGCAAAATAACCGTCCCGTCAATTACTTCCTTCTGACCCACAACCACTACCCAAGCTACATTGAGACGCTCTGCCAACTTTAGTTGCGGTTGGATGCCGTCACGGTCAATACTCTCGGCAAACCGAATCTGCGCTTCCTGCAGCAGCCGCATTACTCGCAACGCCCCCACTTTAGCTTGCGCTCCTAATTGCGCCACAAACACCGACGGGGTATCGGTCAACTGTAAATCAATCCCTTCCCGGCGGATTGCATCAATCAAACGCTCAATACCAAAAGCGCCGCCTGCGGCCGGTACGTCCTTACCTCCCAACGCCTTCACCAAATGGTCATATCGTCCGCCAGCACCTAAACTTGTCTGGCTGCCCGTTGGCGGATCTCCCGGGCGGCGCGGCACTACTTCCCATACTGTCCGGACGTAGTAATCCAACCCGCGCACCAGACCGGGAGCAATTTCATACGGTACTTTCAGCTCATCCAATAACGTACGCACCTGGGTAAAATGTGCTTGCGCCTCATCAGAAACAGTGTCTAGTAAACGTGGTGCTGTATAAGCAACTTGCTGGCATTTTTCTTCTTTGCAGTCCAACACCCGCAACGGATTTGTTTTCAGCCGCGCCTTGCAGTCACGGCACAGCTTCCGTACATGACGCCGGTAGTGTTCCTTCAGCGCCCGGATATACGCAGTCCGGTCAGCTTGATCCCCCAACGTATTCAGCAAAAATACATACTCTTCCAGACCAAGTTGCCGCAGCAACACATGTTGGACATACATCAGTTGCGCGTCAGTTACCGGCGCCGCCGATCCAAACACCTCCATACCGAACTGGTGAAATTGGCGGTAGCGCCCCGCTTGGGGTCGATCGTAGCGAAAGAATGGACCCGCATAACATAGCTTAATCGGCTTAGGCCAACTCCGCAGCCCATGCTCAATAAATGCCCTCACGATCGGTGCCGTTCCTTCTGCACGCAAAACATAGGCGGGACTACCGCCGCGGCTTTTCAGCTCAAAAAGCTCCTTTGTCACAATATCAGACTCCGCACCGACGCTGCGGATAAACAATCCGGCTTCTTCAATCATTGGTGTGTCCAGCCGCTGAAAATCCCAGCCGCGCATCACCTGCATAGCTATCTCCAGTACATACTCCCAATATTTCTGATCCGGCGGCAGAATGTCATGCATACCGCGTGGAGCAGAAGGAGTAGTCCCGGAAGAGCGAATGTGCGGACTCTTTTGCTGCGCCCGGAACGTCTGGGCGGCCGCCTTTTTCTTCGAAGATGTTGGCATAAAAATTGAAAAGTGGTCAGTCAGCTATGGTAAACCCGCAGGATACCAAAATTAATTACCGCCGTCAAATAAGCAGCCGTTACTGAAGACTCAAGAAACCGGGACGCAGTGCAGGCAAAATGCCGAAACGATCCAAGGGGAAGGCACGCACCCATGCCCGTCCGACAATATCTTCTGCGGGCAACACTCCCCAAGTCCGGGAGTCAGAACTAGCCGGACGGTTATCGCCAAGCACAAAATACTCGTCATCCCCGAGCACCACCGACAACCGTCCGCCGGTGCGTATCTGTTCCGGCAAATAACGGGATTCATCCAGTACAACACCGTCCGGATAACGGTCATTCTTCATCACAATCTGCCCGTCGGCTATCTGCACCGTCTCTCCCGGCAAACCGACTATCCGTTTAATAAAAAATTGGGACGGGTTGTTTGGATAACGGAAAACCACTACTTCACCTCGCTGCGGCGTACGCAGATAATAAGAAAGTTCATCAACTACTAGGTATTCCCCGTCAGAGAAATTTGGCTCCATCGAAGCACCCCGCACAAAAAAAGGCTGCACCAGGAAATAACGTATCGGAATAATAATCGCACACGCCAAAAGAAATACTTTGATAAGTTCCCAGAAAAATCGGCCGATATAGCCGAGAAAGGAACCGGACGAGGAAAGTGATCTTACCGACATATAACACAAACAATATGCTTTCTACTATGCCGTAGACAGCCAAAAAAATAAAGTGATCTACCCCCTCTTAAAACAAGTACAGGAATTCGTGGGAATTGCAGGCACTGTAGTATAATCACTGAACTTCCATGCCGCCATTGCTAATTTCCACTGCCTGGGACATGGTGGTGACAATCAACACCTGATACCCGCACTCGCGCTTTTATGAAATCTGTATCGGACACTCAAAATGCCCACAAAAAGGCTCTCCTGTCAGTACGCCGCCGCCACGGTATAGCTGCTGCCCGCTCTTCTATTGGCAATCGGCGGCGGCCAGGCGGCGGACGAAACGACGGTGGGATACCTCCAGCTGCCCCGCCGCCCTCAACTGCGATCCCTCTCCTTCCCGGAAAAAGAAGTCGCCGCCTGCGGCGTATCGTGGCGGCAACAGTTGTCATTGCCGCGGCCGCTGCCGGCATCTTCGGGTATAAAGTTATCGCTGCCAGCGACAAAATCAGCGTGGCGGAACGATCGATCCTCGGACAGGTCAAAGACCTCTTGCTTGGCTCACGGGAGCAGCTGGCCGGCGAAGCAGACGGACGCATAAATGTGCTTTTGATAGCCATCGGCGGCGAAGGACACAAGGGAGAAAACTTAGCCGATACCGTCATGGTGGCCAGCATCCGGCCGCAAGACAATAGTGCCGCTCTGCTATCGATCCCCCGCGACCTGCTTGTGCAAGTACCGGGCGAAGAATACTCGAGCAAAATCAATGCCGTCCACGCCTACGGAGAGTCTCAAAAAAAGAATAACGGTCCAGTTGTGCTCGGTAAATTAGTTGAGGAAATCATCGGCCAGCCGATTCATTATTATGTGCGAGTTGATTTTACCGCTTTTAAAAATATCATCGACGCCATTGGCGGCGTAGACATTGCCATCCCCAATTCATTTTTTGACTACTGGCATAAAATTTCCTTCCCGGCCGGCACCGAACGCATGAACGGTGAACGAGCGCTCGCCTATGTCCGCGCCCGCTACGTTGAGGGTCCCGAAGGCGGTGATTTTAAACGTGCCGCTCGCCAGCAACAAGTGCTGTTGGCTCTGCGGGACAAGGTATTCTCCGTACAGACAGCGTTGGATTTTACCAAAGCAAATACTATTCTCAACTCGCTATCAGACAACATTCGCACCAACATGGAATTGTGGGAAATGAAGCGCTTCTATGAGCTCGCTCGTCTGCTTACCGACAATAACGTAAAATCAACCGTGCTGACGACCGGACCGCGGGGAGTGCTGGTCGGAGAAACAATGGTCCTCAGCGGCAGCCCCGCAGCTATTCTGAAACCCCGCACGGGTGACTATTCGGAAATCCAAACCATTGCGCAAAACATCTTCGACATCGGCACTACGCCCTCACCGGCCGCCGCCAACAGTACGCCGGCAGATGAGTCTGTTGCCGAACTCAAACCAGAACCGACAAGAGAACCGGCGGAAACACCGATTGCCAAGCCCACGGTAGAACTGCGCAACGGCACCAACATCACCGGCCTGGCTGCCCGCTGGCAAGACCGGTTAAAATCCAACGGCTACACCGTCTCCAGCATCGGCAATGCTGCGCAGCGGGACCGAGAAAACACCGCCGTATACACGATAGATTCCGCCGCCGAGGCAGCCGCAGCAGACATTGCCAGCCGCTTCAGCGGCAACGCCGAAAATGGTCTGCCCGAGAGCGAATCTCCATCCAATGCCGCAATACTGATATTGCTCGGCCGGGATGCAGACAAGTAAAGAATCGCACAAAACAAAAAACACGTTACTCTAAAACACAAACTAAGTACCGCACCCGTTTAAGTTTTCTACCTTAAAAATGGCTTTGTTGCACAACTCGTGGTAACAGCCAAAATGTCCCCTTACCCCAGAGTCACTACACGGTGACAGCGTAACTTTCTGGTCTACCGAGTTCAAACATGCGGTTGAGCAGACTCAACGCAAGTTT